>CEPZ01022571.1_pt1 | contig 22403 bp, 51 predicted proteins | sample 530461 | NCBI WGS metagenome assembly CEPZ01 (sample SAMEA2620106, study PRJEB7988) | marine metagenome | isolation source: saline water (ENVO:00002010), including
TCTAACATCTGCTGATTTCTGATTGATCCTGCTGCCTTCCCGAATTCACTCCACTTTGCAGGAAAACTGTGAATTGTTAATCTTAAGTCTTCAGCAACTTTTTCTGCAATACTATCGGCTCCTCTAGCCGCCCCATGAATTAATTCGAAGGGACCGAATTCCATTCCAAGGGCCAGCATGTAATGTCGCATCCAACCATAACTAGCCCAATAACGATCCCCGCAAATTAAGATTTTCATCCTATCACCATTTCTCCTTGAACTTCAAGAGGAATAACTTTGATATCTGTTACCTCAATTTCTATTTTTCTTGGCTCTAAAGGCTTTTGATTTTGGTGTGCCCTATCCACATATCGACTTATCCAATCACCAGTCTCTTCGTTGCCTGCAAAGGAATCGGTGTATTCAAGCAAATCGCAAGTGGGGCAATAAATGAAACCTTCAAATTCCATTAATTCAGCACTTTCACAATGAGGACATAATAGCATCTGCATCACCTTCCTCTCCTGGTAAAAAGCCACTCGGAGCCTGGAATTCATCATATATTTCAGGCCATGCATCTCTTAGTATTACAATGTTGTTGCTATCCGCCTTACGCATTGCTGCCATGATAAGTGCATAGAATGGAGGATCTGTCTCTTCTAATCGTAGCGAGGCATGATAATCATACAGAGACATCATCTTCCTCCTTTGCTCGCCGATTCAATTCTTCCATTATCGCTCTTACGAAATCATCATCTTCATCAAACTCCATTGCCTTTTTCCGTAGAAGCACTAAATCAAAATCTGATAAACCTTCAAATGTTGATTGATTAAACTCACTCATTCAAGAAATCTTTCTTCGCATCTGAATTTTGCGCTTGTCGCGCTTTTTCTTCACGTTCCCATCGCTCTTGTAAGGTTTCCACCACTTGAGTAGGAATAGCAATGGGTGTACTCATATCGAGTGTTTTTAGGCGTTGCTCGGAAACTGTATTTCTGCCTTCAATCTCAGTTTTTGGCCGATAACAAACGATTATTTCTTTCTCCCATGTCCTCCATTTCTTTCGGAATAAAGACTAACTGGCCGTGGCGTCCCTGTGATACATGATCAATTAATGCCATTGTATGAGATGCTGGCGCAGATGTACTTGAACCTACCCATTCTTGCCAATCTACAATAATTACTTCTGCTTTTTCCATGGCAGCATCAATTAAATCTCGTGCAAATTGATGATTGAAAGTATTATCAGGACCCAATCGATCTTCTAACCATTGTGCTAATTCCTGATCAGTCATCGTTCCAATTTCCTGATGTTCTTAATAGAGATTCCCATGATTCCCATTCGTATATCCATCCTGTTCCTCGGCAATTAAAACATATACCTGTGTCATTTCGGCCTTGAACACATTCAGACTCAGGACATGTTGTACGAATCTGTATTTCTGTTCGAATGTTCTTAAACACTCTTTATTCTCCTGAGAAAATAGTGCGCCGTAATAATGCGTATATGCCTGCCCCAACCAAACAAACAGCAGCTAAAGCAGGAATTGTTACTGCCAAAGCAATACCTACCTCTTTTAGTGCCAATTCAAAACCTTCTCTGAAAGTGGTTTCTGAATTCAATCCACCATTGATTCCTACTGTCCCACTCAGAAATATCACAACAATAAAAATGAAGGCCACCAAAAGTGACTTATCACGATTCGTCAACTGCATTTCTCTCTCCTACCATATTATACGCTTTCGCTTTTGGTTATTCCATCATCTGCAAACAATACATAGCAGAGTGTCCTTCGGCACGACACTCATCCCAAATCACATTGCAGCTATAAATTGCAAAACCTAAAATTGCAACAACGATTAATGCAAAAATTATCCTACCCAATCTACTTCTCCTTCATCCATCCATTCTTCCCATTTGTTATTTTGCCTTTTAGCTGCCCCGATGATTGCTTTACAAATTACTTCTGCAAGATTTTCACCTACAATTGCTACTGGGCGGAAGCGATGAGGTCTTGCATCGATCCAAACCCTAAACCGCGTGTTAGGCGAAAACGATATGTTATATTCCCAATCCCGCGTTTTTCCAAGCCAATTTAATAATCTGAAAGCATGAATATCATCATTACTAGGGGAAGGAAAACGAGGAAAAATATCATATGGACCTGGTTCTTCAGGGAATTCAATACGATTTGTTGAAAAAAAATATTCTCCACCTATTGCCTTTGCCACAGCGTTATCCATTTCAAACCCTGGTTTTATCATCTCGATCTCTCCATGCTCCATAAAATTCGTAATCATACATTGCTATTCCACAAGAAGAGCAGATGATGAGCATTCCCAAAACTATTACTGACTTATCACAATGAGGACAAAATAAATTCATCTCAATTTTTCCCTTTGCATATAGGACATGGTATCTATTTTATCTAAATATCGCCGAATTGAAGCCAACGAAGATATAGCAACTGCAATCAATCCTATAGCCGCAAAAAATATCATTCCCGTTGCATATGGACCAATCCACTTAATCTGATAGGTCCCAAGGATAATTATGATACATAGAACAAGTGTTATCCTGGCGCGTATCTGCACTTTGTGTAATTTCTGGATATACTCGATTTGCTTTTCCATTTTCAATCCTTTTTAGAATCATCTTTAATTCTTCTACTATACACGTATGTGCAATGGGCCGAATTTTTTCAAAAATGTCTCTAAATGACTTTTCTTCGCTTTCTCGTATCAGTCGTTCATAAAAAGATATACGTTCTTCAATGATTTCTTTCATCAATACCCTATCTGAATTTTATACAAATTCACACTCTTTCTGTTCTTCATTTTCGATTGAATGCAAAATTTGTAACAATTCATACTTTACAAAATGAAGAGCCGTAAGATAAGTTTTATCACCAGGGAAATTTGTTGTTTCAAGTTCTGCAATTCTCTGTCGATAATGCTCTATCCGCTTTTCAATCTTTTCTTTCATTAGCCGTCCAAATTCATGTTACAGGTATGTGCTAATTCTGAGCGACCCGAATCACATGCTATGCAATAGTTGCAATCATTTTTGCGGATATGATCGGAAAAATCATCGTCAATGCGACGACACTTAGGACAACGTACACGATGGTATTCTTGACAGTGCCATCTATAATCGTCAAGATCGCGGTATTTGTACCCACATCGATAGTCATCGCAGCGATTAATATGTGGAAAAGTAACCATTTATTGCTCTCCAGTTGTTACCTCGAATAACTTCGGATTTTTGCTTTTATCTTTTCAATTGCCTTATCTGTACAGCTTACACAACTAAATGTCTCGCTTGTGTCTGTTCGAAGCGTCATTAATGATTTTTCACGTGCTGTAACAGGTATCCAAGATCGTCCGCCACACGTATGACATTTGTATACATATCGTTTATTTCGCATTTTTCCTTCCTTACATATCATACAACCGACTATGATAATGACTTTTAGAAGATTCTATAAACTTTCCGACCACCACCAAACTATTAGTATGAACGTAATTTCTCTCATTGCATCTGTTGCATGCACGATCCATTATTATACGCTTTTATATCTACTTCTGAATCTATTACAAACTTGCTTTCGTGCTTTTTCTATTTTCGGGATTACTATTTTCTTACAATGACCATCCATGTCCCATGTCAGTATCGGAAAATTAGGTACAAAATGGATACAAATCGCGCACCCCTCGTGCGGACGATACAGATTGAAAACTGTTTCAGTCATTGCAATGAATAGTCAACTTATTTATCATTTCTTGCAATTTATGTATTACTATTTTCAGTATCCTTCCAATGTTTTACAAGATCTTCAACAACTGAAATAATTTCATCATCACCAATACCAGGATTGTTAGGATAAAAAGGGAAAATAGCTGATCGCAATTTCTGTCGAAATTCTGCATATGCTTCCATAAATACTTCATCAGGAATGCTTTCAACATAATCCTTAAATTCATCTCCGCTAAGAAATACCATTGCACCATCTCCTTATCTTATTGTACGCTTTGTATTCTACTACTTTTAGTATTTATAATTTCTTGTCGTAATTTACGAATTTCTTCTGCACAACTACAAGATGATTGTTTTCGTTGATCCTGAATCTCTCGACGTCTTTTCGCTTCATTAAGATTTTCTAGTGCAGAAGGTTGGTGTGGGTCGTATGATAAGGACCAAAACATTGTTATACTCTTTTTTCTTACTATTTTTAAGTGTTTATTTGTCAGGAATGAAAATCAATTTACCGTGCCGCTCGCCGACCACTTCGTCAATTTCATCCAAAATCATTTCTTCACTTGCTTCTTGTACATTTCCAAAAATTATTTCATACCTATTGCCTTCAATGAAATTGAATACATCTTGAAGGGATCGTATTGCAGCTTCTGCTCCAGGAGGGTATGTTCGTCTATTTTCCATTATCAACTGCTCCATTATTTCTTCCATTGTCATCCCCTTTGTATCTTACTGAGTGATATGAGGGTGTGTTTCTAAAAAGCGAACCATTGCTCGGCTTAGTGGCCCCTCAACCTTAAACAATCCGAATCGCTTACAGAAAAAAGGCCACGCTTCTGATAATTTTCCACGATTTCGAAAAAACGGATGCATCCAAATCCATTGCATAGCCCATCCTGGATCGGCATCAGTCCATTCCCTCCATCGAAAACAACACCCACCAACCACTATTACTTCACTAGGATCTCTATGCACGTGTGTGTAGCTATTGAGATTTAGAGTTGTAAACAGAAAAGCTCGGGCCGATTCTTGCTCGTCCGTAGCGGTATATTGCAAAAAATCATATTGAAACTCCATTTTGAAATATTTTGCCATTTTCGCAACTGCTTTACGAACCGAAAGAGGAGAATGTGTTGTGACACCATATAAGCTATCTGGCATACCATTCCATTCAATGCCCAAATTCATTTGTTCTATAAATTCTTCTTCATTGAAAAATTCTACATCTTCTGTTCGCAATGATGGTAATCGTATGTCATAATAAGGATTGCCTATAAGTCTTGTTCGTTTTTGCAATGCTTTCTCCTTTAACCTATTATACGCTTTCTTTCTTACTATTTTCAGTGTTTATATTTTCAAAAATTTTTTTTCTAAAGGTAGGGTGTATAGGGGGTCCCGAAACACCACAAAATACTAGTATCAATCTTTATACCCCACCTAAGCAAAGTATAAAATTCGGGCTAACTAAAAGAAAAACCCCAGCCGTAGAAAAACAGGCTAGGGTAGGGTGCTAAGATTCAACTATCAGTATGGGCTAGGGTATCGGTTGAGTCAAGGTCAGTACCTTCATAGGCAACTATAGGGTAGCATCCAGGGCAACCATTCCAACCTGAACACAATATGGCTGTTTCGACAGAACTAGTATATACATGTACATGGGCTATAGTACAGTGTTCATGGTTGCACTCATCAACCTTATATGAGTCAATGATAGCACCCATTATAGCATTGAATGTATCACGGGTTATTTCACCAGCATCTAGCTTTTTTGTTACTTCAAAGATTTCATCTATAGGCCTGCTTTTTTCAGATTCAGGTGGGCTATAGTAGCCATCATAGCCATCCGGTATTAGACCAAATAAACCACGAGCATAATCCATAAACTCATTATGGCAAGTAAAGTGAAAGGGCAATTTTATACCGAAAAACGAGTAACTATATAGTGGGTTAACAGTGGTTTTTTTCTCACCACAACGCTGACATAATTCAGTCATTTGAAGACTCCATAAACCACTCATCCCAATTGGTTAGTTCGTGCTCATACTCAGGTATCTCTTGACCCAAAATTTGGCGTGGTAAAAGGCCATATAGTTCACGTGCTTTATCGATCATTTCTTGACAACATCGTTCATGAACCTTTACCCCAACAGGCCCAAATTTTAGATTCGTTAATGGGTCTAAAGGTGTTAAGCTTTTATAGCCCATTTTGCCACACTTATCGCATACATCAACTGTGTGTTTCTTCTGTATTATCGCCTTCATTTTCGCTCCCTATTTTGCGCTCTATATCGGCTGCAGCCAACATTGAAACCATATTTTCCCAGCCATCAACAAAACTCACGAACGCCAATTCTGTCGATGCGGTTTTAGGAAATAGCTGTGAAAACTTGGCTATAGCACCAGTTATTTCAAACATGACAAGGTTCAATGGTTCTGACAACTCGCCTGTTTCCTTCAATCGTGCTTCTTCTGCCTTAAAAGCCTCTATAACTTCAGAAACTTCCATATCCTCATATAAACTTTTGTTTTCGTCAGTCATTATAGTTTTCCCTTGTGTGTTTTATATAGGTCCGGGATTTTCTTTATCGCGTCCTTACAATATCCCATTTAATGACGTAAAACCCTTGACTTAGTTCACCGTTTGGAGCAGTGTTTAAGTCAAGGGTTTTACTGGAAGGACACGAGGGACAAAATATGTAATTGGCCCAGACGCAAGCGACCATACCAACTAAACTATTACGCCGTCATCAACTAGGGTGATCAATCCCTGTTGGAGTGGGAGGTCTACTTTCCCCCTCTTGTCTCTATTATACGCTTTCCTATTCAATAAGGATGGGGCTGATTTAAGAGCGTATTCCCGTATTTCAGCACCTATGAGTTATCGGGCGAAAAAAGAGCAGAAGCTACATTTAACGATTACGATATATCAAGTATGTATGTGATAACTTGTTCTTTGTTCGTCCTTATCTTATTATACGCTTTTCAAAATAAAAATCTACGTCGCCAATTTTACTATCACAGCTATACCACCAATAAAAGTCAAAGCCATATACAAAAAATAACTTTAATTCACTCATTATTCCTTCTCGTATTCAAAGCCTTCTCTAACGTCCTTGCTTGGCCAAAGCCAAAAGTTATACCAATATATGTACCAAAACATGCTCGGCTATGGTAATGCTTGTCATCCTCATATCTAGGATCTTTCTGCATTTTCTTTACCAGGGATGCTTTCCGTTCAAATACTTCCCCACAGCCCGCACAAATTACTTCTACCATCTTAGGCATGCGTCTGTGCTCGTCACAATACTTACGTCTCCCAGTAACCTTGACGCTGCAGACAGAACACCGTGAATGTTTGTACGGTATGAGTTCATGTTTCTGCAACAGATATCTTACTCTGTGCAAAGGCAAGTCATACCACTCAGCTAGGAACTTCACAGTAAGTTCAGGGTTTTCTCTTTTCCTTGCAAGAAGTGATTCTTCAAGAACTTTTTGAACATTTCTCGTCATTTTTTCACCTAACAAATTATACATAAACCTCAATTAACTAGATTAGAGCTAGAATTTACGCAAAATACAAGATCACATTTCAACAAAAATTACACTATACAAAAGCCAAATAATAATGATTCCTTCTCTGTTCAATAGCTTCATATAAAATCCTTATAATATCAACGATCCAAAAATCACCAACAATATAGCTGCTATAATTCCTATTACAGCTTTCTCTGCAGGATCAAGGTTCCTATAGAACATGATAAAATTAAAACGTTCATTCATACTATTCACCCGCCAAATTTCATAAGGAGTGCAAGACCCCCATAAACCAACACAATTACAATTACAATCATACCCAAAACGATTTTCTCTATAGGATTACGTTTCATAATTACACCTTATAAGCTCAGGGAAAATCATAGACAGAATTCCTAAGACAATCAAAGCTACTATTAGACATGTACAAGCTATTCCTGTTTTGTTCATGATTCCTTATACTTACGAAGAGACAAGCAATGCTATTGCTGCTACTACTCCTGTCCCTATACAGAAAGATAGGATTATGAAAACGTTGACTGCTATGCTTCCTGTCGTCGGCTGATTTTCTTGGCCTGTTTTATATCTCTTTACCATTGCATCAAGCCTCTATGAATTCAGTACACATGCACCCATCGGGTTTCCCTCGATGATCGCACTCTCCAACATGATCAACCAAAAGCTTGTGTTCATCTGAATAGTGACCACATGTACACATTTCAGAATTCTCTTCCACTTCACCACCCAAAACTTCCTGGAGAGTTACTACTCTAATTGCGTCTGCGACTAATACCTCGCATGACCATCTAGCATATCCACTAGAATTTTCTGCTAGACGAGTAATAATGCTTGCAGACAGCCTTATTATTTCTTCTCTTATTTCTTGTTCAGTCATCATGCTCTTTCTTTATAGCCACAAATTTTATGCACAAACAACTCGATACTCCGGTGATGCATATTCCTGATCGGTTGTTGTGAGTTTCTTGTGGATGTAAACATTCACAAAGATCTTTCCTTTTGAATTTTAGCCATTCAAACATCAATAACCCTTCCATTCGAAATCATCCAATTCAGGAACCACCCAAAACCCAGGTTTTTCCTCTTGAATGACACTTGCATATGGCTCTAGCTCAGGAATTTCTTTAGCCCATGTCACAGGCCATATAGCAATAGCGTTACCTGAGATAGCCACAATTTCATAATTGTGTGTATGGTCAATCAAAACTTTGGGCACACGAGGTCTAGCCTTTTCGGTAAAAGTGATATGGTTCCCCACTTCAAATTTTGCAATAGTATTTCCTGAGCCTCTGCAAGATCGACATTCTCCTGAACCTCTACATGGTTCACAATCAGCAGTATACATTTCTACAGCCCATTCTTCTTTCTGAAAACTTCATACAAATCATTAGGACCGTCTGTGGTATACGGTATTCTATCACCTCGCCACTTACATCTTTTTCGGTCGCAATTTTTAGGATGTACATCTTTGTGGTACCAATAAGCACCAAAATTATCTAACTCTACTGTGCCTGCTTCAAAGCCTGCGTTATAAATCCAAAGAAGGTCAGGGTGTGTTTCATCAGGCCGATATCTTACAAAATCTTCCCCAAGAAAACTAGTAGTAATGATTTTTCGCCCATGGTTGTATCCTTCAAACCATGCTCTGCAATTAGTTGTCTGAAAGATCATTTTCTTTTTCCGAAACTTTCATAATCGGCAAAGGGACAGAATTACCCTCGAATACCCTAGACATTTCTTCTGCACCACGAGTATATGCCCAAAAAGCCAACTTTTTAACTGCTTTACGATGCTGTGGTGTTGTAAATAAATCACCCAAAAAATCTTGAAAATCGTCGCCTGTAAGTTCTTTGTAGCATTCTTCAAATGTCTTCATTCTAGCCTCTCCTGAGCAAAACATCCTCAAAGCTAATTCCTGTCCTAAGACCTGTATCTCCAGCACCTTCAAGATTTTCTCTGTATGCATAATATTGGTTATGCAAAGAGTGTACAGCTTGAAGCATCTGATGTCTCGTATTCGGATAAATATCTAAATCTCTTAGGGCATCACAATACCCAAAAAGAAGGTCAGATTCCTTCCGAACTAAAAAAGGTCTTACACTTGTTCGCATGACATGTGTTAAAGAGTGCAATTGCTTCAAGCGTCTCGCTACTTGTCTGCGAAAAGCTATTTCTTCTTCTGATCTTTCCATTTCTAAATCGCCTTTAATTCACTGGCAGTAAATATTTCGCTGGTCCATTTTTCCCCAATCCATTCGTATTTTTCATTAAAACTAACTACATATTTATGATCAGGATCATTTTCAATTTCCATGAAGCGATAGAGCATTCCTTCTCGGCCAAATAAACTAGGACTATGTCCTGTCCATGAGGCTCGTTTCAACGGAGACTCTGATTCTCCTCGAAAACAACACTCAGCTATTCCTGCAGTCACTTCCACCCGCATCCCTATTTCTAAGGACTTGATACTTTCAGATACCCACGCCTCAAAATGACTATTCGGAAGATCGTTCTCTACTGCGGTCAGGTCTTTGATTCTCATCTTCTAGTCCTTCCCTTTTGTCCTTATTTTGTGCGAAAAAGCCTTGCAGTCGACACAAGGATGAACCTGCTTACAGTTTTCGCACTTACCATGCGAAATATTCATAGGAAGACTAAAATCACAAAAGATTCCTGAGGCATCCGGATGGCACCCTTTGCACAGAAACATTTCTCCTCCTCGTATATATTATACGCTTTTTACTTTATTCTTTCTTTGCAAGAAAGGCATTTGCATCCTTTTACTTCGTGAAACATTTCTGTAAAGATCATACGAGCAAGTGTATTTGGATTGATTCCTAATTCAGCGCCCACTTCCATATATTCTGAAACAAGTGCTTCTCGATCTGCTATTTGGTTCAGATTGAGTGGATCAACGACCATTCCAAATTCACGAATAGTATATGCCTCTATTGCATCAAGCAGCTGAGGTAACCGCTTTTCTGGTGTAATTGTGTCTTCTTGTGTTTGCATTCCAGGCATTGTCATCGTATCTACTCCTTTCAGGCATTTACTTTCCTTATCTAATCAAAAAACCACTGGAAGTATCATTGGTAGCAGTTGTTGTATTATCAAACAAAGTTGTTGATCGCCGACTCAACAATTCCGCTCGAATCTGGGATGTATAAGCCTCTTGCTGTGCTAGTTCTTGGCGAGTTCGTTCACGTCTTTCTTGTTCTATTTCTGCGTCTGTCCTAGGACGATGCCATGTGACGTGATTTTTCACCCGCCAAATTTGTCCATTGCGCTTCAAGCTATTCAATCCTGCAATTACATTTTGTGGCGACAATTTTGCCAACACCATAAGATGAGTGATATTGTAAAAATTGCTTAAACCAGCGGCATGAACAGATTGGAGAATAGCTCTCCCTGCATCATGATCTGGACGCCTTCTCATGTCCCAAATCGGATCAGCTACAAACCAAAGCCCAAAGCCATCCCCATTACTGTGATAAGAATCCCATGCATAAAATACGTTAAAAGGAATTCCAAATTTCTTTAAGAGGAATGCCTTAAACGCAGCCTGTTTGTGGGCATGTACAGGATTACTCCTAAGTTTTTGCTCTGCTTCCCTTTGGTTTCTTAAAGACCTTCTTCTGTTGTAAAGAATGTCATGGTATGCCTGCCACTCTTTTTGATCACTTTTATGGGAATCTATTCTGCGAAAAGGATGTGGATAAATTGTAGTAATTAAACCTCCCCGATTTTCTTTTGCTTTCAATTCCATTATTCTTTTCTCCGCTTTCGTTTTTGGGGATATTTAGGCGATACTTGTATCCCTAAAGCCTCTCTAGCACTCTGCAATCGTTCTTCCCAACTTTGCTTGGTAGCTTCATACTTTACTTGGTCTTCTTTTTCTTCACGTTCCTTATAAGTCATATTCCAAGAGATTAAGGACATCACTTTTGACTGCTGTTCTGCACGCACCATTAATTCGGTAACTCTTTTTGTTTTCATACGAGAACTATTGAAATTGCGTGCTAAGAGAGACAGAGGAGGATCCTCCCATTGTTCGGCACAAGGAACACAATACCGATTCTGTCTCTCTAAATCATCTGTTGGAACTTCAAGATAGAAATCTCCTGTTCGAATGTGGCGGCCACTTTTAATCATATTGGTCCCATAACAAACAGGAGCAGGATATGAGGCTATCTTAACTCGAAGTCGCAAGGTTACATGCCCCCTCAGACAAGGTATACCAACCACGAGCGACACGCGCAAACGCTTCTGGATGCATTGCCAGAGCTGAAGACACAACGGGAGAAGTTACATCACCATAACGTTTCGAATTGGCTCTTTTCAGACCACGCATCACCAAAGCATTATTGGCGCGTCCTAACAATTGCACCACCTTGAAAACATCTACAGTAGTTTGACCGATCTTTCGATCTTCCCATCCTGGTGCGTCAGCTATCAAACGATATTGACCATGAACAACTCGTTCAAATCTAGGCGAACCACTCATGCCATTCACTTCTATATCTGAACTTCCGAAAGTGCTCAAAAGACCGTCATTTTCACGAGCAATCAAAACTTTATCCCTCATAGAAAGAACGCCTGAAAAACTCATTCCTTCTGGGATCTTTTGTGCACCAACCATTCCCTGTGGAACACCCTTCACAGGAAGTGTCGCTGTTACAACCTCTTCTGGAGAGTTAACCACCACTTCAGTTTCTGAAAGTTCGGGAATATCACCAACAATCGAAGACAACTTATTTCGTGCCTCTGCATACACAATTGCGATTTCTAGAAAACGCTCTTCTGCATTCCGAAGAACTTCCATTTGCTCCGCCAAAAATCCATTCATATCAGCCATTAAACTTACCTTTTGCCTTTCTTTCACTTATCCTTTGTACTCGTTATTTGGATGACGCAAGGCACGCGACAAAGCTATTGCTTGTCCCCTAGCATCATTCCATTGATCGCCTCTACCTAGAGTTGCAACACCATAATGTCTTTGGATGTCCTCGATTGGTTCCAATGTACACAAAGTGTGTTTGGTATCTGTCTCGCCTGTTTTATACATAGATCCTGGTAAAACATTGAATACAACTATTCCCTTCAATGTCCTTTCCAAAATATTTGCAGACACTCCTTCATCATGTCCTGCTCTTTCAACACAAGTTTCAATTACTTTTTTAAGATGTGCTGGAAGATCAGAACACTTTATGTTTCGTGAATACGGCGCTGCTACTTGATCTGTCATTTTCCTCTCCTCTACCTTATTATACGCTTTGCTTAGTTAAAATGATTTCGGATAGTCACAATCATGTTCTGAATACTATCCTTATCTGGCTCATTAGGAATCGAAGAACGAACTTCTGGATCTAGACTAGTCATCATGGATGTTACGTCTCGATATAAATTCTCCAATTCCCCATTCAGGAACCATTCATTTCGTTTCAATTCTGCTTCTAAACCACCATTGTACAATTGGTGATATATTTGCTGTGCACAATCAGGCAGAATAAGGCTGTTCAAATTACCTTTAGCAGTCCGAGTAGCTGCTATTACAAGATTCCTATATGCCACCGCATATTTTTTGGGCGGAAAAAGTCCCGACCCATCATTCATATCAAAACCTTCCAACCCCAAAGATTTTGCAAATCCTAAAACTGGTTCAAGCATCTGTTTCGATAAAAATGCCGATCGATTTGCCCGGAAAGAGTGCCCATCATCTGTTGCCTCGATGACTTCTCCTGCTAAGAGAGGAAGTGCACTAAAAGCACCCTTCATCAAAATCTTACAAGCATGAGTCAATTCCCACCAAGTGATATCGATATCTCCCTCAATATCATGGGTTGCTGTTTGTTTTACACCAAAAGACAAAACATCCTTGGTGGGTGCAACAAAAATCCCTAAATAGTCTGTGTCTGAATTTTCTTGTGCCACTCCATATGCATGTGATCCTGATTGAACTTTCAAAATCGGTGTTCCATAATCTAATTCCACTATTCTATTTCCTCCATCATCCGTAAGTATTGATCTAAATCACCCTTCCACCTATCCCACCGATCAACAAATGCTATCCCAGTTTCAGGGAAGACATGGGCCAATTCATGACCAACTGCTGATATCATGTCTTCCCTTGTTTGAATCAAATCAGGATTGATCTGGATATCGACCGAAGAGATAATGGTTTCGCCATCTGTTCTTAATCCTTCTTTGGTGGCAGTGCTATAGAATCGAACTGCGAGTCCATGTACCAAGGTAAGTTCGATTCTACATCCGAGTTCGGCTCCCATTTCTGCTGTGAGAACCTGGAGGTTTTCCAAGGTTCTATCTGCGGTCCCCAAACTAATTCTCCTGTTTCCTTCACACCAACCCACTGGTCCATAGGCAGAACATAAATATTCGGCCCATCTACTGGTATGGTTGTTACATATATCCGATCGTCATGTTCCCAATAGTGCAGTTTGCTGCTATTGGTAAAGAACCACATAACGTCTGGCTGATAATGAGGAACGAAAGCCAAATGCATCCATCCTGGTGTGTTTTCAACACCTGTTAGTCCATTCTTTTCAACAGCCAGCAAAATTTGCTCACTATCACACTCTGATTTTGCATCCTTATCTTCCACCACCGCACTAACCACACCCTTATGCACCAGAACACTCCCATTACTGGTGAAATGAGGATGGTTGTTAACGTTGTCATATGGATTGCCATCCGTTGCCAAACGAGCATGAACCATTCCGAATTTTGTCTTTTCGATCATCTTCGCATACATTTCATGCCACTCAGGCAATTCTACGAATTCTGATCCTGTAATGGGTGCCTTAAGAACACGAGCATTACTGCCTGTGTGCAATGCCACACCCAAGGCGTGGGTATTTGATAGACCGGTGCAACGCCTAATCCACCGGTTTACATTTCGTCGTGAAGGCTTTCCTACAAATGCCATCCAGTCACACATAAAACTTTACTCTCTCTTTCTTTCCTTTTTTAGTTTTTAGCTATTCACTGTCAGGTCACGCAAAAGATTATTGCTGTAAAGCCATTCCTCAACGAGTCCCTTGACAGTCCATTTTACGCTTGAATCTTCCGCCATTTTTTCCCTCAAGTCCAATGATAGACCGATATGTCCTTGGGCCGACCTCCAACGTGCTACTTCAATACGTCCACCAACAATCTGCGTATTTCGAGGGCGATATGAATATGCATCAGGGAAAAAAATCATCAAGGCTGATCCCTCTACACTCCGTCGCTCAACTCTTTCCCCACTCGCACCCACAAACTTCAAAGAACGGGCATCACCACCCCAGCTTATGTCTCTGTGCATGTAATGCAGCTTCATATCAGCCACAGGCGCCATCGACAGGTCATCTGCCGCGAAAGGAATTCTTTCTATTGGACTTTGATTAAGAGTAGCTGGCACTTTAGGATCCTCCTCTGCCAATTCCCATGCTCGGAAAACTTGGATAGCCTCAATCTTATCCACTTCTTCCAAGGTGTCATAAAACTTACGTGCCGTTGCTCCACGAATTGGCCCCATCATTTCAATAAGAGCATCTCGATCTTCAGCCAACGCAGTAATTTGACCGTCATCCAATCCCGAAAGACACCAAGCAATCGTTAATGCTCCACGAGTCAAATCAGGATGAGCTATCCATGAACATGGAGATCGATATTCCCAACCATGAGGCTGACTTCGAAGATATCCTTCCTCTCCATATCCGACTGCCTTTCGAAAGGCGTGGTTAGACTTTTGATTCAATGGCCTGCCAATGAAAACATCCAACGCGTGACTCAATGTTTCTGAATCGTATCGACCAGAAATATGAATGTGTCCACCCAAAGACAATTGTCTTCCTGCGCCTGCACCGATGGTGTAATTGTCAGGCAATGCAGTCCTTATTCGGCGCAAAAGTTTACGAACGTGCTCCGTCACGCGTTCTGGAGAACCTGGAGAGGGACGAATTTCACCTGTAGTCGAATGGCCATCTGTTCCAACGGCTGCATTATAACCATTTTGTCCAAAATACCGATAGGCAGGAATAAGACGTCCATCATCCCCAGAGAAAATCTCAAATTCCGGATCGGCTCCCACCATTATGGTCATTTCGTGCTTTTTGGTTCTTGATCCTTGATTGATAACATCCTTCAGCTGATCAAACTGTTCCTGACTCCATCCTGCCCATCCAGGAAGAGGAAGGTCATACTGCTTGACCATCTTGTAGACATAAATGTCGCTAAAGCCTGTTGCCTCGGCCAGATCAGATACCTTGTATGTTGCTTTTTCTGTACTGATCGTCACTTTTTCTTTTCTCCTCTTTTTGTTTTTCTATTTTATTTAATCATCCGAAAAAACGCATGTAATGCGATTTGAAGGTCCTTTTCTCTGGTGGTGCTTCCAATCATTTATATCATAGCCACACTTTGGACATTCATGACTATGATCTAATCTGGTATCATCTGTGACATCTGCTGCCATACGGAAAGGCAATTTCACTACATCAGCACCTGTATCGACAAAACGTTCAAATGCTTTCAAAAATCCCATCAAAGATTCTTCCATTTCTCCCGAAGTCGCTCATTAACTTCGAGGATTCGTTCCTCTGATAAAGTCAAAGGTGCTGTGATTCGATTATTAGGTTCTCTATCTTTCCTCCCCTTTTTTTCGTTATCAAGATGTGATATAGCCGCTCCCTCTACAGGACATGATGATGCTCTTCGCTTTGTCATGTCTTTTTCCTCCCTCTTTATTATTATACGCTTTTTGATTATATTATAATCCACGCTTTCGATAGTAAGCCATAATGAATTGATCTCTTTCCGTATAAACTCTGGGAGTAAAATCCAACTTAGCTCGTGTAGTGAATGGAGTCTGCATTCCCATATCAGAACAATATCCCTTCATTTCTGGAAAAAAAAATTTGAGGGTTGTCCGATCGACTTTTTCTGTTTTTCCACACCCATAACATCTAACTGTAATCTGGTTACGCATTTTCATTCTCCCTCATAAGTATTTGCTTGAAATCATACAAAGTTTGAATTGCATCTAGGAAAATAGCGTCGGCTCTTTCGAATTCTTCCTCCATCCCAGATGAATGAAATCCTTTACGTTCTGAATCTAATTGATCCAAAGCAACCTGCGCACGCATCACACGAGGATCTTCATCCAATCTTTCATGAAAATATTGAATCATGATTTCAGCAGCTTCTTCTTCACTCACTAACTGAAACATCCCAACATAAAAAAGTCGTGTTACACTTCGACTGAAATTTCCAGGGACATATGAAAACTCCACCCGATTTATTGGAACATTCACCGTTCGCACCACTCTAAAATGATCCGTCGTTTCATCTTTCTCTCGTATTACATTAACCATTTGGATCACCTACCATATATCCTTTCTCTGGATGAAGCAAATTACTAATCACCGCCAGCAAAACACCACCCACACGACCATTTCCATCTACAAACGGATGAATTGTTTCAAAATCCCAATACATGTCCTGAAGTTCTTCAATGGTATTGATGGGATATCGGTAATGCCAAAAGAACTCATCCATCAACTTTGGCATCAATTCACTATTCGGGGGACGATGGAGACCAACTATGACATTAACCTTGCGCCAATTGCCCGCACCTTCACCGTGATCCGTAAAAATGTACTCATGGATTAGTCGAATGTTGAATTCACGAACAACTCTGTCGTCTAATCGAGTCAAATCGATGGTATCAAAAGTATCATCCACTCGTTCTGGATAATCTTCATGAGGTTGATTGATATAATCAGCCGCCTCATCCATTGTCCTCACCCAGACATAGGTTGGCTCCCAAGTTGTTATTCGTATGTTGTCAAAATGCCTCATTATTTTGTCCAATCTTGGGCTGATTTCCTAACTGCCATCAATATTTTCCCAAGGTGATTTTCTCCTGGTTCACCTTTGTGTTTGGGGCAATAGCAATCGCCCCAAAATTGATCATGCCACCAATTTCCTTCGATCAGTTCTTCTTGCCCAGTTTTAATCAGCTTAACTCTTAATTCAAGATTATTCACTGCGAACTTTCGAATCACGAGTTCCTTCATGAGCAGAACTTTTATCTTTTCCCAATTTTCTCGAAGGACTAAATTTTGCCCTGCTCTTTTTGCGTTTCCAGGTGTCGACAATTTCGCAAATGCCTCCCAAATTTCAGGATCGTCTGCCTTCAATGCTTGGTAAGCATGCTCTGCGGTGGGAAAAGTAATGTTTCTATATATGATTTGTGCTGGCCAAAAATTTGATAGCCAGCGATATTCTTCTTGAAAAAAGTTTATCATTTATGCCCCTCTTATTTTCATTTCCTTTTCCGGTATTGATGCTGTAGCCCAAAAAAGATTTGCTCGTGATTGAATTTCCGGCCACGTCCGAAAATCATTATCATAGAAATATACGATTGGAGACGGAGTTTTCCTTGGATAGTCAACTCCATATTTCTCAAAAACCTTCTTCTGTTCTTCTGTGAACATTACCTTTCTCCTCTACCACACATTGTGCAGACTATTTCACTACCCAGGCTCCAAAACAATGTTCCATCAAGAACAATGTACTCTTTGGTCATCAATGTTCCTTTACATGGCTTTCGTGAACATCTAATCATTTCTTTTCTCCTCGAAATGTAGCAGGACAATCTTTCGCGCCACAATTGCCCGAATCGAATTTATCACGCCCACACTCAAAACAGCAACCATTTTCGGCATCTTCCAATCCTAATGTCAGACGTATAATTACATCCAACACGGTGAAATCACCTGATTCATTTTTTAGATTTTCAATTATGGCTCTCACAGTCTTATCACGTTGAGTCTTGAGTAAATTTTACAATTCATCTTCAAGAAAACTATATCCCTCATAAAGAATTGCCATGTCAACAGTTGTATCAACATCAGGAAATTCCTCATTGTTCAAAATCATATCATTGAAATTCATTTCTTTACCTTCTCTTTCACCGGATAGATCAAATCATAATCCGGTCCTTCAAGCTGTCTCTTATACTTACGCAGCATTCTAATAGCTGCTGCTGCCTGCTTATCAGTCAGTGTTGCTTCTCGCTCTGCCAAAGAGTGACCAAAGCCACTGTCTCTTCCGTTATACCCAATACCGTTCTGGTGTAAGGCATAATCCATATCTCGGCCAGCCAAAAATCGAAGCATCCGATGCAATGCAGCCAACTTCTTCTTTGAGAATTTTGACCTCACCACCTTTTCTGGCTTTGACTCCACATTTTTTACCTCTACTAGAGGCTCAATTTCAACCTTTGGGCTCTTTTCATTCAACGCCTTTTCGATAACTTTCTGCTTTTCAATCACAGATTTTGCCAACTTGGAATCAAACGACTTGGCAAGAACTATATGATGAACCAGAACCGAATCTTCTTGAGTGATCCTGTGGCACCGGTCTTCTGCCTGCGACATATTTCCAGGAACCCAATCCAACTCAGCAAAGACCACAGTTGACGCTGCGGTCAAAGTAATGCCTTCTTTGGCTGCCATGAGCGAACCTATAAAGACACGAACATCAGAGTCGTTCTGAAATGCATCAACTGCTGCCTTTTTCTCTGTATCCTTCATCCCTCCAACCAAAGACACAGGATTATAATCCTTCAATTCCTCCTGAAGAATTTTTACTACATCACGATGATGAGCAAACACCACAATCTTTTCAACATTTTCCAATGCTTCTTTGATGTGATTGGCAACAAATGGTGCCTTTGCCACTGCAGTATCGTGCCTAAGTATGGCCATTTCTTCAAAGTAAACTTTTCGGAATTCTGCCATCTTGGCTACAGCTTCTGCATATTCCTCATCTGTCTTTGCGGCATCAATAGCTATTCTTGCATCCCCAAAGATTTCATCCCACTTCAAAGCAGCTTTCTGTTCTTCAGCGAGTTCAACACAGTCAAATTCTATTTCAATGACCTGTCGAATCTTCGGCGCCAAATCTTTCAAGACCTCTTCTTTCCGCCGCCGAATCATAATAGTTGATCGAAGCTTTTCCTGAAGTTCCTCTAGATTGCTAGCACCTTTGAATTCCCATCCCCAACCATTATTTTTCGGACCGCAGTATCTGAATGCGAACCTAGTAAATCGCGGCCAAGATTTTGGGTCCAACAAATTGAGCATTGTGAACAATTCAACTGGTCTATTAACGATTGGCGTGCCAGTCAAAATGACCTTTCGACCAATCTTTTTGGCGATCGCAATAGCAGCCTTTGTTCGCTGTGCCTTTGCATTCTTGATGTAATGACCTTCATCAATAATCACCAAATCCCAAGCACGAGACATTAGCTGAACTTTGAACTTCTTGAGCACATCATAGTTGATGATCAAGAAATTCCTGCCTGTAGGAATTCCTGCCGGAGTGACAACACCAATGCTAAACTTACGGGTTAACCACTTCTCTGCTTCAGCTTCCCAATTCAATTTCAGACTAGCTGGAACAATCACCAACACCTTTTTAATGCTAGGGATAGAATTGATCATTCCCAAAGCCTGAATGGTCTTACCCAGACCCATTTCATCAGCAATTAAAGTGTTCTTTCGATCCAAAGCAAAAGCAATACCTGCCTTCTGAAATGGCATGTATTCCAAATCATCTGGTACTGGAATTTCAATATCAGCATCAGTTGCTCGGGATGCTTCAATGGCAGCTGTCTGTTGAATTTGCTCTTCTCTATAATCCTCTGCCCCACTTTTCAGTTCATCGAAAAGGTCTTCATCCATTTCAGCCACACCTACATATCGAGCAGCTGAAGTAGCATATTTCGTCCACCAAACTTTGCTACCTCGATCCCACAGAAGACCTTTGATCCGATGAATCGTGGCAAGCTCTTCATACTTCGACTGGAGAATGAACTTATCACCAACCTTGACCATCTTCATTTTCAGTTCCTTTCACTCTTCCTTTTTAATGCCATTCGAGCAGCCGACTTTCACCGACTGCTCTAGGTGGCACTATGAAGAATATCCTGCCATCTTATGAGCTTTTTCTCTGTCCATAAGCAACCACACTTTTGGTCTGTGATCATTTGGATCAGAGAATGCTTCAAATTCTCCTTGGCTGTAAATCAATGCTGCAGCATCGAATAAACCATTCCCTATCACACAAACTAATGCATGAAAATGATCGACCACAGCCACAAAATTTTCAGGATCAGAAATCATAATGGCATCATGATTATCCATCAAATCCTTTGCTTTCCCTGTCGAACTTGTGGCTGTTTCTGTATTTATGTAATATCCCATTAATTCCTCCTGATTTCGTCTTCCTTCACCAGCACAATATATCTTTCACACCGAAATCCCATATATCCTTTTAGCGCATAATCTGCTCCCTCTTCCGGAACTCCCTTTGGACCCACTGTTCCAGGATTGACCCCATGAGGATCAATTACCATATCTAGTGAATAAAATACCAAATCCCTTGGAGCCACCCAATCTTGAGCAGCACCATAATTCGCCGAATTGGCATTTACAATTTTCCCTTGAGTTCCTGCTGCGATTCGAAATTGCATTAATTTTCTTCCTCCTCAGAAAACTAAGAAATATTTCCTGAATCAAATCCTTGAATTTGTTGGTATTTCTTAGGCATATGCGACCTCCACGTCCTCGGATTTGCATCGTGGGCACTTCACTTCGAATGTCCTCGGTCCAAGCCTTTTCTTGAATGTTTTGTCACATTCCATGCAAATGAATGAAGTCATTTTACTTCTCCACCACCTGATGTCGGCAAAAAAGACTCGACATACTTCGGAAGGAAATGAATTTTTCCTCACCGTCATCATCTTCGATTTTACGCTTGGTCATAGTTGGAACTTTCGTTCCCTTTTGTCCCTTCATCACCTGCATTCCCTGAGCCTGCCATCGGGCATAAGTAAAAATATCCACATATGCTTCACAGCAAGGAAATGCCTCTTCAGCCGATGTCGCATTACTTACCGAATATCCCTCAAACGTTTTGGCCTGCTCTGCTGTCATCGTCATGTTCTTCTCCTCTATCCGTAGACAATCTCTCCGAACAACGCTGCCTGTACAATGCAATCAGCTGCATCACTGTCGATGTAACTGGCATCCTTTTCAGCCTCAGCCGATCCGATATATCCAGTGATATCAGAACTGACTTTGACTTCACCAGTCTTTAGAAGTCTGATGCCTCTAGCGATCGTGGATACCGTTACCCTTCGCCAGTTCCTGCCCATGTCACCCCAGTGATCTCGAACCTGAACGCTGGCATAATGGAACATACCGAGCTCAAAAGGACCATTTTCCGATCCCCAGTTATAATTTTTTCCTTCAGCCCAATATGCGATACCACCCTCAACAGCAACAGTCAAGATTGTTGCCAAATAAGCTTCTCGTTCCGGTGATCGTTTAGGCATCAATTTTTCCTTTCGTGGAACAGAACATCATCGATATTCACAGCATCATATCGAGAAATAGAAACTCCGTGAACATGATCAAGGTGCTCAGCTGCCCTCACTCGATGTTCAATTGCCTCTTGATAATCACCATAAAGGTTTTGATTCTCACACGCTTCAGCGAAAGCCAGAGAGAACGAAACCCCTTGTTCAATACTTTCAAGAGTTTCATAAATGATGTACGGATCGACATTTGCTCGTTTGGCCAATGGTTCAATTTGTCGCCAGTCTACCATCAAAGAACCTCCGTCATCTGATTAGCTAGATCAGATTGTAATTTCAAAACTGCTTCTTGCTCTTCCAAAGTTAGAGTATCCAAGCCACCACGCTTTTCTAGGTCCGCATTAATTTCATCCAGTTCCGCGATGATGGCCAAATCCTGTTCAGTGTATTCCATACTCACCTTCCTCATTTGCTCTCGTAACCGACGGTGCCCCAGGCGATGCCTGTAGCTCGCGAATGCCTCAGCGCTCGCCGCACACAGGCGGTCCAGAGTTTGCGCTTGTATGGATCGTCATACACGACCCAGGCGAGAGTATCCCACATTGTGTCGCCGTCAACGAGCGACAAGCTATGTCGCGCGGCGAATCGTTCGGCTGCCACTTCCAGCCGCTCGCGGTCTATGCCGTCTGCCTGTCTAATTACGTTCCAGGACATATCAATCTCCAA
>CEPZ01036454.1_pt1 | contig 22251 bp, 36 predicted proteins | sample 530461 | NCBI WGS metagenome assembly CEPZ01 (sample SAMEA2620106, study PRJEB7988) | marine metagenome | isolation source: saline water (ENVO:00002010), including
CAAAAATATTATCAGAAGAACATCAAAATATTTTAAAGATAATTGAAATACTTGAAAGTGAATGTGATACTATTGAGAATGAAGATAGTAAAAAACTTAATAAAGATTTTTTTACAAAAGTAATTGATTTTATTAGAAATTACGCAGACAAATTTCATCATGCAAAAGAAGAAGATATTTTGTTTAAAGAATTTAATAAATGTTTAGAAGAAGATCCAGAAAGTGCACATTGCAATCCAACAGAACAAATGTTAGTTGAACATGATCAAGGAAGAGATTTTGTTAAGGGAATGGAAACAAGATTAAATGAAAATGATAAAATAAGAGTTATTAGAAATGCAAGAGCATATGCAGAATTATTAAAAGAACATATTGGTAAAGAAGATGATATATTATATCCTATGACTGATGAAACATTAAATAATAATGTAAAAAAAGAGATGCTAGAAAAATTTAAAGAAATTGAAAAAGAACGAAAGAATGATAAAGATAAATATTTGAATATTATAAAGGAGGTTAAGAACAAGTAAAAACAAATAAAATGAATAAAAACATAAAACAAATGATTGAGTATCCTAAAGAAGGAATACTTAGTAAAGAACTTATTAAAAATGATAAAGTAGATATAGGACTTTTTTGTATGGCTAAAGGAACAGAGATGTCAGACCATACTTCTGTAAGGCCTGCGTTTGTTCAGGTAATTGAAGGAAAAGGAATCTTCAATTTAGCAGGAGAAGATATTGAAATGAAACCAGGAGTTTTTATTAATATGGAAGCTGATGATGTTCATGGACTAAAAGCAGAAGAAAATACTACTTTTATATTAGGGTTGTATTAAGATGAAAAACCCTGCAAAAGAACACTGGGAAAACATATATAATACTAAGAATTTTAATGAAGTAAGCTGGTATCAGAAGAATCCTAAAACATCAATCGATTTAATATTATCAGTTAATCCAAACAAAGATTTTCATATTATTGATATTGGGGGAGGAGATTCAAATCTTGTAGATAATTTGATTAGTTTAGATTTCAAGAATATATCTGTATTAGATATTTCTTTAAAAGCATTAGAAAAGTCAAAACAAAGATTAGGTGAAAAATCAAAAAAAGTAAAATGGATTGAATCAGATTTAAGAGAGTTTGAAACAGACAATAGATTTGATATCTGGCATGACAGAGCTGTTTTTCACTTTTTAACTTCTGAAGAAGATATTGACAAATATGTTGAGTTAGTAACCAAATTTTTAAAGCCAAATGGGTATCTGATTATTGCAACCTTCTCACTTAAAGGGCCTGAAAAATGTAGTGGATTAAATGTTCGAAGATATTCTGAAGATTCTATAAAAAAAATATTTAGTAAAGGATTTAAACATATTAAAAGTGCTGAAGAAATTCATAATACTCCATTTCAAACCACCCAAAGTTTTATTTATAATATATTTAAAAAGATAAGATAACAAAATGGAAAATCTAACATACTTTCTCATAGCACTAGTAATAATGATTATATTTTTTCTTATAGATGGAATTTCACATCAAAAATTTAAAAAAACTGCAAACCTCTGGTTTCATATTATAGGAATATCTTTAGTTTCAATTTCATTTATATCTTTAATAATTTTAGAATATAAAATTAGTCTTTTAATAATCCCTGGAATCTTATTTCTTTTAATAGGAATCATCTTAGTATATTTAAGTTATGTAAACATAAAACAAGATTTTCTAAAGGCAACAAAAGTTACAAGCACAGGAATTTATTCTAAAGTCAGACATCCAATGTATCTTGGAATAATTCTTTTATTTATTGGAATTTCATTAATAACTTCATCAATACTAGTATCTATCTATTCTTTAGTTGGAATAATTTTAATAATCTGGCAAGCATTTTATGAAGAAAAATATTTAGAAAAAAGATTTGGCAAAGACTTTTTAAACTATAAAAAACAAGTTCCTATGTTATTACCAAAAATAAAATGAAAAACAAAAACGTTGGATATCTCATTATAGGAATAGCAATAATAATTGGAATTATTGTTTTAATTTTTAATGTGGGATTAAAAAATATTGTTGGGCAAACTTGTACAATGGGTCCAGAATGTACAATGTTTGATACAATCGCTGTTCAAACTTGGATAAGTCTTGCTATTGCAGGATTAGTTCTTGTTATAGGTTTATTCCTTATTTTTAGTAAAGAAGAAACCAGAATAATTACAAAAACAAAAAAGATTCATATTGAAAAAAAGAGAAAACCAATTGATTACAGTAAACTGAATAAAGATGAGAAAATAATTATAAAAATTATCGAAAAAGCAGATGGAACAATATTTCAATCAGATTTAGTTGAAAAATCTGAATTTAGTAAAGTAAAAGTCTCAAGAATTCTTGATAAGCTTGAAGGAAGACAATTAATTGAAAGAAAAAGAAGAGGTATGACTAATGTGGTCGTCCTAAAATAAAAAAGATAAATCCTGGAATTATTATCATGAAGAACATTTCTAAAATCATGAACATTCTTGCAAAACATTTTGATTATAAAGAAAGAACTACATTAAATAGAATGCGTAAAAAACCAGATGCATTTAAAATTTTAATTAGCTGTTTATTATCATTAAGAACCCAAGATAAAAATACAGAAAAGACATCTAAAAAACTTTTTGCAATCGCAAATACCCCTAAACAAATATCTTCTCTTTCTACTAAAAAATTAGAAAAATTAATCTTTTCTTCAGGGCATTATAAGAAAAAAGCAAGAACTTTAAAACATGTTTCTAAAGTATTGATTAAGGAATTTAATTCAAAAGTTCCAGATGATAAAGAACAGTTATTATCAATAAAAGGAATTGGCCCAAAAACTGCAAATATTGTTTTAGCATTTGCATATGGACAATGTTGTATCCCTGTAGATGTTCATGTGCATGTTATAGCAAATAGGTTTGGATGGGTGAATACAAAAACAGCAGAACAGACAGAACCTAAACTAGAAAAGGTTTTACCAAAAAAGTATTGGAATGAGATAAATGGAATATTTGTTCTTTTAGGTAAGGAAATATGTCAAACATTTTCACCAAAATGCACTATCTGCCCAATAAACAAACTTTGTCCTAAAATCAATGTTCAAAGACATAGATAAGAAATAACAAAAATTTAAATATACCTTATTTTTATAATAATCATGACAAAAACAGAAGAAAACTTAAAAACTGCATTTACAGGTGAAAGTCAAGCAAGAAACAAATATACTTATTTTGCAAAGGTTGCAAGAAAACAAGGATTTCATTATGTTGCTAAGATTTTTGAAGAAACAGCATTAAATGAAATGCAACATGCAAAAGAAGAATTTAAATTATTAAAAGGAATTGGAGATACTAAAGCAAATCTTAAAGTAGCTATTGCAGGAGAGCATTATGAAAATACAGAAATGTATCCTAATATGCAAAAAGATGCAGAAGAAGAAGGTAATAAAGAAGCAGCAACATTATTTAAAGAAATAAGCAGTGTTGAAGAACATCATGAAGCAAGATATAAGAAGTTATTAGAAATGCTTGAAAAAGGAACTCTGTATAAAAGAGATAAGCCAATAAGATGGAAATGTGCTAAGTGTGGATATATTCATACAGGAAAAGAACCCCCAGAAACTTGTCCTGCTTGTAAACACGAAAGAAAATATTATGAACCAGAAGATATGTGTACTTTTTAAAATATTAGATAACTATCAATAACTTAATAATATCAAGCTACTCAGATGAAAAGCTAAGTTACTAAGAACAAAGTTTAAAAATATAATAAGATATCAGATAGTATAATATAACAAAATTTAAAATGCCAACAAAAATATTTACATTAGAAGAAGCTAAGAAAATTGGTGAAGAACTTGGCATTAGATGGGATAAGTTTGATGTTGATCAGTTTAAAAAAGGAATAGATGTTGAATTAGAACATGGGACTTTTAATTCTAATACAAATGTTACAGAAGATGATTCATTAATTACAGGAAAGATTGCTTTAGCTCATTTAAATGAACTACCTGATTATTATGATAGATTGGAAAAAATGGAAGAACAAGGCGAAAAAGAATTAGGTTTAAAAACTTAAAAATATAAAGAAATATAAGATAGTGTAAAAATAATGAACTAAAATGACAACTAAAAATCAAATTTGGAAATGTGAAGTTTGTGGAAATATAATTGAAATATTACATGAGGGTGCAGATTCTTTGGTTTGTTGTGGACAACCAATGGTTTTACAAGAAGAACATACACAAGATCCAGAAAAAGGAGAAAAACACGTCCCAGTTATAGAAGGGAATAAGGTAAAGGTTGGAAGTGTTCCTCATCCAATGGATGAAGATCATTTTATTGAATGGATTGAAGCAACAGCAGAGAATGGTGAAAACTGTAAGGTTTTCTTAAAACCAGGAGAGAATCCTGAAGCAGAATTTGCTTTTCCTGTTAAGCAAGCAAGAGCTTATTGTAATTTGCATGGACTTTGGAAGTCTGAATAAATAAAAAATGCCAAAAGTAAAAATATATTCAACATTAACATGCCCTTATTGCAAGATGGCTAAAGCTTTTTTCAAAGAAAAAAATATTGAATTTGAAGATATAGACGTCACATCAGACAAAAAAGCTGCACAAGAAATGAAAAAGATTTCAGGACAATCAGGAGTTCCTGTTATTGATATTAATGGAAAAATCCTTATTGGATTTGATGCAGAAAAAATTGAAGAAGCACTTAAGTAAAAATAATAAACTTAATAAATATTAATAACTTATAAAATCTTAAGAGATGCAGATGAGAAACAAAAAATAATTAATTCATCTCCAAAACAATTATTAGTATAAAGATATAAGTTAAAAAAGAGATAAGAATAAATTAAATAAAAAGAGGTAAAAATGGAAACAAAAGATTGCAACTGTGGTGCAAAAGATTGCGAAAAGTGTGGTGGATGCAAAGATTGTGGAACTTGCACTTGCAAATAATAAACCCAAGAGAATATTAATATCTTATAAAAATAAAAGATATAGAGAACAGAAGAAAGAGAGAATCAACTCATCTCCAAAGCGATTATTAGTAGATAGATATAAATTAAATAAGACTTAATAATAAATCAAACAAAAAAAGAGGAAATGGAAAAAAATACAATAAAATATATTTTAGATGTCATATTAGGTATAGTCTTTTTAATAGTTGTTTTTACAGGAATTTTTAAATTTAGTGGATTTAGAGAATTTTTAGGGATTACATTATCTTATAATGACCCTCCAATGCCTTTAATTTCCTGGTTTCATGATTGGAGTGGAATTGTAATGGCAGTTATAGTATTAGTTCATTTAATATTAAACTGGGATTGGATAGTTAGTATGACTAAAAGTTTTTTTGTAAAAGATGAAGAAGCAAAAATAGGAGAAGCTGTTAAAAAAGGAGAAATAGAATGCAAGATAAAAAAATAAGTTTAGTAACAGGAGCATCTTCTGGATTAGAAGAGATATTGCTAAACTTTTATGTGCAAAAGAACATATTGTTTATGTTACTGCAAGAAGAAAAGAATTATTAGAAGAATTAAAAAAAGAATGCTCTGAGGAAAAAGGAGAAATAAGAATAATTTCAGGAGATTTAACTGATTCTAAAGTTAGAATAAATCTAATTTCTCAAATCTTAAAACAAGCAGGAAAAATAGATTATTTAATTAATAATGCAGGTTATGGGAAATTAATAAATCTTGAAAATGTAGAATATAAGGATATAGAAGGAATGTTTCAATTAAACGCTGTTGCAGGAGAACATCTTGTTGCTCCTGCTTGTTGTAAAAGAAAATTATAATTACAACTTGCACCTGTTTCAGTATAAACCCATAATGTAATGTTATTTGGAGTTTCAGTAATAGTATTAAAATTAAATTCAGAAACTCCATCAGAACTTTGAGTACTATCTGCAACATTATCATCAGTAATTGTAGTATTAGCTGTTGGTTGTCTAATTCCTTCATCTATTTCAAGAAAAGTAAGACCTGTACCTTCATCCCAAACAGCTGTAACATCTGAGGTAGGATCATAATATGATATAGCAGCACTAACTATTCCAATACTTATGATTCCAACAATTAAAATCATTAATGCTGAGGAATATTTTATCATTTTCCACCCCCTTTCCCAACTTTTTTTAATTCTTCTTCCATAAATTTCTCAATCTTTTTTCCAATCTTAAAACCCTCTTCCTCACAGAATTCTTTGTATTTATCCTTAATCTCTTTATTCACAGATATAGTTAATTTATCATTCCCTTTTTTCATTATACGTATAAATACTTTTTATTACTATAATATACTACTTTATACGTATTTAAAGGTTTCCACAACACACAAAAACTATAAATATCAAATTTAATACAATTTAACATGAAAAAAGGTAAAAAACTAAGGGGGTTTGGAAAATTAGTCTTATTCTTATATTTATTTATACTCTCAATAGAATTAATTAAAAAATCTTCATTACTTCTTGCACCAGGAGTAAAGAGCTTTCTTTTACAAAGCCTACACCCTATCAAGGCATTAGCTTTTGGATGGTTTTCAACAGCAATAGTGCAATCATCAGGAGCTATCTCAACGATAACTGCTACTTTTGCAGGAAATAATCTAATTAATTTTCCAACAGCAGTTTATATTGTAATTGGCGCAGCTCTTGGAACAACAATAACTGCAATAATCATCTCATTAATAACTGTTTCAGCTAAAAGAAAAGATTTTAGACATGGGTTTGAAATAGGGTTATGTTATGCAATTTATAGTGCACTTTTAGTTATTATTGCATTTTTATTAGAATATTTTTTCAAGTTTTTTTCAAAAACTTCTATTTTCTTAGCATCTAGAATAAGTGGAAAAATCTCTTTATTAAAAATCCCAGATTTAGTAGGGGTAATTACCTCCCCTATTATTAATCCTTTATTTAATAATAGTAATAAGATATTTATTTTAATATTAGGATTTGCAATTCTTATTTTCTCATTAAGGTATGTAGGAAAGGCAGTAATAGGAGTTTTTGGAGGTGAAGAAAATGCAAGAAGTTTTATTGATAAACACTTTGAATCTAAATATAAAGCATATTTAATTGGGGCTTTATTAACAGCTATTTTATTTTCCTCAAGCATAACTATAGGATTATTAGTTCCATTAGCAGTAACTAGATTAATAGGATTAAGAAGAGCTATTCCATTTATACTTGGTGCAGATTTAGGAACTTTCACAGATGTTCTTTTAGCAGCATTAATCATAGATAAAATTCCTGCACTTGCAATAGCATTAGTTTATATTATGATTGCAGTATTAGGTGCAGTAATCTTTTTGCCAAACACAAAATTTCTGTTCAAGGCAACAAAATATATTTCAAAAGGATTAATAAAAATTTCAAGAAAAAAAGCCCTATACATTCTGATTGCTCTTATCGTAATACCTTTGCTGGTTATTTTGATTTTTTAAGAATGAAACACATATCAATATCTCTAAAATATTTTTAGCTTTTCAGATGAGTAAAGAATATTAGCAATAAGATATAAGCTATGAAGAACAATATCATAGCTCAATCATCACAAGCTTATAATATTTTATTCATTGATTATTAAAAAATCTTATTTTTTAGTTTTTTTCTTAATTTTCTTTTTATTCCCAGAAGTTTTTTTCTTTTTAGATTTTGCAAGCTTAATCAACTTTTTTACTTTAGAAGCTTTTGAGCCCTTGCTTTTTTGTCTGTCTGTTTTAACAACTTTCTTTTTCTTAATTTGTTTTTTGCTCACAGCTTTCTTCTTCTTTATTATTTTTTTCTTTTTAACCATCTTAACAAGTTGAGAAAGAAAAGAACTGGACTCGGTGAAAGAATATTTAATCAAAATCAATTCAATCTAACTTTTCAATTTTAAATGTTAATTTTTTCGCGCCACAAATGAGCTTAATAAGCATAAGTTTCATATAAGGAGTTATAGTCCAGACCTTATATTACTCAAGATACTCAACAGAGGCTGATGTAGTCACACTCTTTTCAGAGCAACCGCATATCTCTTCTTTCTCGATATACAAAAAGTTGATAATATATATAAATCTTTTGTTTATCTCTAAATTATCAATATATTAATAAAATAAAAATTACTTCAATCTATCTGCTATTATAGCACTCATTGAAGAAGGAAATGTTACAATAATAATTCTTTTAATAGATATTAATAAATCAACTGCAAAAAAAGATCTTTCAATTAATGTTAAGATAATAGCTACTACAACAAATGAAAGAATATATGTTGAAAAAACTCTTTTAACAAGCCTTTTCCAATAAGACCTTTTTTCATGTTTATAATAATGATGATATGTAAAAACAGAAATAAAAAAAAGTGATAAAATTAAGAGTCCCATGACTTTAAATAAAGGAAGGGTTTCTCCTAATTTCCATGTTTCTTCTGTAAACCCAATTGGAACAGCTAAGATTGATGCACCAATCATTATTTGTAAAACATCTTTTATCTTAAATTCATGAATAATAGGTTTTACTAATTTTAGATTTTGGTTTAAAATGGCTTATAGGAAGCCCATAAACCTGAGAATAATAAATTAAATCAGAATGAGGAATCATAAAAATATTTCTTGTAATTAAATTCTCTGCTTCTTTTTTAATATCTTTAATATAATCTGGTTTAAAAAATGATGAAAGAGTTTTTTTAGGAACTTTTGTAATAAGAACCATATCAATATTTAATTTTAAACCTAACCTATTTAAGAATTTGCCAAAAGAGTTTTGTAATGTTTCAACACCTTCTATTGAAAAAATTCCTGGTTCTAAAACAACAACGATTTTATCAGCAGCCATCATCCCATTGATTATAAAATGCCCATGAACAGGAGGAGTATCAATTAAAATAAAATCATAATAATACTTAACCCTATCTAAGGCCTTTTTTAAAATATGAGCATCTGATTTTCTTTTATAATAAAAAATATTTGTCTTGCCTAAATCAGTATGGGAGGGGGCAAGATGTAAGTTATCAATATTTGTTTTTAAAATAATCTTATCTATTTTTCTTCTTTTATTCATAACATGATACATATGTTCATTTAAGGTATTTTTATCAATACCGAGTCCAGAAGTAGCATTTGCTTGAGGATCTAAATCAACAACAAGAACCTTTTTTCCTAATTTAGCTAAATGTCCTGCAGTATTTATACAACTGGTTGTCTTCCCTGTTCCACCTTTATAATGTGCAAATGTTATAATCATATTCTAAGGAGGAATTAATATGTTAATAAATTTATTGATGTTCTAATGAATACAAACCTTTAAAAATCACCTCAACATTAAATAATTAGAAAGGAGGAATAATAATAATCAAAAAAATGGGAGACGAAGAACAAACTGACGCTGCTCCAGCAGAAGAACCTGCAACTGAAGAACCAGCTGCTGAAGAACCAGCTGCTGAAGAACCAGCTGCAGAATAAATCTAATTAATTTTTATTTTTTTTTATTTACTTAGTTTGAGATAGAATTATTTTATAAACCAAAACTTTTATAAACCATAAACACATAATAATTTTGCCTACTTCGGTAGGTAGAAGTGTTGAACTTCGGTTTTTCACTTCTTTTTCTTTTTACTTACTTAATTTGAAATAGAATTCTTTACTATCCAACATTAAGACAAGCAGGTAATTTTCATTTTAATCTTTTTTGTTCTGTGACCTCATGCTGAATTGAGATATAATTTAGAATATTTTCTTTTTTATCAATTAAACCAGTTGTCTTTACCCAGCTAATAAACTCTATTCCATCTTTTCTTTTGTTGAGAATCTCACCTTCCCAAACCCCTTTTTCTTTTAATTTTTTCAAACTTTTCTTCATCTAATAATTCAAGCATCCCAATATAAGCTTTTTTAATCTCTTTAAAAATCATTTCTTTTCCTGCTTTTTCATCTTTAAATCCTCTGTTTTATCTTTCAACTAAAAACCTCTGTTATCTTGGCATTAACTTTATATTTTCTTATAAGCTTTAAGATTTCTTCTCTATACTCAATAGGAATCATAATACTGCTTTTTCCAGTTTTTTTCCCACCAAAATTTTCAATAAGTCCTTTATACTCTTTTTCCCCTACTTTAAAACCATAAATCTTATTTAAAAAAGCGCCCCTATTTTTTCCTATTTTATTCCAGAAAATAAGAGTATATTTTTTCCCCCTGACTCCAGATGGAACATATCTTCCATAAAGAACTATCCCTGTACTTTCTATACTTCTTTTCAAATCTTTCCACTCATCGAGCTTCCCTACAATTAGGTTTATTTTATTATCAATTCCTTTATTTTTGAAGAGCAAGGCTTGCCTAGATTTATAAAAATCCATTACAACTTTCTTGGCAATTTTCTCAAAATTTTTTGTTTTCTTACTCACGTTTATAAAAATATCTATATCGCTGTCTTTACTCGCATCTCCTCTTGCAGCACTTCCAAACAAGATAATCCTTCTTATATTAGAAGACTCCTCTAATTCATCGAGTAAGAAAGATACAAAGTAACTAGAGTATGAAATTAATTTATTCATTCTCTCACCTCTTTTTGTATATCTAAGAACATATTGATTAATTTTTTTAATAAATCTTCTGAAGAGGGGTTTCCATAAACTAGCTCATTTCTCTTTGATTCAATTTCAAAAGCAACATCTAAAATTTTGTCAAGTTTCTTTAGATTTTCAATTGGAGCAGTTATTTTTTCAGACAAAATTTGTTTGACATTTTCTTTCTTTTTCTTAAGGATTCTGTGATCAATTTTAAAACCTGATTTAAAGACATTTTCTTTTTTAAGATACTCTTCTAGGATATTCTTAATTCCTTCAGAAAGGCAGAAACCTAATCTCTTTTGGTGGCTAAGAATTCCTTTTGGGTCATTTAAAGCTGCGTCTATTTCTTCAGATACTTCATCTATGTTTTCATGTTTCTCCTTTTTCATATTAAGACACCTGTCATATTTTTATTAAGACACTTGACTTTATAAATCTTTCTATTTATTTCAAGACACTTGTCTTATCCTAATTGAGACACATGACTTAATTAAAAATTAAAAAAGAAGATTTAATTAAAAAGAAAATTAAATGGAAATGCAAATTATGTAAAGATACAATTATCTCAGATAACAAAGAACATCATAAGATGGATTTTTGCAAATGTAGAAATTGTGGCTGTGATTTAGAAGAATATCATTGTAGATGGAGTTTTAAAAATTCTTTTGAGGACATTAAAATTTTAAAAGAATATTGAAATTAATCTAAATTAAATTTATTTCCTCTTCAACTTCTTCTCAATCTCAATCAACCTATTTAACTTAGCTTCTCGAACCTTCCCATAAATTCCTGTTTTAATAAAATCACAATTCCACCCAACTCCTAAATCTGCAATAGTAGTTTCCATTGTCTCTCCACTTCTATGAGAAATAATTGTTTTAATATTATGTTTATGAGCTAAATCAATAACTTCTTTTGTTTTAACCAAACTTCCAATTTGGTTTGGTTTAACAATAACCGCATTAATTGCTCTTAGTCTAATGGCTTTTTTTAATCTTTCAGGATTTGTTGCAATTAAATCATCTCCAACAATAAAACATTTCTCCTTATTTATTTCTGCAAAACCAGACATATCTGTTTCATATAAGGGATCTTCAACATAAAATAATTTATATCTTTTTATTAAACCTCTGACATATGATATTTGATTTTTTTTATTTAATCTTCTCCCAGGATTTTTATAATTATAATTTCCATTATAAAAACTTGAAGCTGCAATATCTAATCCAATCTCAATTCTTTCCTTATATTTTTCCTTAATTATCTTTTGAACCTCTGTCATAATCTCTAAAACTTGCTCATTTGTTTGATTAGTTTCCCAAGCCCCTTCATCATTTCTTCTCCAGGTTCTAAGAATTTTTTTAGCAGTTTTATATGCAATCTTATTTATTTCTACACATCTTTTAAAACTTTTACAATTAGGAATAAATAAAAATTCTTGAAACTCAGGTTTCATCTCGTTTTTACCTTTACTATGCAATCCTCCTCCAATAGCATTTCCAACAGGATGAGGTGCTTTAAGCCTACCTCCTCTCCATAAAAATTCCCATAATTCTTGTTTGTTTTCTTTAGCCAGAGCCTTTAATAAACAAGCTTCAAGAGCAAATAATGAATTTCCACCTAACATCCTTTTTGTTTTTTTCAATCTTCTTTCTAATTTTAAAAAATCTTTAACCCTTTCTATTAAAAATCCATTAAGTTCAGCAACATCAATAGAATTAATAATATTAATATCTGACTTTAAACCATTTGCATAAGCTTTAACTTCAAATCTTCCTGTAGATTTTCCACTTGGCGCAGAGGCTTTAAACAAACCCTTATTAGTTTTAATAGAAACCTGAATTGTTTTTTCTCCACGAGAATCTTTCACAGCTTTTGCTATCACCTTTTTTATTTCCATGTTTGAAAAAGGCGATAGGTATATAAAAACCTTGTTAATTTATCTTATTTTAATATTTCCTAAAACTTTAATTTCTTCCCCAAGTAGATTAGCTTATCATATGCATAACAAAAATAGTAATAAGATATTAGTTAATAAAATAATCACGAATATAAAAAGGTTTAGAATTATAAAGAATTAAGCAATCTCTTTAGCACTTTCTGATTTTTCTTCTTCTTCAACTTCATCTTCAGGAGTAGCCATTTCCATAATCTCTCCTTCTTCTTTAATTTCTTTTTCTTCTGTTTTTTCTTGTTCTATTTTCTCAGCTTCTTTCACTTTTTCTTGTTCTATTTTCTCAGCTTCTTTCTCAAGCTTTTCTCTAATTTCTTCAGGAGTAAGCTTTTTAATAGTTTTTTCAGATTTTTTAGGTAAAGGTCTTTTAACAGTAATTGGTAAAACATCTGCTACTAATTCTTTTTCAGCAGTTTTAAGTGTATCAAAATTAAGTTCTTCTTTATCTTCTTTAGATAATTTTAAAAGAACTGGCGCATCCATTGCTAATTGTAAGCTTCTTGCTCCTAAAATTCTTGCAATTTCATATCTTGTAAATTTTGTTTCAAGTTGTTCAATTGTCATTTTGATTCTGTGTTATTTATATTATCTCATAATTTTTTATTTCTATTAAATCTTTAACTAAAAGTTGATTTATAAAATCATTGGTTGTTTTTGATTTTGCAAGATTCTTAAAATGATTTGTTGGCTCACGAAGAGGATAAACATTATGTCTAAAATAATCTCTAGACATATTTAATAATAATTTTCTGCCATCAAAATTCAATTTTTCTCCAGAAGTATACTTTGAAAACTCCATACCTAATTTATGATAAATATCTAAAATATCAATTGGTTCGGCATTTAAATCCATAAGTTTTGTATCAGGAGTTATTTTAACATCATCATCTAATGATAAAGAACTTCTCAAAACTTTTTCAACATCATAAAAGACAATAAGTTTTCTTAATCCCATTGGTCCAGTCGCTGTTCCTTGCATTTTACTTAGTTAAAGATTTAAATTGTTTTTCTATTTCAGGATATACTTTATCATAAACTTTTTCAGATTCTGCAATAATTGCCTTTAAATCTTCAGCAGTTAAAGGAACAATTTCTCCTTTTTGCATTGAACTAATAATATATTCTTTTCCAACTTTTGCAAGAGCTAAAGTTAATCTTGCATCAGCAGCATCTTCTTCATCTCTGTTAGGGTCACTTAATAATTTATCTCCGATTTTATAAAAAGTCATTGCAAAAGGTGTATTTTCTGTTAAAGGTAAAGGTGTATCTGTATATTCTCCATATTTAACAGAGTCTGTTTCTTCATCATATATAGGAAATCTTGCAGTTTTCAAAGCAACAAGTGCTCCGATTGCTGAAGCATCTAAAATATTTCCATCATCATTAATAGAATAAATATCAATAAAAATACTCCAAACTTTTTCTCCTTCTTTAATACAAAGTTTTTTCCAGTCAATAAATCCAGATTCTCTTATTCCTCTGTCAACCACTCTTGCAGTTTCAATAGCATTAATTTTTGGAGGCCCTGATTCATATCTTTCACCACTTGCAGGACTATATTCCATAGTAGTCATCATTGTACCTTCATCTTCATGATCAGTATAAGGTTCTTGAGTTCCTAATTTAACTCCAACAATAACTTCTGTTTTTCCAATCTTAACCCTTGCACTCCCCTCTGCATTATTACTAATTCCAGTCTCAATAACTACATCTCTGTAATCAAATGGTTTTCTTGCATCTAATCTTGCATCTTTTTCTAAAAGATTTGCAATTTTTTTCTTGTTTATATTTGGTAGGTCCATTTTATTTGTTTTATTATTTTGTTTAATTTTTATCTTATTATGTCTTTAAGCTCTGTTGAGTACTTAGCTTCTCATCTTCAAAGCAAGATATTTTATGAGATATTGATATTATTTCTTTTTATTTTCGTTTATTTTTTCTCCTTTCAATGCTCTCATTTGATATTCATTAATCTTTTTACATGCATCAACTGCTGCATCATAAGATTTCATAAAATCTTTAGTAGATATTTTTCCATCTAATTGTAAGTGAGTAATTAAATTTCCTCTTGAAGTTAATGTAAAAGGAATATCTGTAGAACCTTCTCCTTCTTTATAATCTTCTTCTTTTTTAGTAATATCTACTGCAATTGTTTTGTCCATTTTTCCAATTGAAACACTTGCAACCATTTCTTTCATGATAATCCCTGCATGGGCTAATGCCATTGCAGCAGCATTAATTCCAGCACATCTAGTACTAGCATTTGCTTGAATAATTAAAACTTCAACATCAATAACAGTTCCAGGAAATCTCTTTAAGTCAACAACAGCTGATAAGGCATTTGCAGTAATCATTGATATTTCCTTACTTCTTCTTGATGGCCCAGGTCTTGCTCTTTCAGTAACTGAAAAAGGAAGCATGTTATAAACAGCTCTTATAATTCCTCTATCTGGTTTTTGAAGATGTTGTGGGTGTAATGGTTTAGGACCGTAAACAGTAGCAATAGCAACTGTTTCACCAAAAGCAAATAATGCACTTCCAACTGCATTTGGAACAACACCAATTTCTGCCCTTATTGGACGAAGTTCATCATTCTTTCTTCCATCTGCTCTTTTAGTATATAATGATTTTTCTGCCATTTTAAATTAATTGTAATCCTTTTACCATTTTTAATAATTTAGATTTGGTCCTTATAATGCCTCTTTTGCTTCCTGCTAATTTAATATCCCCATTCATAGTAATTTCTACAGCACATCCAGGTAGAGATAGATACTTATTACTCCCTGTAGATAATTGAATGAATTGAAATTGATCTTTATAAGCTTGAAAGCATCTAATAATTTCTGACTTTGTATTTACCATATCTAATTCTCCTATTGTAGTATTATAGATTGTAGTTACCATTTTATTTCTTCCCTTCTAAAAATTTCTCAACTTTATTTGTTAAACCATCTGAAGCAGATTCTTGTTCTATTAATTTAGCTGCATTTTCTGCTTTCTTTTCTCCTTCTTCACTTCCTTTAATCCAAATATAACCATTTTGTCCAACAGTTATTTCAGTATTAGTATTATCTTTGATTAAATTAATCATACTTCCTTCTTTTCCAATTACTCTTGGGACTTTATGAGGATTTATTTTAACAATTCTTCCACCTTCTAATTTTCCTAATCCTCTTGACCTTAATGATAAGTCTACACTTCCTTTTTTAACACTCCAAACCTTAACATTCATAGCATCTCCAACATTAGCAAATTCAGCCATGTTAAATTTATCTACAAATCTTGGGCATTCTGCTAAAGGTAAGAATGCTGAGTATGGTCCACCAATATCTATTGACCATCCACTAAACATAATATCATCAACTCTTCCAATAACAGTATTTCCTCTTCGAGGTTCATAAACTCCTGACACAGGAATAACTTTTACAATCTTTCCAATATCAGCTAAACCATATCTATTTGCAACAATATCTCCAGCTTCATTTCGAGTAAAATCTCCAGGAAGATGGTCTTTTGCAGAAACAATGGTTTCACCAGGAATAACTAAACGTCTTTCTCTTTTAGTATTATCTTCTTCAATTGTTTCAGTATTTTTTTCTTCTTTATCCATTTTTATATAATCAAGAAAACATAATGGATGTGTTTTGTTTTTTCTTGTTCAATTAGAATTAATATTTGGGGTATTTAAAGTTTTCCATTACCCCTCATTCATCTCACTAGTAACAGCACTTCCATGTGTAACACTGTTAAGTTTATCATAAAAATCTGTTTGAACTCCGGTTGGAAGATTAAGAATAACTTCTAAATCTCCATTTCCATGCCAATTCTCGCTTTCTTTATATTCTTGTATAATTCCATAAGCTTTTCCTGTGTGCATTGCAGGAATAACTACTTTTACTTTCTTTGTTTCAATTTTAATTGGAATTATCTTTGTTAAACTTTCTATAATACTTTTCATCTGTCTTTCAACAGGTTGCTTATCAATTCTTGCACCACCTTGTTTTAATGCAGATTCTAAAATATCTGGTGTAAATGGACGATTTGTCCGAGCATCAACAGCATTTCTAACTAAAAAATCAATAATTTGTTTTCTCTTTTGTTCAACTGCTTCATCTCTAAATTCTTGAGAAATCTCAATCTCTCCTCTTTTAACTATTTTCTCAACAATTTCTTTAAAATCTGTTGTTTTAAAAGCATCTTCTAAATCAGATTTAGAAGGTCTTTCTCCTTTTTTTAAATCAGTCCAAATTTCATTATCTCTTGAAACTTCACTAAAATTAACCTCTTCTTTTTTCTTTAGTTTCATGGCTGCATCTAAATCTACCATTGTCTCAAAAGTCTTAGCTCCTACCTTTAATCTTGCTGTTGTGTCTGTCATTTTAAAATCTGTAAAACCGCCCTCCTTTACCTTCTGCAAAACGAGTCATTTTAGTAATTGGAAAACAAATTTCTTTTGGATCTTCAAGAGGCGTAGGACTAACAAAAAATCCTTCAAGTTTATGTATTGGGGTGTTATCACTTAATACCCTATCTCCTCCAATAAGAAAAGCATGTTCTAATCCTTCCTTTCCAATTCTTGCAATATAATATGCATATGTATATGCATGTTCTGGAAAATTATTTTTTGGGATAGATACTTGATAAGTTTCTCCTCCAAATCCAGTTTCTCTATGAACAGTTCTTGTTGTTGTTTCTCCCATATTATTTATTAATAATGTTAATATTTAAGTTTTGTCGTAAGCAACTGGAGTCTTTTCATATTCACTAATTTTAACTCCGGTCATTTGTTCTAAAGTTTTTCTTGCTTTTTCTCTATTTTCAGGTTTTCCTGCTATATCCATAATTTCCATACCTGAATCTGCATGACTAACTGCAGTACTATCATTCAAGTGAAATACATGATGTTCAGGAGATAAATCATCTAGAAAATCACTTAAATCTTCAAAACCTTTTGGAAACTCAAGAACTCCATCTCTATACTTTGAAATTTTATTATAAAATCTCCAACTATTCTCAATAATATATCTTTGTGCCATTAATCTTATATCTTAGAAATCTCTTCCTTACTTAGTTTTTTAATTTTACCAGTTTCACAATCAACATATGAAATATTAAATCTACCTATATCAAAATTTTCACCTAAAACTTGTTTAAATGCTTGTAATGCAAGTTTAATAGACTGCTCAACTGTTAAATCTTTTCTATATTCTTTTCTTAAAATTTCTTTAATTTTATCATCATTTTCTCCAATTGCAACTGCATTATATTCAAAATAATTCCCAGTAATATCACTTGTATATAATTTACATTCATTTCCATTTTTTCCTGCAACCATTAAAGCAACTCCAAAAGGCCTTACTCCAGGGTGCTGAGTATATTGTTGTTTAATATCTGAAATTTCTCTGATAATTGATTCAATATCAATAGGAGAATCATAAGTAACTCTATGCTGTTGTGCAATAAGTCTTGTTTGATTAATTAAAATTCTTGCATCAGAAATAATTCCTGCAGCACTTGCCATAATATGCTCATCAATTTCATAAATTTTTTCAGCAGATTCAGGAACAATTAATTTATCTTTTTTACCTTTATCAGCGACGATAATAACCCCATTATCTGTTTTTATTCCAATACTTGCACTTCCAAGTCTAACTGTCTTTTCAGCATATTCTACTTGAAGAATATGTCCGTCAGGAGAAAACATAGTTGCACTTCTGTCATATCCCATTACTTGATGTTGCATGTCTGGTATTTCCATTTTCTTTGTTTTATTCCTCAATATCTCTCTACTAATAATCGCTTTGAAGATGATTTATTTATTTCTTGTTTCTCATCTGCAAATCTTTATATTTTTTAGATTATTGATATTTTTTCTTTATTTTATTGCTTTTTATATTTAACTATTCTAGAATCCGCCTTTCGTAATTATTTTATCATATCTTAATATATAAGCTTTATTGTGATTAAATTATTTCAAATTATTTCAAGTTTCCAACCGCCCCACTAACCTTAACAATTTGTAAATCTTTATTACTTGTCACAAAACTTGCCCTAACTTTATCAAGACTTTTTCTATTTATTGCAAGAATAACAGAGCCTTTGCCTGATTTTATAATCTGAGGACTTGTCTCTGCAAAACCTAAAACCCCTATAAATTCAAGAATAACTTCCTCAATCTTTTTCTGATTTGCATCTTTACCTTTGATTAACAAATATCTTTTTCTTTCTCTATGTGATGGTTTTAGCGCTTTCATTTTAATTATTTTATATTTTGATATCTTATTATATTTTTAAGCTTTGTTCTAAGTAGATTAGCTTGTCATCTGTGTCTCTTAATATTTATATTATTTTTTCTTTGGTCTAATATGTTTTTTAAATCTCTCTTTATATTCTTTTTTTGTAGATGTTTTTTTAATTTTACTTCCTCTTCTCCTTAACAAAATAATTGTTCCAACAACTACAAATATTAATACTATTGCATAAATAAATGTTTGGCTTAAGTTTCTTTCTAGTATTTCTAGTCCTTCATCTTTTTCTTCAATAACATCTCCTGTAATCTCTGCTTGAGCAGATATTTTTTCACTAACTGTTTGAATTGTTAAATCTGCTTTATTATTTGCAATAGAATTTAGTTTAATATATAAATCATAATAATCTGCAGAACTTAAATTTAATTTAATACTTTGTCCAACTCCTAATGAAATTGTTATAGGATTACTTCTAATAGTAAGATTTACAAAATCAGTTCCAATATGATCTAAGGTAAGTGTATGTTGAACATTTCCTCCATCAAAAACAGTAAATTTAATTTTATCATCTTTTTCTAATGATTTTGTATATCCTGAAAAAGTTTGTGCAAAGCTAGTAACATAGGTCATACCAGTAACACTACTTCCTCCTCCTCCACCTCCGCCACCGCCCCCACCATTTCCATCATCTGCTGCAGAAGTTGTAAAACTATTTGTCCCATTAGTTATACAATTACTTGCTCTATCACAATTTGTAATATTATAATAATAAGTTGTAGATGCAGATAGACTTGATAAGCTAAATGAATGATTATCCCTCAAACTAGTATTTGTTGTTTCTGTTCCTAAACTTGTAGTTGTTCCATAGCTCACTGAAGAATTAGTTATCTCGCTACTGTTAATATTAATTGTTGAAGTCGTTGAAGAAACAGAAGAACTAACAGCATCAATACTAGGAGTTGTAATGTCATAAGTTATTGTAAAATTAGAATCAGCCCAATCACTTTCTGTTTCATTATTAAATCCTTGACAATTCCATGTATAATTTTCTTCACTTGTAAAATTATAATTAAATTCACTTGAATTTAAAGTCCCCCCAACATTTTCACTAACATTATAAACTAAATCATTTGTAGAATTCCAAATACTAAATGTAAGATTACTTAATAATTTTACAGATTCTGTTTCAGCAGAACAATTATAGGTTTGATTTGTTTTAACAAAACTATTATCAGTAGGAGAATTTAGAGTTGTAGTCACCTTTCCAATAGTTAAAGTATTATTTAAACTTGCAAAACTAGAATTAGTATTCTCATCATAAGCTAGACAATTCCATTCATAAACTCCATAGTCTATGTTTGTAATATTTTTTTCTAAATTTGCATTAACACCACTCACATCACTTACCTCACTGCTATTGTAAACTCCAGTAGAATTCCAAACATAAAGAGTTATATTATCTAATCGAACATCATTTGCAGAACAAGTAAATGTAACATTTTTAGTAAGTTGTATTGTATTATTTGCAGGGCTTGTTAAACTAACAACAGGATTACTGCTATCAATATCAACAAGAGCAGCATGAATATCCATTATTGTAAAATTTAAATTTGTACCACTAGTATCATTAATTCTTTTTCCTGTTGAATTAAAACTAGTTCTAATTTCAGTAGGTGTTGGAACTCTATTATTTTGTAATCTATAAAATTGCCTAAAAAGAGCAAAAGCTCCTGCAGCATGAGGTGCTGACATTGAAGTTCCTGAACAAGACATATAATTTCCAGAACATGAACAGCCTGATAAACAAGTTCCTCCTGTAAAAGTAGAATTAATACTTATCCCAGGAGCCATTAACTCAAATAATTCTCCTCTTTGAAAAGAAATACTTTCATCTGAATCATCTATTGTACCAATAGCAGTAGCATTTTGAACACAAGCAGGAGAAGCAGGCCCATCTATATTTGTAATTCCAGAACAACTTATTCCAGGCCCATTACCTGCCGCAACAATAACACTAATATTATATAAGGTAGCATTATTAATATGAGTGGCAGAACTATCAGAATTACAATAAGTACTATGATTTGTACAATCCCCTAAACTCATACTAATTACTGAGATATTATATGCAACTCTGTTTGCAACACACCATTCAATCCCTGCATTTAAATCACTTCCACTTCCTGTTCCCTCAGAATTTAAAACCTTTACTCCAATTAAATTACTTCCTATTGCCACACCATTAAGACTTCCACTTGCAGCAGCAATCCCTCCAACATGAGTGCCATGCCCATTATCATCATGCACAGAACAATCTTCAGTACAAGCTTGACCAACACAATCAATAACACAGGTTTTATTTTTCCCAACTAAGTTAGAATGTGTAAAGTTTATCCCAGTATCAAGAATACAAATTGTTTCATTAATCCCTGTTATATTTTGACTTGAAAGATTAACAGGCCAAACAACACTAGCATTAATATAAGGAACAGAATCTTGTAGAAAAGCATAAACTTTTTTATCAAGAATAATTGATTCAACATTATCACTGTTCTTTAAATCTTTTAATTCATCTTCAGAAATTCCCATAGCAATTGTTTTATCAAAAACATGTTCTACATTTTCTTCACCAACCTCTTCAATAACATTTTCTTTAATTTCTTGTTTTTCAATATTAATTTCTTCATCACTTTTCTTTCTTTTAATAAAAAAACCTTTTTTTTCATTAGGCTCTTTTAACTTAACAACAACTCTTGCCTCTTCTTCATTTTCTAATTCTTCATAAACATTATCATCAATTTTATCTTTTTCATTTAAACTAGAACTAACTAAAAAAATCCCAAATATTAACATAATACAAATAAAAAAGACAAAAAGTTTTTTACTCATTTTTTTAATTAGGAACAACCTCACATTTATTATTCACACATCCACAACTTCCAGCACCACAATCTAAAGGCCCTGAACAAACTTGACTACAAAAAATATCATTACAATCTGGAGCCTTTTCTTTAATTATGCAGGATTCTGAATGACAACAACTAGCAGGAACACAATCTTCATCAACTACACATAAATCATCTTTAACAACATCTACAATCTCTTTTCCATCATCTATAATGATTTTAACAACAAAAATAAAAATAATTAATAATAAAATTATTGCTAATAATATCTTCCAATTATGCTCAATTTTAACACCTTTTCTCTTTTTTCTCACAACTTTCATATAAGCTTATAGACAAGGAGATTTATTAAGCTTACTCTTGCAAACATATATAAATAATATTTTGCAAATATTATTATAAAAAGAGATAGAATACAAAGTAAATATCAATATCTTATTTAATATTAAGATACTCAGATGAAAAGCTACTCATCAACATCTTAAAAATATAAGAGATATAAATAAACAATATAAACAAAAAACAAAATGAAGATTTATGGAATTGGTGGATTTAATGAAG
>CEPZ01088268.1_pt1 | contig 22229 bp, 30 predicted proteins | sample 530461 | NCBI WGS metagenome assembly CEPZ01 (sample SAMEA2620106, study PRJEB7988) | marine metagenome | isolation source: saline water (ENVO:00002010), including
AGGTTCTGAGCAAGTTGTTGACATTGTAAAGAGTGTTGGTCTTTTTGAATTAAAAGTTCTTAATCAAACCTTAATCACAGGAGAATATATTGTTCCTCCAATCGGAGAACCACAGAGAGACTCCAGAAGCGGTTTGTGGCAGGTTGCATTTGCAATAAACAATGAAGGTGCGCGCCTTCTACGTGAGGGATATGTTGATCTCACTCCATCTGTCCCAGATTCCTGTTCAACAGATGAAGAGTGTGAGCCTGCTTATGCTTGTTCCAGAGGATTGGCAACTGGCCAGTGTCTGCCAAGAATCGAAATGTTCCTTGACGATGCTCTCCAGTACTCAGCTCCTCCTGCTCAAGCATTATTCCAGACCTGGCAATATGGTGAGGATTCAAAGAACCTGCTTGTGCAATCTGCAAAATCAGAGGATGCACAGAAAGTCAAGATCGTGCTTGAAGCTGGCCGACTTCCAAAAGATGTGAAAGAACTACATGTTTATTCTCAAGATTATGTTGATGCAAAACTCGGCAAAGGATTTGTGCGCGGTGCAATTTACGCAGGACTTGCAGCAATTCTCGCAGTATTCTTGGTAGTGCTTATTCGCTACAAGAAAATGAAAGTTGTTCTTCCAATTATTTTCGTGGATGTTGCAGAGCTTGTAATAATTATCGGATTCGCTGCAATGATTAAATGGTCACTTGACCTGCCTGCAATAGCAGGATTAATCGCAGTTCTTGGAACAGCTGTCGACCAGCAGATTGTTATCACTGACCAGATCCTATCGGGAGACTCAGGACAGAGCTACAACCTGAAAAAGAGTGTTAAGACAGCATTCAAGATTGTTGTCATAGCTGCTTCAACAACAATTGCAGCAATGCTGCCATTAGCCTACCCAGGCTTCACCGGCCTGTACGCACTCCGCGGTTTCGCAATAGTGACTATTCTCGGTGTTCTTGTCGGACTTCTAATCACCAGACCTGCTTTCGCAAGAATGGCGGAGATGTTGTTAGGGGAAGAATGAAAAAAGTTTCAAAAAGTAAGAATTTTTTTAGTTCTCAAGAGATTGAAGATCGTTTGGAGGAACATTTTACTACCAAGCCTTCCTCTGGCTCAAGAGAATACAAGGTCAAGTGGTTCAAGAATCAAAAAATAATGAATTTTCTTTTCAAAGAAGCTGGGTTTATTGGTGAGAAAGCCACTAGCACAAGAAAAATCAGGAGAGTAATCTTCAGACATGATTTTTTTCTAAGTATTCTTTCTGCAATTTCTAGTAATCCTCAAAAGTTTTCTGATTTTAGAAGAGATTGGTGCTTATTGTTCTTGAACTTGGCAATTGAAAAATTGAATAGAGAAGGATTTAAGATAAAACCATTAGATTCATTCTGCGCGCATGGTGAGGAGGCGATAAAGAAAATAAAGAAAAGTGAACTTTTTACTGGCCCACTCCACGCAGAGGTTCCAAAATGAAACTCACCAAAACCCAGGGAGATTTCCTCCTCAAACTTGCAAGAAACACCCTCACTGCACATCTTTCTGGAACAACTCACAAAAAACCAGCAACTTATGACAAAATCTTAGACGAGGAACGTGGAGTTTTCGTAACACTCAATACTTTAACTGGCGACCTCCGCGGTTGCATTGGCTACCCAGAACCAACAAAACCACTAATAGACGCTGTAATGGACTGCGCAGTCCACTCTGCAACACAGGATCCGCGCTTCCCTAAAGTAACAAAACAAGAACTCTCCAACCTAAAATTCGAAATAACAGTTCTAACACCTCCTGAATTAATGGAAGTAAAACATTCAGCTCAATACACCCACGAAATCACAATTGGGAAAGACGGATTGATTGTTGAGCAGGGAACTAATAAAGGCCTCCTGCTTCCGCAAGTGGCTTGGGACTGGGAATGGAATGAAAAACAGTTCTTAGAACATACTTGCAAAAAAGCATGTCTCCCAAAAGACGCTTACCTTGACTTGAAAAAAACAAAAATCTACAAATTCCAAGGGCAGATTTTCAAGGAATAGAAACATTAAAATCCTTTAAAGTCTACTATTTTCTTAATGAGTAACTACAGCAAGCTGACTATCTCAGGTTTCATCAGCAGTGTGAGCGACGGCTTGTACATGCCATTCTTAATTGTTTTTCTTCAACAGCTTGCAGGAGGGCGATTATTCGATGCAGCTATTCTTATGGCGTTGTACACTGCACTCCGATCTGTACTCCGCCCATTATTTGGCTGGATTTCAGACAAAACCGGAAGGCGTGGATGGTTGATAGTTGCTTCGTTTGCCAGTGTCTATCTTCTCTACAGAATATCTCTAATAACACACTTCAGTCAGTTTTATCCTATAATGGTGCTTTTCGGAATTGTGGATGCCATGGGAGTGTCTGGTGGGGCCATGGTGCAGGATGAATCTGAGGGAAAACACCAAGGCTCTAAAATAAATTTCTTCTCTATAATCTTCAGTATCGGAGCTACTATAGGTGTAGCTTTTGGCGGTCATCTCATAGAGCTTTACGGGTTCAATTTTGTTTTTTTGGTAGCTGCAGGAGTTGAAGCATTTTCAAGTATTCCATTATTTTTCTTTAAAAAGGGGGAAGCTAAATGAAGGAACTCAGCAAATACACTTTCTTGGCTGCATCTTCCACATTCGTACTAAGCTTAGTATCCCCTTTCATTGTGATATACTTTATTGATAATCTCGGAATAAAGATTGGCGCTATTGGGCTCTTGTTTGCTGTTCAGACAGCAGCCCGCTTTGTGTCTAGTATTCCTTCAAACTGGCTCGGTGACAAGCTGATGCGCAAGCCGTTCATGATTCTTGGAAGTTTAGGTGGAGCTTTCACATTCTACATGCTGACAAGAGTAACCCAAGTTAATCAGATTGTCTTCATCCTGCTATTGTCTGGATTTTTCAGTGGCTTAAGCTCTGTTAGTAGCGGCTTCTTTGCAAATCTCACAAAAGGTGCTAAGCGTGGCAAGAAACTAGGAGTTTTCGGAATGATGACTGGTCTTGCAGGTGCTGCAGCTCTCCTTATCGGTGCTCGAGCAATAGAGATGTTCGGTTTCACTTTCATGTTTTACATTGCAGCTGTTGTATGTATATTCGAAGCCATATTCCTTCTTTTCATCTCTCAAGAAGAAACAGAATCAGCTTCAGACACCACATCCAAAGAGTAACAATAACTTATTTAACCTATGAGCAACATCCAACAACTGGTGGGGTTTACTAATGGCTGATGCTTTAGATTTGGTTGCAGTGGGGAATGTTTCTATAGACACTATTAAAATTGAGGGCTATGGCCAGCGCACGGTTTCAGGCGGTTCAGCTGCCGGAGTTTTAACAGCAGCAGCTTCTTACGGAGCCAGCACAGGAGTTGTTTCAAGAATCGGCAAGGACTACAAACAGTCCTGGATCAAGGAACTGGACGAGCGCAATATAGACCTGACTGGTGTGTCAACCCAAAAAACCTCCTGTAGATTCGAATTAAGCTACGACAAAAAAGGCACACTCACAAAATTCCATGAAATTTTCACAGTCGACGATGCTCTTGCCAAAAAACACTTCCCTCCTCAATACAAAACTGCAAGACACATCCACTTATCTGCATCCCATCCAAAACACCAGATCAAATTCTTACAATTTCCAAACCCAGGTTCAACAATTTCACTCACTCTCTGGCCAACTTACGAATCTGAATATGACCAAGAGTTCGCCAAACTTCTCAAAAACGTTCACATCTTATTCTGTAATAATCACGAAGTCAAACTACTCTCAAACAAGGAGAATGTTTACGACGGAGTAAAGGAAATCCACAAACTCGGCCCGAAAATCGTAGTCCTCACCAAAGGCTCAAAGGGCTCTGCAATGTACCACGACAACCACTTCCACCTGTATCCAAGCCTTAGGACCTCAAAAGTGGATGCAACAGGCTGTGGAGATGCATTTGCTGGTGGATTCCTTGCAGAATACCTCAAGTCAGGCGATGCTGAGAAGGCCGGATGGGCAGGAGCTGCAATGGCTTCATTCACGCTTGCTAAAATGGGCTCATGGTTCCCACGGGAAATCACTCAAAGGCAAATTGAAGAGAGAATAGAGAGCGCTAAGAAATATTCCACTAAAAACGTGAAGAAAGGCACATTACTGGACTTTTTCTAATGAAAACCGTAGCAGTTTTTGATATTGATGGAACGCTCCTAAAAGGCAACATCTATCTAACTATTGTAAAATATGTTTATCTTCACAAAATTGTCTCCAAATTCCTTCATCCCAAAACTAGTAATTATTCAACACACTTTTCTGACAAAATAAAACTCAAAACTGTTCTGAAAAGTTTCCAACTCATCCTCTTCCACAGACTTAATCTACCACTTAAATTCGAATATCTGAAAACTCACCTTCTTGGTTTTGTGCAAGGCTGGACAGTTGATAAATTCCAAAACGCCTTTCAACAGTTTTTCCAGAATCATTTAAAGTCTAGAGTATTTCCGCAGATGCGCGAGCAAGTTCGTAAACACAAAGCTGAAGGAAAAACTATTGTATTCCTAACAACCCAACCAACTGAAATTGCTGAAGTTGTCAAAAACGATCTTGGAGCTGACTATTGCATTTCAACCACACTTGAAACAAACAACAATCATTATACTGGAAATATAAAAGATATCTGTTTTGGCGCAGAAAAGCTTGTTCTCCTCAATAAATTCCTAAAACAGCACAGCATCGACTTGAAAAACAGTTTCTCATATGCTGACAGTTTTTCTGATATTGATGTTCTGAAAGCAGTTGGTAATCCAGTTGTTGTAAACCCAGACGGCAAATTAAAGAAATTCGCTCAAAAAAACAACTGGAAAATTCTTAATTACTGAGTATTATCTCAATTCTCTCTTTCCCAGCTCCAATATTCTTTCTTTTTAATCGAATCTTCCCAATCTCACCAGTTTTCTTAACATGAGTTCCACCGCAAGGCATTTTCCATTCTCCAACCTCCCACCACCTCTTACCAGCCTCTGTTTCATCATCATAAATTTTCACTTCCAAATCCTGAGCAATAATATCATCAAGCTTTGCCTGAATCTTTTCAAAATATTCTGAAACCGGCGTATCCATTTCATAATCAATCCGTGACTTCTCAACAGTAATATTGGAACCAATCAACTTAGTCTGTCCGCTCATTTCCTTGAAAATATAATAAACAATATGCGCTGCAGTATGCAGTTTCATTAATTTGTATCGATTTTCCCAGTCAAGCACAACTTTAACACTATCTCCTTCTTTAAAATCAGGTTCATTTTCCAAACTATAAACAATGTCCTCGCCACTCACAAGAGCTTCTAACACCTGATTTCCATTAATAGTTCCCTTATCTGATGCCTGTCCACCTGAAAACGCAAACAAAACAGTCTTATCCAAAGTAATATCCTTAAAATTCAAACTCTTTACAACAGCTTCGCACTTTTTCAAATATGCATCCTGCCAAAATAATTTTTCCATAACAACTCAAAGAAATTTGTCTTAATAAGTTTTAAGAAACTATTGCTAGATTCATCAGCAAGTAAAGCAAGTCCCCAACAAAAATACTAACCAAAATAGTAACAGGATAAACAGGAATCAGCGGAATTCCCCATTTTACAATAATCTTCTTAGGCAGTTTCCCACTCTTTGCCAGCTTCCTACATTCTGCAAGTTTCTCCAAAGTAAATCCATTCGGATCTTTTGATTCCTGCAAAATCTTCCTACCTATTTTCAAATTCTCCACAGGCACATCAAACTCAACAACATCTTTCCAGCTCCTTGTCCGAATCAAACAAATCTTCTCAACACTTTTCATATACCGCATCAAGAGCCACAACGGAGCTAACAGAGCAACCATAAAGAAAATCCGGTCATACAAAATTAAAGAGCATCCGATAAAGAAAAGCGCAAGAACTATTGGCATTTCAAACTTCTTCATAGACTTTCTGGTTTCTGAAAATACTTTTTTGTTATTGTAAGAAACTCCAAATCCGAAAAGAATAGAATAAACTGCAGCCACAACCAACATATTCATCAAAATTGTCATTCCAAATGGCCAAGGTGCAATATGCTTTGGAAAAATTGGACCTAATAAACTTCCAAACCCAATACCCAGCGCAGTAAGAATCTTCAAATCAGCTCCACCCCATTGTCCTGTATAAAACATCAACAAACCAAGCACAAGGAAAACCCCACCAGTTGCAAGAGAATATGTCAAATTAGTCAAATTCCGAGTAATTGCATAATCAGCAAGCCTTAGCGCAAGCATAACTCCTATCAGCGGATAACTAATCCAATTCGGAACTTCACGAATCTTCCAGTCAGTATAACTGCCGTAAATAGTTGCTCCGAGTGCGATTATTAAGATTAGTGTTGGGATCATCAGTCAGCTTAGCATCTAATTCTTTTTATACTTAATCAACTAACTACTCTTTAATGAAAGTTGAACTCTCCACAAACCACTGGATAAAACCAACATACCACTCAGCAGACGTGGCAGTAGAAAAAGCAGAAGCACTCGGCTTCAAACACATCCAAATCGGAACTCCTCACTTCACCGGCGACTTAGACAGAATTGTGGAACTTCGAAAACAACACAAATTAACTTACTCAGTTCACGCTCCATTCTTTGCAGAAAAGAATTTCATAGCAACTGCATCCTTCAAATCACCAAAATTGCTTGAAAGAAGCAGAAAACTCCTCCTAAAATCAATTGAAAACGCAAACTATATTGGTGCAAAGAAGATTGTAATCCACTCTGCAGAACCGCACCACCATGTCGGTATTCCTCAACTTGTCGAATCAATGGACATTTTCGCAGAAAAAGCAGAGGAATTCGGAATCACAATCTGTATGGAGAACAAATTCCCGCCAGCAGAAATCGGAAACACAGAAGAGGAAATCTGGGGAGTGCTGAGGGAAGTTGATCTTCCGAATGTTAAAATGTGTTTTGACACTGCGCATGCAGCAGCAGCACTTGGCTCACTTACTGAAATGCTCCACTTCTTAAGAGACTTAGCACCATTAGTCGGCGATGTCCACTTAGTCCCAGTTGACACTTTCAAAAGAATGGATGTTCATGAAGCTCCAAAACCAAATGAGTATTATTACAACAGTGTTATTAAAATCCTGAAAGATGCAAAATACAAGGGAGACATAACTTTCGAAGCAGTTTTTGATACTGACGAGAATATTTTGAAAGGAATGAAATATATTGAAGGATTAATCAAGAAATATAAAGCTTAAACAACTTTTCCGCCCTGGTACCGTCCATCATAATCCTTCCCTTCACCAGCTACTTTTGAAAAAATAATCTGCCCAACTCTTGCACCTCTCTGCAATTTAAATGAATGAGCTCCAAAATTCCGCAAACCAAAAGTCAAAGTGCCTTTAAAACCAGGATCAATCAACGCAGTTAGCAAACCAACCCCACTCCTCTGGAGCGTACTCCTGTGTCGCATCCACGCTGCAATATCACTTGGCATATTCACTTTCTCCAAAGTTTCAATTAAAACATACTCAGAAGGCTGAACTTCAATCCAATCCTCAGAAATTTCTTCAATCTCAGGCAGTTCTCGCTCATCAACACCCAATTTCGCACCACTTTTAATCCTGTAAAACTTCCAAACTCTCAAATCAACTCCTGCCCCGCCAATATTTTTCTCCTCGTGATTCTCAAGCAGTGCTTTTTCTTCCACTAATTTTTTGATTTCTGAGTGTGCTAATATCATTTTTTCTTCAATAACTCCTTCTCAAACTCAGCAATAAACTTTTCCTCTTGACCTGCAGGAATACTTCCACCACATGCAACCATGTGTCCGCCCCCAGTTCCTCCAACTTTCGCAGCAGCAACTCTAAGTGCGCTCGCCATATCAATTCCTTTCAAAACCAACAACCTGGAACACCTTGCAGAAACTTTAGTTCCAGTTTCAACACTTGCCATTCCAACCATAGGCCTGTATGGGTCAGTGCCCTCACTTCCTAAAGTCATCCCAGCAATAGTCCCGATAATCTTAGCGCTAATATCATCACCAGCATTAAACCATTGAATATGCTTCTTAGGTCCCAACACAGTTCCACGCTCCTCCATAATCCTTAAACTCTTTGCAATATTTCTCCTATGAGTTGCTAAAATCCGCATCAGCTCTGCCTTGTAGTCTTTTTTATTACCTTTAGCAATTTCCAGACCAATTTCAGGCCGATCATTCCTTCCAGTAGCATTCAAACAAGTTGAAAATTCAGAAGCACCCCTGAAATCACTTCTTGGCTCCTCTTTTTCCAGAGTATATTGCTCTCCAATAACAATCCCTGGAATATATGAAAGCAATTCCTTAGGAACATCCTGCATTGCCCTGTGAATCAACTCATCTGCAAGCGCCTGCTTCTCAGATTCCTTTAGCTCACTCGGCGTCCTCCAAGTCCCATTCTCCTTAAATGGAATATTCAGCATATCAAGCAGAGCAATAGCGCCTGACTCACTATTAGAAACTCCAGGAACATACGGATCTGTAAAATATTGCAAAGTTTTGAAAATCGGTCTGGTGTGCCTGCCAAAGAACAGCAAATCCTTTTCCATAGAAACTACTCCAGCTTCCATTGCATCATCCAAAATTTCTGCATTCATTCCCTCAAGCTTGCCCCAGAAATTCTGAATATCCCCAACAGCTCCAACAACAGCCAGCTGACTTAAATCAACATTCTCTGAGCACATTTCAACAGCAAGATGATACGCCACCCCAGCACCCGAAATCTCTCTGGATCCGTCCTTTCCAATCAAATGCGGATTTACCTGAATCAATTTGCTCCACGTCTGTCCGTGAGGCTGATGGTGGTCAAGCACAATTACATCACTATTGCTGAAATTCTTGTGCAAAATATCTAATTGTCCAGATCCTAAATCTGTGAAAATCGTTAAATCAGCACTTGAAAGATTGTCAGCATTCTCTGGATAAATACCAGGAACTGCCTTAATTTCATACTCTTTTCCTGCTCTTTCAAGAACTTGAGAAATAATACCGCCTGCAGACAAACCGTCAGCATCTAAATGAGTTACAACCTGTATGCTCTTCGCCTTTTGAACAAGTTGTGTCGCTTCCCCAAGCTGTTTCTTCATAAACATTTCTCTAAACAGTTCTCGCACTCCTTCTTATAATTTTCTTAACTCTCTAGAGTTACTTTCCTTTCTGATTAACAAAAGTATACACCCCAATCCCTAACAAAATTATGAAGATTATCAGTTTCATGTACAATGGAAAACTCAATGTTGGTTTAAACATTTTCATTGCCCAGTTCTCAAGAATTCCAACATACATCAAGTTTGTCAAATAAGCTAATGGAAGTGCAATCAGCATTATCCTAAATCCTTCAATCAACTTACCAGGGGCAACCAGAAGTGTAATGATAATCATTATAACATACATGCACGCTGTATATGTGAATAAAGTCAGCAGAAGGTTTTGATTGTAAACATAAAAATAGAACACTGGAACGAGCGAGAAAGAGATAAATGTGGCAAAAGCAGCCATAATACTTTCATCTGGTTTCCACATCCTACTCAGTAGTGGCAGTAATGCAACATAAATCGCACACACTAGTCCTATTTTTATTCCTCCAAAATGAATTGCTAACAACACTCCAAAGAACTCGCCCATATTGATCTCGTACAAGTAATGATTAACACACCCTGGAATCTCTGTCAGCAAAGAAATTAATAGAATCCAAAAAATAAAAGAAATCGTCTTGTTAAAAAATCCTGTCAGAACAGCAAGAACAAGAAAACCAGTGCTAGCGTAATAAATCCTATCCCAGGACACGATTCCTCTTTCTTTCATTTTTTCTTGTTAAAATAAATATACGCACCAATCCCAGCCATACACAGGATTATAATAATTTTATACAAACCCGGGAAGTGTGGAGTCGGCAGAAACATTCCTATTGCCCAGTTCTCCAGAGCAAAAACATAAATCAGGTTTGTCAAATAAGCAAGCGGAAGCGCAATTGCAAGAAGTTTTACTTCCTGGAAAAACTGCCCAGTTGTCAGGAAAATTGAAAGAATTGCGATTATCCCAAAGAGTATTCCAGTATATGTGTAAAGAGTCCACAGCAGATTCTGATTATAAACATTATAATAGAAGAACGGGGCTGTTCCAATTGCAATTGCAAAAGCCACTGACCCTTTTATTGCCAAGCTCGGCTTCCACATCCTGCTGAAAACAGGCAGCATTGCAGTGTACACTATTCCAAGAAGCCCTATCCAAAACCCTCCAAAATGAATAGCAAGCAGTACAAAAAAGAATTCTGACAAGTTTATTTCAATTAAATTTTCATTAATGAATCCTGGGATCTCTGTCCACAATGAAATCAGAATAATCCAGGTGATAAATGACAGAGTCTTGCTGAAAAAACTCAATAAAAGCCCTAAAACAACCAATCCTGCGCTAATGTAAAATATCCGATCCCATGACACAATTCCTTTCTCTACCATCAAAAATCCTTAGTAGCAAAACTTTAAAAAATTACGCATTCATAGTTTTGGCAATGAAAACTGGATTATTCATCGGCCGTTTCCAGCCGTTTCACAACGGGCATCTGCATGTGATTAAGCAGATGTTGAGCGAATGCACTAAAATCATAATCGGAATCGGCTCTGCAAACAGCGAAAAAACAGAAAAAGATCCGCTTACTGCAGTTCAGCGCAAGGAAATAATTGAAAAAGTGATGCTAGCTGAAAACATAACCAATTACAAAATAGCACTAATAAACGATCAAGAATCTCACAGATTATGGGCTGACGAAGTGCGCAAGAAAACCGGCAATTTCGACACACTCTACGTCTCAGGTGAGAATATCCGCCTTGACTTCATCAAAGCCTGTGGGTTCCAGGTCAAGGAAGTCGACTTCATTGACGGAATTTCTGCAACAAAAATCAGAGAATTAATGAAAAACAACCAGGAATGGAAGCAGTTGGTGCCTGAAGCAGTAGCCACTACATTTTAACAAACTTTTTAAACCTCAACACACTACCACGTTCTGTGGGACAAAATGGTAAACTCTAAACTTCCAGTCAGAGATGTAATGGTTTCTCCAGTGATTACAATCACTCCAGAGGAAACTGTTAACAAGGCAGCGAAAACAATGCTGAAAAACGGTATTGGTGGCCTGATAGTTGTTGAAGACTTCAAACCAGTTGGAATCATCACAGAGCGTGATTTTGTAGGACTATTAGCAAAGAAAAAAGACCCAGGAGAAATCCTGGTCAAGAATGTAATGTCTAAGAAACTGATAACAGTCTCTCCAGAAGAAGGTTTAATGGATGTTGCAAAACTCATTGTCAAAACCGGCAAGAGAAAACTTCCAGTAATGGACAAGAACAAATTAGTCGGGATCCTAACTGCTGACGACATTGTTAAAGCAGCGCCTGGCGAAGTTGAAACCCTCCGAGAGCTCACAAACATCAAGAGTGAGGATGTCACCTTCCACGAGTCTCCAACATCAGGAAACTGCGAAACTTGCGGAAACTACTCAGAAACATTAGCTGAAGTAAATGAAATTTTCGTATGTGAGGACTGCAAGGAAGCATGAACTCTTTCAAAAACCTGAAAAGCAAGATATTCTCTTTTGAATGGGGACCTAAACGCGAGAAGAAGCACAAACAGGCAAACCAAGACAGTTCAATTCTGGCAGCAGTTCGAAACACTGCTTCAATGCGAAAAGAGGATACAATAAAACACGCTACAGAGAAAATGCTCTCACTCCAAACAAGAAGAGTTTTCCTTACAGACTCCAAAGGCAGAATCGAAGGAGTCCTCACCTGCAAGGACTGTATGGACTTCCTTGGTGGTGGAGAAAAATACAATTTAATCAAAGTTAAGCATCAGGGCAACTTAGTTGCTGCAATGAATGAACCTGTCAGAGAAATCATGACTCAGAAAGTGGCTGCAATTAAAACTTCAAGCACTTTGAGAGATGCAATAACTCATATGAAAAAAACAGGAATGGGTGGGGTGCCCGTGGAACGGGACGGTGTCTTAATCGGCATGATCACAGAAAAGCGCATTGTAAACCTGATTTCCAAAACATTAACCAGCCAAATGGTCAAAGATCATATGAATCACGATGTTATTTTCGGAACTCCTGGAGAAACAGTTTTAGATATTTCCAAAACAATGGCTAGAAACAGCTTCAGAAGAATTCCAATCCTTCAAGAACGCAGATTAGTCGGAATAGTCACATCAAAAGACCTGGTATTCGCATTTGCCAGAAAATTCTCAAGAGACTTCCTCCAACTCCAAATTTCAACTCTAATGAGTAAGCCAGTAACAGTTTCTTTAACTGCAACACTGCAAGATGCAGCCAAAATCATGTCTGATCACAATATCAGCGGTTTGCCAGTTGTTTCAGGTGAAAAGGTTGTTGGTATGATTACTGCAAAAGACCTTCTGAAGGCAGTAAACTGAACCATAATCCTTAAATACTCATTTTTAACCAGTATTGGTGCTATTAAGCCCGGTACGAGGGTTACCCAGCGGAGTTCGACCTTGTCATGCTGTGAACCTGGGAGTTTGTGCCGGTCTTGTGGCGATTCCATGAGAATAACAGTCATTGCCAAGCCAAACTCAAAACAGCATAAAATCGAAGTGCTCGGCGATCACCAACTCAAGGTTTGGATAAAGTCCAAGCCAATTAATGGAAAAGCAAACACGGAAATCACACAGTTCCTGAAAAAAACAATAAAAAAACATTCAGGGGCGATTCCAAAAATCGACATCATAAGGGGTAAAACCTCAACAACAAAAGTTGTTGAAACTGAAACCCCGTGGTTACAGATCACAGCAGCTGTAAACGCTGCTAATAAATCTCAATAGAGAAAAATCACAAGCATACACACACAGCTGAATAATGCTAGATGGATGTCGACTTTTGTAAAATTTCCCAGGAGGATACAATGGGTAAAATAGGCGTTTCAGCCACTAAATATATCGTTAAAGCAAAAATTGAAACTACAGGAGTAGTAGAAAAACCGGATGTTATCGGCGCTATTTTCGGCCAGACCGAAGGTCTTCTCGGACGTGAACTAGAACTCAGAGAACTTCAGAAAGGCGGAAGAATCGGAAGAATCGAGGTTAAAGTCTCTTCTTCAAATGGTAAAGGCTCCGGAACAATCGAAATTCCAACTTCTTTAAGCAAAGAGGATACTGCACTTATTGCAGCAGCACTGGAAACAATTGAAAGAATTGGTCCATGCGACTCTAAAATAACAATTGAAGCAATCGAAGATGTGAGAACTGCAAAACGTGACTATGTTGTAGACCGCGCTAAAGCACTACTCGCATCACTTGGACAAGACACACCAGGCTCCACAGAGCTCAGTGACAAAGTCAAAGTCCAGATCAGAACAGGTGAGCTAAAAGAATACGGCCCTGCAAAACTTGCTGGCGGTCCTGATCTTGAAAAAGTTAAAGACATAATTCTGGTTGAAGGCCGAGCTGATGTAATAAACCTTCTAAGATCCAACATCACAAACACCCTAAGTGTAGGCGGAACTAATATCCACCCATCAATCAAGGACTTGTGTGCTGGAAAAGAGGTTACAGTATTCCTTGACGGAGATCGAGGAGGCGACTTAATTTTGAAGAGCCTTATGCAGTTTGTCAAAGTGGAATATGTTGCAAAAGCAGCTTCCGGAATGGAAGTTGAAGAGCTTTCACAAAAAGACATAATCAAGGCACTCAGAAGCAAGATCACAATCGAATCTGCAATGAGGCACCAGGGGACATCTTCAAGACCAACTCCTCGTTATGAACGCAAAACTTATGATCGAAGACCTGCACCCCGCAGAACTTCAGACAGAGACAGGAGTTCCCGCGACAGGCCAATGGCTAGGGGTCCAATGACTCCTCGTGAACTACTTGATCCTAAAGTCGAGTTCAAGCCAAGCTACAAGAGTCTTGGAAAAATCGCAGTTGGAATGGCTGGCACTGGAAATGCTTGCTTGCTCAAACAATCTGGAGCAAATTACAGAGAAATCGGCAAAGTTCCAAAGTCAGAGCTTTCAAGTGTGCTGAAGAACCTACAACAGGGTGCTGCACACGCTTTAATTCTGGACTCTTCTGTAGACCAAGCCATTATAAATTTGGCAGGAACCAAAGGCATAAAGTGCATTTTGGGTCACTCAAAGCCGTTCAAAATCAAGAGAACACCAGGATTGACAGTTCTAAGCACCAGGGATATAGTCTCAAAAACTTCCTCTCCTGCTGCAGCAAGAACCACATCAGCAATCCCACCAGCACCGAAACCTATAATTAGGAAAGTGTCTGCAAAGAAGGCGGTGAAAAAATAATGTTTCCAGGAATGAACCTAAACCCAAAGAAAATGCAGAAGATGATGCAGCAGCTCGGAATGAGCATGGACGAGATAGACGCCTCTGAAGTGATTATTAAGAAAACTGACGGAACTGAAATTCGAATTTCAAATCCTGAAGTTTCTAAAATGATTGTTCAGGGCAAGGAAATGTATCAGATTGCCGGCGGTTCTGAAGGATCTGCAGAATCTGAAAGTGTTGAAGTCAGTGAAGCAGATGTTGAAATGGTTACCACTCAAACTGGCGCCACTCCTGATGCTGCAAAAACTGCATTGGAATCCTCTGGCGGAGATCTTGCCAAGGCAATTCTAGACTTGCAGGAAGAGTAATCACAATTTGTACGACTCTGCATTCCACATTGGATGCAGACTATTCTTTTCAATTGGTTCCAGCTCGAGCTTTTTCAAAAGATTAACACTCTCTTGTTTCTGATCTTTAAGCTGTTTCAGAGCTTTCTCTCTTTTCCCTATCAAACTATTCATTGCTTTTGTTGGAGTTACTCCACAGTACTCCCGCGGACTAGTGTATTTGTAAGATACCAGTCTTTTATCTTCCAAGCTCTTCATAACCTGATAGATCTTTGTCTGTCGGATTCCTCCGTAAGTGCAGATGTCTTTTGCAGTTGCTTCTCCTTTACAGAAGAGCACAATCATGACCCGCGCTTGATATTCTGTTAATCCAAGTTGTTTGAGATATGTTGTCATTTGCTTCATTTGTTTCACCAGCTCCTAGTTCTTGCGGGAAATTACTTATTGCTTCAGCGGGAAAAAGATTTTCAAAAACAGTTCTCTTCTTACTGGTTTTAAGCGGGAAAATCATTTTTCAAATTCGCGAGTTATTTCTTATATATAAGCTTTACTAATCAAAACCAACAGCAAGCGTATAGATATGCTTATATACTGCCTACAGTCTACTGGTTTTTGTAATTATTTTAATATGTCCAATGGAGGTGGATGAAAAATGGCAAAAAAGAAAAGATCACGCACAAAAAAGACCTATGTTTTGAGGAACAAGAGCAAGGATACTGAGAAAGTTTTCACAGGCTCAGCCCCAAGACAGGCAGCTCTAAAGGCAGCTACCCGAAACATTACAGACATCAGATTGAGGCAGCGAGGCCGAAGGAACGCAGACAAGACATACTCTGTCCATGTATTCAAGGGCTCCCGAAAGAAGGTCAAGTCTCCGGCCAACAGACCAAGCTGGCTTCCTGCAATGGTATGGAAACCTGTGGTCAAGAAGGTCAGAGTCGAGCGCCTTAACAAATTGTAAAGCTCAATTTGAGCTAAACACAATCAAAAACGGGTGTAACTTAAAACCTGCACCCGAATTTTATTTTTTTACAAAATTAACAGCTTAGGGCCTAGCCACATTATTATAAAGTAATTAACAGGAATATGCACAACTGCAAACCTAATAGATCCAATCCAACTATGTCCTGTCAACGCATAGAAAACTCCAGTAAAAATATCATAAAGAACAGTTAACACAAGCACACAAATCCCCAAGCCAAATGAATTATACAAAACAGGAGTCAGGACACCCATTCCAACAAATCCCAAACCCATCACAATAACATCCTGTGGCCTTTCAATTGTGTAAAATCCTGATAACGCCGATGCAGAAACGCCAACTAAAGCTCCAACAACTGGTCCATGCAGAACTGCAGAAACAATAGTAACTAGTGAAACCAGCTCAACACCAATTGAAACAGGCGCCATTCTCTGCGGAAGTCTGGAAATTGCGCCTATCAATATAAACCCGAACAAAATCAGCACAGTTTTCAAGCTAATTTTCAAAAACAATATCCCATACAGCAAAATCAACAAAACTCCAGCAGAAACTGCAATATACTTGAATAAGTCTTTCGGAATCTGTGCTTTAATCAAGTTGGATTTAGTCATAAATGGTAGCGGGGGGTGGACTTGAACCACCGACCTCCGGGTTATGAGCCCGACGGGCACTCCAGGCTGCCCTACCCCGCTATAACGATTTTCTGAAGCCGTGGCTATTTAAGCTTTATTGCGCTTACTCTATCTCCAATTTCTCCATAATCTTGTCAAGCTTATCATCCATCTCATCCAACCTGTCGTCAATATCACTTTCGACTACTGGCTGTTTGCTGGCGTCTCCTGGCTCCTCTAAAGGAGGACTACTGACTGACGGAATTTCTTCCACTCCATCAAACATCCTTGCAACAAGAGCAGAATGAGCTGAATTCAAGTTCTCATAATCAGAAGTCTTCACAACATAAGCTCTTTCCTCTTCTCCTAGTAGATTAACTCCAGCAAGCGCCATTATCCTCTGGCCGCTTCCTGAACCACTCACAATAGATGAAAGTGCGTATAAATTGCCATTATCTTGATAAATCTGAACCTGTTGCGGTATCCAACCTTCAAAATTCTGTACTTCAGCTCGTGCAAACCGTAAAATCTTATTAACACCAGGCAGATTCTTCTCCAACTTGTCAAATTTCAGCATTGTAATCTCGCCTGCATTACTGTGCTCAGCACCAATCAGAAGAATTGCTGCAACTCTGGCTCCTGAAATTTCTCCGCCAATTGGCTCGTAAACAGTAACCCAGTAAAGTTTGTCAGAATAAACAGTGAGGAATGGGTATTTCTGCCACCATCCAGCTCCTGCTTGCAGTTGTCCACCTGGAATCTCATACAAGGACTCACCATCTCCAGATCGTCCAGTAACCTGCTTTGCCCACCAGCCGAACCTATTAGAACCGTAAATACTGGCCTGCAGTAGAGCCAAACTCTCTGGATAAACTCTCATATTGCTCTTTCCCAAAAATCCTGCAAGTTCGCCCATCTCATCTTCTCCATAATGCTTTATCTCATCACTCTCAGCACTCACCAACGTAACACCTCTAAATTCTTTCTTGTAAGTAAATAGGAACCACTTGATAGCGACTCTTGGATATGCCCACCAATACTTTCCATCAGCATCAGTAGTAATATAACCGTCATCTACAAGCAACATTCTGTTCGCATACCAAGCCCGTCTCATTGAAAATTGTGTTAATAATTTAGCTTCAGAATATTTCAAGTCCTTTTCCATAACAGTCGGACTACTCTCAATTTCTGCAGAAGTCTCAGCAATAGCTGGAGCACTCTTTGTAAGCTGATTTATCAGCCCGTGAGGCTCAATAACTGCCCGCCAAACCAGTTTTCCATCTTCATACAAAGGATCAGTATCCATCACATCAGCCCAGCCAAAACGGTTAGCCCTCAGTCGAATTTCCCCTGTATTGTGCGGAACTTTCCTGATAACGTCAGTCTGGAAAAGGTCAACTTCTCCAATATTCGCAAGAGTCACATCCTGGGCCGTGAAATCCTCACCATCTTCAATTCCATATAGTCCATCAGACATTCCAACCCAAGCAAAATTCCATAGAACTCCACCCAGAATTATAAGTACAAAATAAATTCCTACTTTTTTAGAAAAACTAGTAAGCTGTAGAGGGATTTTCCCCTTGCCTTGCCACTGAAATGCATTAAAAAATAATAGTGCAATCGGAAGCACAAAAAAAACGTTCGTGTAAAGAACTTGAACATTTAGGCTCTTCCACCATGAAAAATAGGTGAAGAGTGCTATAACAATTATAATCTGCACATTTCGTACAATGGTTTTGCTTTCCATGCAGTTGGCTAATTATTGAGGTGTTAAATAGTTTGTGGGATTGTTTTATAAGCCAAAAAATCCAATACTCCTCAATGAACAATCAGCTCACCAAATGGGTCCAAATAATCCTACTCTTCCTGCTTCCAATCTTTTTAATCTATTTCAAAATACTCTCTTTTTCAATTCGACTTCTTGTAATGGCAATCGTTATCATAGTAATTATTACAATTCTAGTTCGCGAGAAAACCACATCCAAACAAATCGGATTCCGTACTGACAACATTCTAAAGGCTCTTCCTTTCTACAGCGCAGTGACAATCCTCAGCATTTTATCTATAACCATTCTGGCCAAACTCTTTGGAATGCAATTCATCACAAACTGGCGCGGTTACTACCACTTTTATGGAGTGTTCCTGCTTCTTGCCTTTGCAGAAGTGTTCCTTTATCTCGGTTTCCTGCTCCCACGCCTCAAAACCCTGCTGAAAAATCCCTGGACTGCAATTCTATTAACTTCTGCCATTTTCTCAATAATGCACATAGTTTATCCAAACAACTTTTTCCTAATTCCAGCATTCTTATTTGGAATTATAATTTCCACAACCTACCACTTCAGGCCGAATCTTGTACTGGCAACCCTAACACTCACAATAGCAAATTTCGCAGCAGTTCTATATGGATTTGTATAAATTAAGTTACTTCAGCCCCATTCTCAATATCTTTTTCAGGAGCTAACAGGATAACTTTACTCTCATCTCCAGTTTCAGCGCATAAAAGCATTCCTTCAGAAGTTTCTCCTCGTAATTTTGCAGGTTCTAAATTCACAAGTACAACTATTTTCTTGTCCTTCAGCTCTTCCAAGCTGTAAAAATCAACAAGACTTGTAACTATCTGTATTGGTTTTTCCTTTCCAACATCTACTTGCATCTTGTAAAGCTTGTCTGAATCTGGAACACGCTCGACTTCTTTAATCTGGCCGACTCGCATTTCAAGTTTTTTGAAATCATTGTAAGTTATTTGTGTCATTTGTATCACTTATTTTTCATAAATACGCCTTACTATAAACTTTCCCCCTCTTTCCAAAAACTAAATAAACACCAATCCCCCACTTTTTAGTGGGATGGCAAAACTTATTCTCGGTATTGACGAGGCTGGACGGGGTGCAGTAATAGGTCCGTTAGTGATCGCTGGAGCATTAATTGAAGATTCCAAAGCACTTGAACTTGTAAAACTAGGAGTAAAAGACTCAAAAAAACTCACTCCAAAACAGCGTGCCGACCTTTATCACAGAATCCGTTCAAAAATAAAATCTCACCGCATTGTCAAAATCTCACCAGAAGAAATCGACACCAACAAGCGTGCTGACGGCAACCTAAATGCACTGGAGCTTTCTCATATGGCTAAAATAATCAACGAACTTAAACCTGATGTTGTTTATCTTGATTCAATTGAAGCAAACACCCTGAGTGTTGTTGCAAAACTTACCCCACAACTCAAAGTGGACTGCAAAATCATTGCAGAATGCGGTGCTGACGACACTTACCCAATAGTTTCAGCAGCTTCAATACTCGCTAAAGTAGACAGGGACGACGATGTAGCCTCGCTAAAGCACCTTTACGGTGACATTGGCTCAGGATATCCTTCAGATCCACGCACACAAACCTTTTTAAGCAACTGGCTTAATGACCATAATAGCTTTCCTAAGATAGTTAGGACAACGTGGGAAACTGCATCGAATCTGGTCGGGAAAGCCAAACAAAAACAACTTGGAGATTATGTAAATGAAATTTAACTGGGACTTTGACTTGAAATGGACACCTGAGTTGAAATCAACTCTGGTGCACGCAGCAGTCGGCGCAATGGCCGGTATAGCTTCTTCTATGGTAACAAGCGGCAAATTAGCTTTAGCCATGTTACTCGTATTCTCATGGGCTACAGGCCAAGCAATCCAAAAATTCACAAAATGGCAGCCAAAAGTCAAACAAGCAGATGGTACTGAAAAACACCAGACCAAGTGGTGGCTCGGAAACGGCTTCTACCCATTCCTGATATTCTGGCTGTTCTGCTGGGTTTTATTTTACGCACTCCAGCATCCTGTATTATAATGACAGATTCCATTGCAAACTGGACTAAATCGCACTTCACTAATGAAATAGTCCCAACTCTAAATGGAAAAAAAGTAACACTAATGGGCTGGCTTAGAGATGTCAGACTGCACGGAAACCTTGCATTTTTAGTATTAGCAGACCGCGAAGGCGATGCACAAGTCACTGTTCTCAAGAAAAACTCTCCAAAAGCCTTCTCAAAACTAGCAGAAATCACTCGCGAGTCCGCAATTGCAGTAAAAGGAACAGTAAAAAAGACAGACAAGACGCAGAGAGGCGTTGAAGTGATTCTGGATGACATTCTTCTGCTCAACAAGTCCAAAACACCACTACCACTTGAGGTTAATGAGAAAGTTCCAGCAGAACTCGACACAAGATTAGACGCCAGAGTACTCGACCTCAGAAAACCACGAATCTCTGCAATTTTCAAAATCCGAGCCCAAGTCCTGCAATCAGCAAGAGAATACTTAACAGAAAATAGCTTCAGAGAAATCGAAACCCCAAAAATGATTGCAAGCGCAACAGAAGGCGGCGCAGAACTTTTCCCAATTAACTATTTCAAAAAAGAAGCATTCCTAAGGCAAAGCCCGCAAATCTACAAGGAACTAATGACTTCTTGCTTTGAAAAAGTATTTGAAATCGGCCAGGTTTTCCGCGCAGAACCATCTGACACAACCCAGCACTTAGCAGAAGTCACACAACTCGACATTGAAATGGGTTTTGCAGATGAAACAGCAACCTGGACAGTTGCAGAAGGAATTCTAAAGCGAATTTACTCTGATGTTGCAAAGAACTGCGCAAAAGAATTGAAAGTTCTGGGAGTTACACTCAAACAACCTAAGAAAATGGTTGTAAAAACCTACACAGAACTTCTGAAACAAATAGCAAGCAAAGGATTAAAACTAAAATGGGGAGAAGATATTCCTCCAGAAGGCGAAAGAATAATCAAAGAACTATATGACGCTCCTGTAATAATTTCTGAAATGCCAATGGAGCAGAAGCCATATTATATCCATCCACATGAAAAAGACAAGAAATTATCCTATGGATTTGACTTAATATTCGAAGGAATGGAATTAGCATCAGGAGGACGCAGAATCCACGATCCTGACATGTACATTGCTGGATTAAAATCAAAAGGAATGAATCCTAAGGGCTTTGAATCAACAATTGAGTTTTACAAATACGGAATGCCGCCACACGCTGGCTGGGCTATTGGTGTTGACCGCCTTGTTATGGTCATGCTTGGCTTGAATAATGTGCGGGAAGCAGTTTTGTTCCCAAGAGATGCAAAGAGATTGACGCCTTAGAGGTTTTCTAATGCAATGCACTAAATACAATAAGAGTGAGAAATGGTCAGATCCTAATAGTAACTGTGTTATTGTTTTTGGTTTTAAGGATTTTGAATATAAAGGAGAGAAAAGAGATCGTGTTGAAGGAATAGTTACGTGTAATAAACAAGATATTGATAAGAAAAAAGGATTTATGGATCTTATTGATATTTTTGAAAGTGAAAATAAAGCTGAACTTCATGAAGCTTTTGCCAGGTTTTCTAAAAAATACTGGGGGTGGATCCGACCAACACACACTGTGGACGAGCTCGAAGAGAAAGGTTTGTCTTTTCTTGAAGAAGTTTTAAAACTCCCAAACATTGCTTCTGCAAAAATTGTTGGTTCTCTAAAAAGCAAAAACACACACCCTTACAGTGATGTTGATATAAAACTTAGGCGTATTTCCTGTCCTGGCAAAAGAAACTGTCTTGTCAATAAACTTCTAGCTGCTGGTAATTTCAATTTTGTTGACATCTACTGCTATCCTGAAAAGAAAAAGTAATTCCTAATTTTTGACACAACTCTTAAATACACAAGCCCCCATAATATTTCTCGCAGTGATTAAAAGTCTAGAGATGCAGGGCTTCAAATCCTTCAACAAGAAGGTTGTTATCCCGCTTTCCAAGGGCATAACTGCGTTCGTCGGCCCGAACGGCTCTGGAAAGTCGAACATTTGCGATGCTATCTGCTTTGTGCTAGGGCGCTCGTCAGCGCGCACAATGAGGGCAGAGCGGCTCGCGCATCTCATTTATAACGGGGGAAAGGGCAATGCCCCAGCAACTGCCATGGAGGTAAC
>CEPZ01014054.1_pt1 | contig 22164 bp, 7 predicted proteins | sample 530461 | NCBI WGS metagenome assembly CEPZ01 (sample SAMEA2620106, study PRJEB7988) | marine metagenome | isolation source: saline water (ENVO:00002010), including
AAGCCTGTCGGATAGCAAAACGAGAAAATCACTAGGTGCTGTAGATGAAGAGCAGGGGTATCGCTGGGATGCCGGGGCAACTGCTAACCTTGTAAATGGACAGTTTTTTCCCAGGGCACATGCCAATCTTCATACTGGGATTATGTTTATAAAACACGCCCCTTTATGGCTGAGAACCTCTATCGGTAATTCTTTTTCTGACAGGGATGATCCCCAGGCCAATTTTGCTAATTTTTATTTTGGTGGATTTGGGAACAACTGGTTTGATTTTCGTGGAGTTCAGCGTTTTAGAGATTACTACAGTTTTCCCGGTGTAGATCTAAACCATATTGGGGGTACCAACTTTGCACGGGTCATGGGAGAATGGATCCTCCCCCCGTTAAGGTTCCGTCGACTGGGTTCACCCATGTTCTTTTTTAACTGGGCCCGGACTTCTGTTTTCACATCAGGGATTGTTACGAATTTTGACAGTGAAGATCACAGGCAAAGTTTTTCAAATCTTGGGGTTCAATTCGATATCCGGATGGTACTTTTCTCTCACCTAAAATCAACTTTTTCTGTTGGATTTGCGAAAGCAAAAGACAAGTTAACTGGAAGAACATTTGATGAATTGATGATTTCTCTGCAGATACTGGATTAATTCTTTTGAATCTGATCATAGAGATTGCTGTCTCTCTATTGCCTTCGATGGCACTTCTATTGGTATTTATTCTCATGGACAGCTACAAACTTCTGGGAATTAAAGCGGTTGTAATTGCTATTGTAATCGGGGCGCTTTCAGCAATTGTATCCTATTTCGTCAATACCCCCATTGTTGAGAACAGTGGTTTAGACTGGACAACATATTCCCGTTATGGCGCGCCCCTGGTTGAAGAATTTTTTAAGGGAGCTATCCTCGTTTATTTTATCCGGACCAGCAAGATCGGTTTTAACGTTGATGCGGCCATTTATGGCTTTGCACTGGGTGCCGGTTTCGCGATTGTGGAGAACCTTTATTATGTAACAGTTTTGGACCAGGATACTAATCTGGGAATTTTTGTTATCCGTGGTTTTGGAACAGCCATAATGCATGGCGGAACTACCACACTTTTCGGCATTATTTCAAAAACAATGCTGGACAGGAAGATTTGGGGTGAGTGGGGCGGCTTCATTCCGGGATTTCTGGCTGCATCTGTTTTTCACTCTTTTTACAACCATTTCTTTTTTAACCCCATTTTGCTTACTGTAATTACCATGGTGACCTTGCCTCTGGCGCTTATGGTAATTTTTAAACGTAGTGAAGCATTCCTGCAGAACTGGCTGGGAGTCGGTTTTGACACTGATCAGGATTTGCTGGATATGGTAAACAAGGGTCATGTGAGCGATACCAACGTTGGACAGTATCTTGAATCTGTAAAAGGTCGTTTTCCAGGGGAAGTTGTTTTTGATATGATCTGCCTGTTAAGGATTCATTTGGAACTTTCCATGCGGGCAAAAGGAGTATTGATGATGCATGAAGCTGGAATGGATTCAGAGCCGGACCCGGATATCCAGGACAAGTTCAATGAACTTCACTATCTCGAGAAGAATATAGGAAAATCTGGAATGTTGGCTCTTTCGCCCTTTTTGCATCAGTCCAGCCAGGATCTGTGGCAGATCCATATGCTCGACCGTGAAATGAAAGGCTAAAGCCTTTAAATGAACGTTATTTTAAAAGGAGCATTTTTCGGACGGCTGTGAAGTTCGCTGTCCGAATCCGGTAAAGATAAATTCCCCCGCTGACAGTATCTCCGCTATTATCTTTGCCATCCCAATTCACAGTATGGAATCCGCTATGAGTATTGCTATTCACTAGTGTCCTTACTGGCTGCCCCAATAGAGAATAGATAATGATTTGAACATCACTTTTCTCCGGTAAAGTGTAGCTTATGGTTGTGCCGCTGTTGAAAGGGTTGGGGTAATTTTGCATTAAAGAAAATCCTGAGGGTTGAAGTTCTTCATGGGAAACGCTTGCTGATCCAGCATCTTTACGCGCAATCTGGGTGGCTTGGATAATCTCATTATCCGATTTTTTTTGCACAAAAGCCACAACTGTCATGTTTTTTTTATCCCAGGTGATTTTCTCCATTTCAGAATCATTTTTTGGATAATGGCTGTTTTTTGGATAATCAACCCTTAGAGTCCATTTGTAAGTTTTATTAACAGTATCATTTTTTGCCAGAACCAGCGTATCACCACTAAAGTAACTGTTCACCCATCCCAGAAACACATCATGATGTTCAGTTTCACCGTTGTCGCCATTATATCCTATTGAGTCCATAGTGACGGCCACGAACAGCCTCAAATCTTGATCGGAATGGTCCTCATCGCTGGAAATGGAAAGTTTTATATTAGCAGTTAGGCTGTCGAAGGTCGTCCCCTCCAGGGACATGGTAACGGAAGTTTCCGAGGCATGTACGGCTGTAGCGTCTGTCTTGAAAGCATCAGTAGTTGGGGAGATCGCGCCATTAATATAAAGGGTGGGTAGATAGTCTGGGCTGTAAGGGTCACCACTGCTTTGAGTACCAGCTACTCCAAATCGATAGCATGAAGGATCTTCATCGCACTTTGAAGCATAATCGGGTGGACCGATGGCATGGTACATAGGATCTCCCCAATTAATATCCCCGGAGTGAAAACGAATCAGTATCCAGTCTTCAGCCAACTCATCCCCAACGTAGTCACTATGTGTAGGATCAAGATAATGGTCCAGCGCCCGGTTGGCAATAGGGCAGCCGGAACAGTTGCTGGCCGTTAACAGTTCACCGAGAACATTTTTCTTTACAGCTCCATCAAGAGTTGAGGCTAACATAACCAGTGCTAGGAGAGATGAAGAGAATTGACTTTTTGAGATTAAGGATTTCACTTTCATAAAAGTTTCAAGGTTTATCGCATGAGGATCATTTTTCGCGTTTGGATATAATTACCTGCATGTAGTCGATAAAAATACACTCCTGAACTCACAGAATTGTTGTAATTATCTTTTCCATTCCAAACAATTGAACGAAAACCCGCAGATTGGTCTTCATTGACAACAGTACGGATTTTTTGGCCCATAATGTCATACACGGTCAATGTTACACGAGCATCACTAGCCAGCTGGTAATTGATTGAAGTAACTGGGTTGAAAGGGTTAGGGTAGTTTTGCAGGAGATTAAAAGCAGTAGGTAACTGTTTGTCACCATTTAACGAAAGAACATTTTCTTTTATTGTCATTGTGAAAGGTCCATTGGATGGTGGTACGCAGTACATACCTGCACAGGCTGATATACCCCATTCTCCTGTAATTTCCGATTCATCAGTCCAATGGCTAAGAGCGCTCTGATCCATTGAAGCATAAATATCAGCATACGCTATTTTGGTCTCTGTTGCATTTTTTACAGAAGAAACCTCCAAAGCAGATAGGCCCCAACGTCCACTGAACTTATAAGTGATGGTATCACCTTCAGCATCTGTGGAAGCCTCCCATTTGAAGACCAGAGTGTCGTTGTATGTTTGATCTGTAATCTTTATTAAAGCGTAATCCATCGGGTCTTTGAGTTCGAATAATGATGGTGCATCATCTACAGCATTTACTGTTAACTTGAAGTTGCTACTAACCTTTAGGGTTCCATCATCAGCGTAAACGGTAATCAAGGATTCTCCGTTCCAGTTATTTTCAGGTTTGAGCTCAATTTTTGCAAGCCACTGTGTGGCGGATATGGAATTACTCTCTTTCACGGTGGCTTTAACAGCGGATGTATCGGTAGAGACTGAAAATGTTATCTTGTCACCATTACTGTCCGTAACGATGACATTTACAGTACCGTACCTGTCTTCAGAAAACGAAGTATCTTTTACGGCTGAGATAACAGGAGTGCTCCCAGCTGCGACAGTTGTGAATGTGGCACTGGTTGTCGAGACTGCATTGTCTGAGGCGTCTTCCACCGTGGCGCCTATGGCTACATAGACCTTCTTTTCATTATCAAGGTTGCTAACAGGGGCAAGAGTTACGGTCTTCTTATCGGAGTCTATGGTGGCGTCAAAGGGGATGTCAGAACCATTGGCATCTTCATATTTAAATGTGATACGAGCGTCCACATTGGTGTCGTCCAATGCACTGTCATCCAAGTTTCGAACGGATTCACTGAAGGTGAGTGTGACCTTGGTGTCCACTGCCACATCTGTGGCTCCATCGTTTGGATTCATGTTCACAGTGGGGGCGTCGGCATCGGCTGTTGTAAATGTGGCGCAGGTTTCGGCAAGAGCGTTGCTTGAATTGTCTTCAACCCCATTGACACAGACATAAACTGTTTGTGAGCTCCCAAGACCGCTGCTGGGTGTTACTGTAATAACCTTTTGGGCGGCATCGACAGAAGTTGTGAAAGCGATGGCGTCACCACTGGTATCGGTTTTTTTCAAGGTAACTACTGAACTATCAAGAGCTGAGTCATCTGTTTTTCGCCCAGGTTCACTCAAAGAGATCGTTATGTTAGAACTGGGCGCGATCCCTGTTGCGGCATTCGCCGGATCGATGGTAGCTGTAGGAGCCGTGTTGTCCACCGTGGTAAATGTAATATTTACTGGTTGGATGGTATTATCAGCCTTATCCTCCACTGTGGCGCCTATGGCAACATAGACTCTCAGCTCAGCACTAAAATCATTGGTGGGATTGATGGTAATAAGAGTATTGTCGCTGTTGATGGATGCATCGAAGGCAATGTCGTCCCCGGTAGCATCATTTTTCTTCAGCGTGATAAGGCCGACCACATTGGTGTTATCCAAAGCAGAGTCATCCTCGTTACGGATCTTTTCGTCAAAGGTAATTGTAATATCACTGTCCACAGCAACGCCAAATTCATTATTGGCAGGATTGAACGTTAAGGCCGGTGCCGACTTATCTATTCCTGCATCTCTTCTTACCATTTTTACGGCCTGAAGGATTGAGGGTTCATTTGTTAGACCTGCATCGAGAGCCGTAAAATCTTGAATAAAGGCAAAAATAACCATGTTTTTTGGATCCCAGGCCAATTCAGAGGGAGCGTCCTCTAAGGTCCAGGAATAGGTACGATCAACGGGGGTATCTTTTGCCAAAGTGATTTCCTGCCCGTTTTCGCAACCTGCATTACAATCAGAAGTTTTATCTCCAATCCAGCCGATGAAGATATTGTTGTGGTGATTCCATACTCTCCAGTCCAAATACTGTCCGTATTGATACTCAACGGAATCCATCGTTACGCCCACATAAAGGCGCAGATTTTTCGCCGAAAGATCATCTGTGCTGGTTACGCTCAGTTTTACAGATGCGGTTTTGTCAACAAACGATGTGCCATCCAGTGACATGGTGATGGGTGTTTCCTCAGCTTGGTGGCGTTTTGCTATAGTTACGAGACTATAGTAACCTTGATCAAAATCATCAGCTGCTACTCCTGTATTTAGAAAGTCATTGTTGAGTTCAGACATCTCATCATTCGGGCTCTCACCATTTGTTTTCCAAGCCGGTATACCACCAAACCATTGAAGATATGGTTCAGTTTGATCGTTGTACCAGCGGTCATTAACGGGAGGATTTGTGCAGTTGTCTTGATGAACTTGCCAGGCTCCTGCCATTGCATCAGCAAACGAGCCACTCCCGGTATGATAATTAATCTGAATCCAGTTCTTCATTACATCATCACCTACATATCCCATCCTGTTGCCGCCACGTATTCCATTGCCTCCATCACCATAAACATGTGTACCAGTTTCAGCAACGAAATTTGGATCTGCCCACTCTTCCAGGAGACTCCCGGCTACTTTACAGTAGCCTCAGTAGAAGGATGTAAGTTTTTCCAGTACAGCGGCCTTTTTGGCGGCCTGACTGGAAAAGGGGAGAAGAATGACAAGTGAGAGGAGAAGGTATTTTGATGTATTTCTCATGATTCCTCAGTTGATAATAATTTTATCAATACAGCCCAATCTATGTGATTATGATTTTTTTCAATGGATGCAATATTTAGAAAACCCAGCTAACATTGACCTTATAACCGTCATCAAAATCTTGAACATATCTGCAAACTCCGTTACTACACAAAAGGCCTCCTTGCTGAGATCCACTCATGAGTGATAACCGTGTACTCTCGTTCAAATTGTATAGAATCTCTATAGATCTCCACTCTTTCGGCTCCCATACCCAATTCTCTTTGTCCCATTCCTGTGAGGTCCGATCTAGAGAAAAAGCGATAGACCATTTGGGAGAATGGGCAACACCAAGGGAAACAATGGTATTATATTTGGTGTCCACAGGATAGAGAGATCGGGATTCCCACCCTTCACCAAAGTCATTCATATAACCCTTTTTTATGGCCTGATATTCAGTTTTAAGCTGTAGGCTGAAACGGGAGGGGAGATGCAGATTTATGTCAAGTGGGAAGGTTTGGGCTGAGACATATTCATATGACTTTGTTGTAAAACCGGGTATGGTAAAGTTTGTAATTATTGATCGGACATCTTCAAGCTGATCCAACCCCAGTTTGAACTGTAGCTTATCGCTGAAAAGTGCGCCTTCTATCTGAACGAAGGTATCTGTGAAATTATCAGCAAACGGTGAATCACTTGAGAAAGATCGATTATCTGTTTGAGGATTCCATTTGAAATCCTCATTCATGGAAAGGATATCGTGACGGCTTGCTCTGGAATGGTTTAATGAAAGGTTGAACCAATCCTTTACAGGGCCTGTAATGTAGATCTGGGTGCCCACCTCATCATTCAGGTCCAGTTCATGGATTATCCTGCCAATGAGACGTGATGTGTGCTCATATACACCGGTAGGGGGACGCTGGAAATCCATGGAAATATCATAGTTGTTTACAAAATCAAAATTCTTATCCGGGGGAAGACGCTTGAAATCGTAATTCTTGTAATCAATGACCGCTGACCATTCTCCCAGGTATGTTCCAATACCGGCATAAACACCTTTTCCATCTGAGAGATATGTCCCTGGCCCCATATCCGCCGAACTCCTGTATACGGCCTCGATAAAAGCGTCAAAAAGATCATGGCTGTATTCGGCGTAGGTACCGGCATATCGGTGTCTCAAGTCCAAATTGACCGGGTTGCCTGACCTGTTGTAAGGGATGTAATGATCTTCCCTTGATTCAAGATAGGATATACCCAGTCTTGGGCCGAACCTTTCTGATTCCAGGTTAGCACCGGAAAGAAGGTGATCAGTTTCATAGTTTGGAATGCGATCACTAAAATCATCAACCATGGTAGAGCTTTTCCAACTATTCAGTTTTCCAGCTAAGACATTCAAGTTGAATATATCATGCATATAGTTTATGTGGAGACCTCGTACGCCTGTATCCAGGTCTATTGCCTGATCGTCAATCTGGTTAAGGAGTAAGCCACGCCCCCATATAGTGTAAACATCACCAAATTCAAGACTGAGGTTATTGTGAAAATATTCCAGGCGAAATTTTCTAAGGCCACTATAGTTGACACCAAGCTCAGGTGGATCGCTGAACTCAAGTTGAGTCCAGGCTGACCATTGGCCCATATTTATTCTACCTTCCAAAAGGTGCTCTGAAAAATTGAAATCATTGGCGCTATCAGCATATTTGGATGTGATGCTACCAGAAATAGAAGCTTGACCAGGAAGAAAAGAGGTCAAAAAACCTGAAGCTAAAAGGAGCGGCATCAAATTAACTGGATTAAGATGTAATGGGCGTCGGTTCTTGATATCCAATTAGGGCCTGGATTCTGGATTCGATCTCAATTTCGTCTCCGGGAAGGTAGCCCTGATGCATCCAGCGGATTACACCATCCATATCAAGAAGGATTGTTGTAGGCATCAGTTGGGCATTCAGCCTTTTGGCAATTTTGCCGTTGGGATCCAGGGCAACCATAAAGGAAAATTTTTTCGATTTTAAAACAGACCTTACTTTAGAGATACTTTTTGGAGAATCCTGATTGACGGTGAGAATGGTAAGGCCATAGCCCTCATATTTTTCATGGAACCTTTGTAGGTGCACCATCTCTTTGAGGCATGGCCCACACCATGTAGCCCAAAAATCCAATAAAACCGGGCCTTCGGAAAGCAATTCTTTGAGATTTGTATTTTTGCCACCCAGAATATTCAATTGTTGTGTTTCCATTCCTGCAATTGTTCCAGAAAGAGCTTCTGTGGCGATATCTTTTTCGTAATAAAGGAAGCTTAGCGCAAGAGCGGCCATAATGATTCCACCAAGAATCACTTTGCCTATTTTTTTGTCATTGCGTGGAACTAATAAACGCCTGTCCAGGCCCCCACGTTGGTCTGTACCCTTTCTTCTGGTTGTACCTTTCCGGCGGTCCGAACTTTTACGATTATCTATTTCTACCGGTATATTTGTTTTACGACGATCTTCCCCTAAACGACGATCAATTCCATCACGGCGGTCATTGGAATAACGCCTGTCGGTTCTGTCTCTTCTTTCGTTCCACTCTTGTTGCATTATTTCCTCATTTTTCTCTAAACAAAATTATGATGGATAAACCGGGGTAACGCTACGGCATTACCACGCAGATGACGTAATTGACCTTTTTTCAGGGGTTTTATGGAGCGCTGTTACTGGGAAAAAATATAGATCATTGAATGATTATTTTCATTTTTCCAAGTTATCACCCTTTCAATAATTAAATATATGTTCTAAATCACACAATTTATTGAATATGTAAACCACGCAAATTACGTGGTAGTGCGATTATATGCGTAGTAATGCCGTAGATATAATTGATGGTATTCATGTTAAAATTATTAGAGGAATGGAAGAATTATGTTCGTCAAATCAGCATATTATTTAAACAATAATTGATTGTGAAAATGTGGAAATCTAAGTTTTTCATTCAATTTCTTTTGTTATTTCAACTAGCAATCTCCCAGGACATTACAGACCGGAGAATTGCTGTTATCTCCGTCGGCTCTTCAGGTATGGTTGGTATTGAGGAAGATGCAATTACATTAATGATAGAGGAAGAGTTGATTGCTATGGAACTGTATAACATTAACAGGAAGGCTTCAGGTAAACTGTCGTATAACTATAAAAGTAGTGCAGGATCAGGTGTTGGAAGAATTGCTACAAATCTTTGGCGATCAGCTGTAGATACTCTTTCTTCAGAGAGTGGTGTTCATGTACAGGATTCTGATGTTCTGTTATGGAATATCAATAGATCAGACATGACTTATATTTTTGATTTCAGACTGTATAGAGTTGAGGTGGATTACAAAAATATCTATTCCAACTTAAACCAGAAAATCAATAAGCGTTATCTTAAAGCAAAGAACAGAACAACCCTAAAATTGACTGGAACTCCCGAAGATGTCGCCCAGGCAACGCGTGTTTTGACCTGGCATGTTGTGGGTTCCAAATTACCCAGAGATCGTTTTGATAGAGGGTTTGTATCGGATTTATCCAAAGATATAAAAAACTCCCTTTTCTTTTTCCTGGACTCCGGATTTGAATCAATATTCATACTTGCCGGCTTCTTATTAGTTGGGGGAGGTCTTTATGCCTGGACTGCCGAACAAGACCTGGGTTATCCGCCTGATTATCCGGAGGTACCGTAATAGCAGAAAACAGATGAATTACCGGTTTTTAAATCTGATTTTGGGTATCTTAGTTATTTTGCCCTCAATTTTAACGGCACAGATGAAGTTTAAAAAACATGACATTGATGTCGGGAATGGGGGAAATGTGTATGATCTCGTACTTGAAGATATTAATGCTGATGGGAAAATGGATATTGTTACAGGCCACGATCAAAGGGTTCTATGGTTTAAAAACGATGGGTCTGGGAATTTTACACGCTACGAGGTTACACAAAGCAATGATGTTAGCGGTACCAGAAAAGTTTTTGCCATTGATATTAATGGCGATAATGATATTGATATCCTTTCTGCATCGCAAAGTAACGACAGGATTAACTGGTATGAAAGCTCAGGCGGAGCCTCCCCCACCTGGACTACTCATATGATCAGCGATAGTGCTGATTATGCTAAATCTGTACATGCTGCCGATATGGACGCAGATGGAGATATAGATGTATTCTCCGCATCTACCTCGGACGGAAAGATCGCGTGGTATGAGAACGCAGGTGGAACCTCCCCCACCTGGACGGAACATCAAGTTGTTTTGGGTTCCAGTGCTGATGAAGCGGTTTTTGCCGCTAAGCTTACAAGTGATAATCTCGTAGATATTGCGTCCGGAAACGGTGACTTAATTATTTTTGAAAAGGGAGCTTCCGGTCCGACAGATTTTTCTACACACGTAATCCAAACAGGAACCACATGGATTCAAAATATGACCGGGATTGATTTTGATGGTGATTTAGATATAGATATCATTTCAGCAAACAACTACAATCAAATATATATATGGGAGAACCAAGGATTCCCAACTAATACTGTTCATCAAATCTCATTAACCGGAGGAGGATGGTATGTTAAAGCTTTCCATCCTTATGATATAGATCAGCAGGGTGGAATAGATTTTATTGTTGGACCTCAGTTTCATGGTAACAAAATAGCAATTTTGTTGAACAAGGGCTCTTACAATTTCGATCAAATCACAATATGGACTTCCCCGGTGGAACACCCATATATACATGCAGTAAAGGCGGCAAATTTAGATCCGGATAATGGTGGGGATATAGATATAGATATTGTAGCTGGCTCACAAGAATCAACACATCGCCTGTTTTGGCTTGAGCAACAAATAGATAATACGACTCCCACTGTAAAATTTATCAGCTCTGAACAACTGAACGGTACTTATGGTGTGGGTGAAATTATTCCTGTCGAGGTTCATTTTAGTAGGTCTCCCATCGATGAGACAGGAACACCTCAATTAACATTAAATGTGGGAGGTGCAGCAACTAAAACCATAAATAGAACCTCAATTAAAGATTCCATTATGACATTCCATTATACTGTGGAAGCTGGACATAACAGTCCTGGTCTTGATATAGCCTCTACAACAGCTCTTACTGGCACCATAAAATCCTTTGGTTCGGAAGTAGATCTAACGCTTCCAGCTCCTGGCCATGCTAATTCCCTGGCTGGCAAGAAAGCCTTGGTGATCGATACGACGGTTCCTGCGGTGACTAATGTTTCATCTACAAAGTTAGATGGTACCTATGGGCCGGGAGAATTGATCCCTGTTACGGTAGAATTCGACAATAATGTCACCGTTATGGGACCATTAACTCTGGATGCAAACTGGACAACTAACTCTGGCCATGTAAGTGGTACCACCCATTGGCAATCATTTACAGCTGAGAATAGTGGAAAAATAAAAATAATTGATCTGGAGTTGCAATCCCCTCTTGGAAATAACCAAGCATATAGTCGTTCAGCTACCGGTACACTGAAGATCTATCAAGGGGAAGGCAATAGCGGCACCGAACTCCACAGTCAGTCGGTAACATTTTTGAATAAAGACAACACCTGGAAAACATATGTGCTCAGTTCTCCAGTCACTGTCACTTCGGGACAACAGTATACATGGGAGGTCAGTACTGCCGAAAGTGAACGTTCATGGGTAAGGTATTTTAACTCTAACGCCTATGCGGGAGGAAGATCATCAAGCAGTAATAATCGAGAATTTTTGTTCAAAGTTTATGTTGAAGAAACTGCTCCAGATTTGAAGCTTACCTTAGAGACCGGAACCACTCCAAATGCTGTAATAGACTACGCAAGCGGGACTGGTACGAATACCCTAACCTTCAATTATACGGTAGCAGCGGATCATTCTTCCAGTGATTTGGATTATGAAAACTCTTCGTCTCTTGTTCTTAATAGTGGAACAGTTAAAGATGCTGGTGAAAACGACGCCTCTTTCGTTCTGGCCAATCCGGGCGACCCCGAATCCCTGGGCGCAAACAAGAATATCAATCTTGATACGGATCCTCCCACTGTAGTCATCGACCCGTCGGACGGCGACACAAATGTTCCTCAGGATCATACGGTACTAATAACGTTCAGTGATGACGTCAGGAAGCTGGACGACAATTCTATATTGGATGACAACAAAGTTTTTAACATGATTGAGTTGAAAATAGACGACGCCAATGGCGCCGATGCGGCAACTGGCATTTCTACTGAATGGGATGCGACCAATAACCGAATTAGTATTAAACACACCGGTCTTTTCGCCAGTTTGCAAGTGGTCTATGCTGCCTTAAAGGCGAATATGGTGAAAGACCTTTACAACAATCCGGTGGCAGCCGCAAATGTAACCTTTACTGTTAAAGATGCGGCGGCGCCTTCGGTCACTTTTAACCCCGCACATGATGAAACAGGTGTTTCTCTAGCTTCTGACATAACCATTACTTTTAACGAGGCTGTCCGTGATACGGCTGACAGTGAATTGGATGACACCAATGTAGGCGTATTGATCACTTTAAAAAAAGATGACGCCAATGGGGATGACCTTGCATTTGGCGCAACCATTGATGCTGATAAGAAAGTCATCACCGTAGATCCAAACACCGACTTTGAAGGAGAAAAGAAAATTTATGCGTGTATTGATCCTGTGGAAGACGACAGTGATAATGCCATTTCTCAAACTTGTGTCACTTTCTCAACTGAAGATGTAACTCCGCCCATTGTCACTCTAAGCCCGTCTGATGGACAAACTGATGTACCCATCGCATCAGGTATTACTATCCAGTTCAATGAACCTGTCCGAAATATAAGTGACGATGCCAATGGTGACCCGATTGCTCTGGATGATACCAATGTGGACAATCTTATCACTCTTAAGATAGGTGATGCTAATGGAGTTACTCTTGGATTTGAGGCAGAGGTGAAATTATCACGGCAGAAAATAACTGTCGATCCTGATATCAATTTTACCAGTGAACAGGTTATTTATTATTGTATTGATCCTGTAGAAGACTACAGCGATAATGCAACCTCACAAGCGTGTGCTACCTTTACTGCGGAGGATATTGCGGCACCTACCATAACCATCGATCCAGCTGATTTGGCAATAGATGTACCTGTAGAGAAAATAATTAAGCTTACTTCTTCAGAAGCGTTAAGAAGGGTTGATGATGATCCTTTAGATGATACCAACATTGATAATTTTATCACCTTAAAAGAAAACAGCAGTAGCGGTCCTAATATTTTATTTGATGCAACCATCCATGCCAACGAGGATACTATCTATGTAGACCCCACTAACAACCTCAAAAGTAAATCGCAAGTTTATGTTGCTATCTGGGCCGGTGTGGAAGATTACGACGACAACGCAATTAATCCGGAAAATTCCACCTTTACCACTGCCGATGCAGAATCCCCCACGGTAACCTTCGATCCCGCTGACGGTGTAACAGACGTAGTGGTGAGCAAGACGATTAAACTAACTTTCAGCGAAGCTATACGCGATACGGCTGACACGGCACTTACAGATACCAATGTGGACGGTCATATTACATTGAAAAAGAATGATGCAAGCGGAGCTGATATTCTCTTTGATGCAACTATTGATGCTGCTCAGAAAGTCATCACCGTAGACCCCACCAACGACTTTGATAGTGAACAGAAAGTTTACGTTGCCATTAATGATAAGGTAGTGGAAGATGATGCTAATAACGCAGTTGATCTGGCCTCAGCCATATTCACTGTTGAAGACATCCTAGGACCTTCTGTAACATTTTTTCCTGTAGATAATGCACCAAATGTTCCTATTAATACGGTTCCAACGATGACATTCAGTGAGCCAGTGCTCAAAACTGATGCTACAGCTGTGACCAATGCTAATGTTGAGGATCTTATCACGTTTAAGGAAGGCACAGATGCGACTGGTGCTGACATTGCTTTGGGAAGTGTAACAATAAATGCTGCAAAAACAGTCATAACACTGCAACCAGATGCAAATTTTGCCAGCGAAATAGATGTTTTCATGTGCGTTGATCCTGTGGAAGATGAACACGGAAACGAATCAATCCAGCAATGTGCGACTTTTAAAACATCGGATGTGATTGCTCCGGTTGTAACCTGGGATCCTGTTAATGGATCTACAGATGTTGCTATTGCAAAAACTATATCACTTGCGTTTGATGACCCAGTTCGAAATGTGGATAACACAGAACTTACAAGTACTAATGTCGACTCTTTAATTACATTGAAGTTAAATGATGCTAATGGAGTGACTGTCCCTTTTGGCGCCACTGTCAGTGCCACCATGGATACAATCTATGTAGATCCAACGGCCTTACTAGGAAGTAAGACGACATATTATGCTGCCATTGGTGCAACCGTTGAAGATAATAAAAACAATGCCATTCTTGCATCGAGCAGTACGTTCATAACTGTTGATTCGGAAGCACCTGCAGTTGCCTTTAGTCCAATAGATGGAGCAACAAACATCACTGTGGATACTACAATTGTATTGACTTTTAGCGAACCTGTTCGATTGGTTAATGATGATGCCATGACCAATGCCAATATTGAGCCCCTTATTGCACTAGAAAAAGTTTTAGCATCGGGGCTGGAGAAAGTAACGTTTGATGCTGCCGTAAGTACGGATAACATAAAGGTGACACTTACTCCTCAGGCTGTTTTACTAAGCGAGCAGTTGTATAAAATTTCTATTGGTGCAACCGTTGAAGATTTTTCAGATAATGCGATTGCCGCGGCCAGCGCACAATTCACCACCGAAGATGCCAAACCACCAACCGTCACTTTCAATCCGGCTGATGGAGATACCGGGGTTAGTGTCACAACCGATATAATAATAACCTTTGATGAATCTGTCCGGCTTTTGGATGGTTCAGATTTGACCAATGATAATGTTGACACGCTTATTGTGCTCAAAGATACTGACCTTAATGGAGCCGATATTCCTTTTGATGCAACGGTAAACACCCCCAAGACTGAGATTACGGTTAATCCTAATTCTAATTTCTCGACCAGGCAGACAGTTTATGTAGGGATTAAAGCCAAAGTGGAGGATGATGTCGACAATGCTATTAATACAGCCAGTGCAATATTTTCTATGGAGGAAACGCCGGAGATTATTATTTCACAACCGTCTGTTGCATATACCACTGAAGCAGGTGGAAAGACAACTTTTACACTTATGCTGGGCAAGGAGCCGACCTCCAACGTTATTGTTGATATAAAGAGTAAAGATGAGTCGGAAGGCATAGCCTCTGAGTCAAAAGTTACGTTCAGTACCACATTTTGGGATGACGAAAAGGAGGTTGAAGTTCTTGGTCAGAATGATGACATTGATGACGGTGATGTGACTTATGAAATCGAGGTCTCTGGAGTGGTCTCTGATGATAGCCGCTATAACGGAACAGATCCGGATGATGTTCAGCTAGTAAATAAAGATGATGCTGACGAGGCTGGTTTCACAATTACCCCGGCGGGGGGCCTTGTGACAACGGAGGCAGGGGAAAAAGATACATTCAGCCTTAAACTTAATTCTGAGCCTATAGCCAAACTCACAATTCCTCTAGTAAAGTCGAAAGAAAAGGAAGGGATCCTCTCAGCTGATTCAATTGTTTTTACTCCCGCAAATTGGAGCACATTCCAAAAAGTGATTGTCACCGGCGTGAATGATTCAATTATTGATGGTGACAGAACATATAAGATAATAACTCGAGTACCTTCATCAGATGATTCACTGTATGCTTCCCTGAATCCAGATGATATTGTTGTAACCAATCGTGCTCGTGAGCCCATAATGTTCGTTACTGTTGATACTCTTGACTATGGCCGCGTTTTCAGGGATAGCTATAGTGTGAAAGGCTTTGATGTAATCAATGCGGGAACAGACACCCTTCGTTTTACTAATGGTAAGACAGATACAACTGCATTTATTACCGGTGCTACTGATTTTAAAGTTGCACCCAAAGACACTTTCCGTGCAGGGATTCAGTTCGTTCCTGAAAAGCCTTTTGTATATGAAGGGGAGTACACAGCAAAGCATAATGACTTTAGTAAGGGTGATCTTAATATAAAATTGAAGGGTGAAGCGCTTAAGCCTACCATAGCAATAGTTGACTCAATCATTGATTTTGGAAATGTACATGTCTTTTTTGATGAGTTGATGAAGCTACATATTTATAATAAAGGTAACAGTGATTTGAGAATAGATTCTCTGATTGTAACGGGGGAACAGTTTTCTACTCCCCTGTTTGAATCGACTTACCTTAAACCTGCTGATACCTCCAAGGTAATTGTTAGGTTTTCATCGCCTGATACTGGTAAGGCCATTGGAAATGTGCGGATCTTTTCCAGTGATCAAGATAACCCCCGGCTGGACATTCCTATTCAGGCAACCATCCTTCCACCGGATACATTGGGGCCCTCATTTGATGAGATCATTATGACGCCCGAAAAGCTGAGGTTAAGGGAGGTTGTTACCATTGATGCTACACTAGGTGATGCAACAAGGGTTGATGAAGTGATGTTCCATATTTTAGAAGGGGGGCAAACAACCTTTAAAGCGTACACCATGATTACTGAAGACGAAAGGAATTTTGTATTTGTATCCCAGCCAGGGGATGTGAACCTTAATGGTGTAGCTTTTTTTATGTCGGCAACAGATATCAGAGGAAATGTTGCTATTAGTGATACCCTCTCGCCGCCAGTGAAATTCCTTGGCGGTTCACTCCAAACAACCCAGTCCACCAGTGCTTATGGTGATGGTCTGCCGAAGAAGAAATGGAGACTTATCTCTGTGCCCGCCGAACTGGAAGATCCCAATGTTGAGAATATACTATCCGATGATTTTGGTGGACATTCGAAATCAAACACTTGGCTTATCTTTGAGCCAAACCAAGGTAGTGGAGGTTCAAAATGGAAGAAACCAAAGCAATTTTCTTCTGGAAAAGGATACTGGCTAATTCAGACAGTCAAAAAAAATGCAGCCTTTTCCACTGGTTCAGGGGAAACCATCTCTTTAAAAGGATTCAATTTGACTTTGGACCCGGGTTGGAATATGATCAGCTCACCATATGCATTTCCCGTGACACCAAATCTAGATGCAACTGATTTTTACGGCCCCTTGACCTATGGAAAAGAAAATGAAGGTTGGTCCGAGGAAATGACCATGTTGCCGTTTGGCGGTTATCTTATATATAACCGTCTTAACTCAGCCAAGACTGTCCGGTTGGAGCCGTTGGATTTTTCACCGATGACAAACACCAGAACCCTGGCCAGGGAAAGTTCTGACGGAGAGTGGAAGCTTCAATTAAACGCTGAAGGCGAGAATTATTCAGATACAGGCAATATCATTGGAAGATTATCGGATGCGGAAGAAGGGATTGATCATTTTGACAACCCGGAACCTCCTTATTTGGACAAGTATGTGTCAGTGACATTTGAAATTGATAATCCGTCCAACAAATTACATTCCATGAACTCAGACATTCGTTCAATCTTTGAAAGGGACGGAGTTTGGGATGTAGCCGTGCAGGCCAAGGGTGAAAAAGGCTCAATTACCCTTTCTTATGATCTCGAGGGTCATTTTCCCGCAGAAGATGCTATGGTTATGCTAGATATGTCATCACGAGAGCAATACAATCTTTTGGATGACCTAATAATTGAAATTACAGAATACTCTGAAAATTTTCCCTACCGGTTCAAGATCTTTGCCGGTTCTCCGGAGTATGTGGCCTCAGCTATGGCAGATGCACTGTCACTCCTTCCTGATGAGTTTACGCTTCGTCAGAACTATCCCAATCCGTTCAATCCCTCTACCACCATTGAGTTCACACTTCCCCAGCCTACGGAGATCTCACTGGTCATCTACAATCTTATGGGGCAGGAGGTACGTACATTGAAGCGGGGGATGACGGATACTGGCCATCATTCCATTCTCTGGCACGGTAAGGATAACCGGGGCCAGTTGGTGAGTAGCGGTGTTTACCTGGTAAGATTTTATTCACCGGAATTCACGGCTTCTCACAAAATGGTACTGATGAAATAAAATGAATTATTGTGATGAGTAAAAACATATTAGTAAAAGGTTTGGCCTTGCCTTTGGCAATAATTCTGATTTTTATTTTATTGTTTGAGCGAAGGGATATAAACCTGAATCAACCAAGATCAAATCCTATAGCTCGTGCTGAATATGAATTCACGAAGATAAAAAGCCCAATTTCCGGAGGCATACCGGAAGACATACGTCAGAAGGAATTAACATTTGCCCTAACCCTGCCTACTCGCAAAGAGATTAATGAGAAAAGACTCTATCGTGGACAGCCCATAGCTACACTGAACTGGCAAAATCGTGGTCCTTATAATCAAGGTGGAAGAACAAGGGCTTTGGCATTTGATCTTGATGACGAAAATATAATTCTTGCTGGGGGGGCTTCCGGCGGGATGTGGCGGTCCACGGATGCCGGTAATAGCTGGTCCCTTACGACAAAAGTTGAAGATCTTCAGAGTGTTACAACTGTAGCCCAGGATCCTCGTACAGGAGAAAGAAGTACATGGTACTATGGATCAGGTGAATATGATGGTGCTTCAGCTGGGGTGTTCTGGAAAAACAATCCTTATAAGGGTGATGGAATCTTTAAATCTACCGATGGAGGACTGAACTGGACATTGCTTGCTTCGACTTCAACAGCTTCACCTCATATCTGGAATAATGATTTCAATCACATCCATCGGTTAAAAGTCAGTCCCACAAACGGTTATCTCTATGTTGCAACTGCTCGGACAGGAAAACTCAAATTAAGTAAAGATGGCGGTTCAACCTGGTCTGATTTGCTCAAGGCAACTGATGATGACCCTGCATACGTTGATGTTGACATAACATCGGATGGAACAGTTTATGCGATAGTAGGAGGCGATTGGGCAAATGGTACTTTAACGAACAAATCAGGTGTTTTCAGGTCTACTGATGATGGAACAACTTGGGCGGATATTACGCCAGCAAACTTCTCTGCAAACTATGGAAGAGTTCTAATTGATATTTCGGAGTCTAATGAAAAGGTAGTCTATTTCCTTATGAATAAGGCTTACTTCGAGGATCCTGGAATAACTTATTTATGGAAATACACTTATGTTTCAGGAGACGGATCGGGTGCTGGAGGTACCTGGGAAGATCGTAGTTCTAATCTACCGACTATTAACTCCCAAAGAGGTTATTGCATGGTTCTGGCGGTCAAACCCGACAATGAAAATCATGTGGTATTTGGCGGGTCAAATCTTTGGTTTTCAAATGATGGTTTAAGTACTAATGGGAGTAGCAGGCTTATCGGTGGTTATGTGTCTTTAAATTCTTTCGGGCAATATATTAACCATCATCCCGATCAGCACTCAGCGGCTTTTTTGCCTTCAGATCCGAAAGTGATGATTTCCGGGCATGATGGAGGAGTGTCGCGTACTGATGATATAACTGCAAACCAGGTCAATTGGTCTATTTTTAATCAAGGATATATTACTTCTCAATTTTATCATCTGTCCATTGATGCATCTGGTACTGAACCAGATATGATTGTTGGGGGATTGCAGGACAACAGCACTTTTAAGGTAAACTCAGCAAATTCTAGTGCAATCTGGGAAGATATTGGTAGTGGAGATGGTGCTTATTCAGCAATTGGAAACAATGGGAAAGTTATTGTCATCTCATGGCAATTGGGTGGTATGTGGATTTGGAATCCTGATACGCACGTTGGTAGGAGAAAAATATATTTACCCAATAGGCCCAATAACGGGGAACAGTTTATTAACCCTCTTGCCATGGACCCTTCTAACTACAAAAAAATGTATGTCTTAGGGGGGAATTTTATTTGGAGAAATAATGATATTACTGTGGGGACATCCGAGTATGAAAAATTGACAAATACCAACATGGGCTCAAAAATTACAAACTTTGGTGTCTCCACTACAAATCCTTCTAGTCTCCTGTACTACGCCACGAGTTCTGGTAACGTTTATAAGCTTGCTAATGCTAATACATCAACTACCGCGCCAGTAGATATTAGTCCTGGTACTCTTCCATCATCATGCTGGGTTTCAAGCATTGGAGTTAACCCTGAGGATGGAAATGAGGTCATTCTAACAGTTTCAAATTATGAGGTGGTTAGCGTCTGGTACACTGCGGATGGAGGTGTTTCCTGGGAGAATATAAGTGGTAACTTGGAAGAAAATCCTGATGGTACTGGGAATGGACCATCAGTAAGATGGGGAATCATCCTTCCACATGCTTCGCAGAAAAACTATTTAGTAGCTACAAGTGTGGGAGTTTGGTCAACAAGTGTTCTCAATGGACCGAGCACCGTATGGGGGCTTGAAGGGCAAAACTCAATTGGGAATTTAGTTGTGGATGCTCTTGTTGGAAGACCATCAGATGGTATAGTGATAGCAGCTACCCACGGAAGGGGTGTTTACAGCGCTTCCTTTGCTAACCCAGCAGCTGACGTTACTGCTCCCGTTGTCCAAACCTTGTCCCCAGCGGATGATGCCACTGGTGTAGGCGCCAACGACGACCTTGTGATCACTATGGATGAAAACCTTGTCAAAGGAACTGGAAACATCACAATTTATAATTCTGATCAATCGGTCTTTGAACAGATTGATATTACCGGTTCTACAGTCACTGTATCTAATACGGTTGTAACAATCAATCCGGATGGTACGTTTCAGTCGCCGGGTTCTTATTATGTGAAGGTTGCTTCTTCAGCCATTCAGGATGCGAGCGGTAACGCCTATGCCGGTATCCAGAACACGACATCCTGGAATTTTGCCACCGTTGATGCCGTAGCGCCAACAGTGGCTACATTAAATCCTGCCGATGATGCCACGGACGTAGCGGTCAATGTCTCCCTTGTCATGACGCTGGATGAAAATGTAAGTAGTGGATCAGGGGATATAATTATTTACAATCCCGATGATACTGTTTTTGAGACCATCCCTATCACTGATGCCAAAGTTACCATCGCGAATGACCAAGTAACCGTGGATCCCACATCGGATCTGGCCGAAAATACAGTCTACTATGTCCAGGTGGCTGCAACGGCTCTGACTGACGCATCGGCTAACGCCTATGCGGGAATACAGGACAAGACAACATGGAATTTTACCACCATAGACCCACCAGCAACACCCAACACAGCACCAGTACTGGCGGCGGTAGCTGACACCACTATTGATGAAGACAAAACTGTTGAGGTAACACTATCGGCTACTGATGCAGAGGATGACCCTCTTACATATTCAGCGACATCTACGAAGACGGAGGTGACCATCTCAATTTCTTCTGATAAACTGATCTTAACACCACAATCTGGATGGAACGGTGAAGCACATATTACTGCATCAGCATCTGATGGAAATCTTCAGGATTCAAAGACTTTCAAGCTGACGGTATCAGGTGTGAATGATCCCCCGGTTATTGTCAATCCCATCAACATAACGATCAATGAAGATGATTCTACCACCATTAAATTGTTTGCTACCGATCCTGAAGGGGATCCGATTACTTTTACCAGCAATCCAGACACATTTAGCGTTCAAACATTTTTGTCTAATGACACCTTAAAAATTATACCTGTGGCTAACTGGAATGGCACATCGGAGATTTCTGTGAATGCCACCGATGGCACTCTCAGCGATTTTGAGTCTTTCACTCTCACGGTGACACCAGTCAATGATCTGCCCACAGCTGTTAATCTTTACGCTCCGTCCAACGATTTATCTATGATCATTAATGACAACACTTATTCTGATTCTCTCATTTTTTCATGGAGCGAATCGTATGATGCTGATGGTGATACCCTTATTTATTCATGGGTTGGAACGGGAGGATTGGAACAACTTGATATACCCGACACTACTGCTCACGAAATGACTATTGCTTACTCTGATATCTATAATATGATCGACCAGAGCCACCTATCCCACTGGTCGGAATCTTCACAGATTTCTGGTACCTGGACAATTGTTGTAATGGATAAAGAAGCCAATATTCAGGCGGTGAACGGCCCGTTTAATATGACTATCCTTGAGAATGTACTGGCTCTTGATGGGCGGGATATGCTGCCTGATATTTTTGCCCTTCATGAGAATTATCCGAATCCGTTCAATCCTGTCACCACTATTACCTATGATTTACCCGAAAGAATTATGGTTAGGCTCACTGTATTCGACATCACCGGGAGGCGGATCAGACAGTTAGTTAA
>CEPZ01016788.1_pt1 | contig 22151 bp, 23 predicted proteins | sample 530461 | NCBI WGS metagenome assembly CEPZ01 (sample SAMEA2620106, study PRJEB7988) | marine metagenome | isolation source: saline water (ENVO:00002010), including
TGTAATTATCTTGTTGGGAATTCTTGTTCGTTGATTTTGTTATTTGTTGGGATAATATTTATTGTTGTAGGTTATGCTATTGTGGTTATGAAAGATCATAAAAGAGAGAAGTTGGGTAAGAAAATTAAGAGAAATTTAAAGTTGATTAAAAAATGATTGCGAAAAAAATAGGTTTGGTTTTTGTTTTGTTTGGGTTGTTTGAGGTTTTTTATAGTAAGCGTTTATGTGGGCTTTTGTGCGATACATGTGGGATAGTTAATCTGCAACCTTGTTTTTTGCTTTATATTTTTGTTGGGATAATATTTTTGGTTGTTGGGAGTAGTTTGGTTTTGAGTAAGGAGTTTGTTTGAGATTAGTTGAGATTGTAAGTGTTTTGTTATAAGTTATCTAAAGGGTTTCGGATTTTTTTCAGCTCTTCTGTTGAGACATGGGTGTAAATCATTGTCGTGCTGATATTGCTATGCCCAAGCAATTCCTGTATTTTTCTTATGTCGACTCCTGAATCTAGTAAGTGGGTTGCGAACGAGTGTCTTAAAGTGTGGGGATGGACGTCTTTGTTTAGATTGGCGCGTTGAGTTGCTTTTTGGACTATTTTTTGGATGTTTCTTGTTGTTAAGGGTTTGTTTTGTGAAAACAAACATTGCCAATCTTTGTTTTTATTTATAAATTTTTCTAGTTTTTTTGAGAGTTTTTGGGAGAGAATGAACATTCTGTCTTTGCCCCCTTTTCCTTCTCTAACCCATCCTGTGTTTTCGATTAGATCTAAGTCGTTTGGTTTTAGGTTAACGATTTCTGAGACTCTTAATCCTGAAGAGTAGAGAAATTCTAGGATAAGTCTGCTTTTCTTTGTGGTGGTTCCTTCGAAGAGTTGTTGGATTTCTTGTTTTGATAAAACTATTGGAAGTTTTTTTTGGTTTTTTGGGCGTTTGACTCTTGATGTTGGATCTTTGTCTAAGATGTTAGTATATGCGAATCTAATTGCTGAAAGGAATAGTATGTTCGATGAAGAGGATTTATTATACATTTGATCTACTATGAAGTTTTTGATGTCGTCTTCGTTGATTTCGTCGGGTTGTTTCTTGGAATGGATTAAAAGACGTTTGTTGAAGTCTAAGTAGTTTCTTAACGTGTAGGGAGAGAGTTTTAAGATTTTGATTTCTGTTTCTAATTTTTTGAGGAATTCTTGTGGGTTCATCTTCTTTCTAGTTAATTGTGCGAACTTGTTTAAATAGTTATTGAGAGTTAGACATAAATGGTCACTACTCACTAGAGTTGCGAAATGATTAAAAAGAATGATAGATTTTTAGTTGTAGGTTCTTAAAAAAGGTGATGAAAATGCGTGCGGAAGAATATTTGAAGGAGAATATAAGAAAGAATCCTAGGGACCCAATGAATTATTATTATCTTGGGAAGGAGATTATGAATCGTAGGCTTCGGGATATTGAGAGTCTTGAGGTTATTGAGAGGTTGCTTAAGCAGTCGATTAAACTTGGGCCTCATTTGTGGGCGCCGAAGATTATGTTGGGAGAGTTGTTGTATAAGATGGGGAGGGTTAAGGAAGCTGAGCCTTATTTTAAGGAAACTTTGGAAACGCAGATTCCAGATAATTCTACAGTTAAAGAATATTTGACGAAGTGCTTAGCAAAGGGTTCGAGTCCTGAGGGAGGATTTCATCAAACTTCTAAAAGGGATTCATTGTATTTGTTTGAGAATAATGTTCGTGAGACGATTAGGAATTTACTTGAAGATAGTTATGGTTCGGTTTGGTGGAGGCAAGGAGTTCCTCAGAAGGTTAGAGCGAAGTGTGCTTCTCGTCGGGAAGAGGGGTTGGATGAAGAGAAGGAAGTAGATTTGTTGTTGTTTGCAGATTTTTATGATTATAGAATTATAATTGAAAGTAATAAGCCTATTTTTTCAGATTATTTTGATACTAAGGAATGGTGTAGTAAATTGCAAGAGATGGAACCTATCCGAAATGCTATTGCACATAATAGGCCGTTGACTAATGCTCCGGTTAGAGTTAGGGATTATCATTTTAGTTTTCAGAAGATAATAGAGAAGGTTAAAGGAGAGGCGAAGGTATGAGGGGTTTGTTACTGCTTTTTATGATTTTAATTGTTGTGGGTAGTTTATTTTATTTGGTTGGTTATTTTAATAATGGGGTTAGTGGGAGTGTTGTTTTTGGTTCTGGCTCAGATAAGTTTGTTGAAGGATTTGTTGGTAAGGTGATTGATGGAGATACGGTTATTGTTAATGGGGAAAGTGTTAGATTGTTGGGGATTGATACTGATGAGAAAGGATATGATTGTTTTAATGAGGCTAAAACTCGGATGGAAGAGTTGGTTTTGAATAAAGATGTTAGGATGGAGAAGGATAGGAGAGATAAGGATCAGTATGAAAGATATTTGAGGTATATTTTTGTTATGGAAGATGATAGAGAAGTGAATGTTAATTTGGTGATGGTTGAAGAAGGGTTGGCTATTGCAAGGTTTTATGAGGATAAGAAATACAATAGTGAGATTTTGGATGGGGAGAAGAAGGCTAGATTGGGGAAGAAGGGGTGTAAATGGAAAGGACTGTGATCTTTTAATTAACTAGTTTTGTTATGAGAAAACCTATAATTACTCCAAGGGCCATGGCGTATAGGCTTGTTTGAAATCCTACGATTGCAGCTGCTAGAATGAGAATTACAAAAATAATGTATCTCCAAGTTTTTTTGGTGGTTTGAGAAAACTCTCTAGTGGTTGGTTTTGTTTTAGGGTTTTTCTTAAGTGATTTTTTCTTTTTCGCCATCTTTTTAATTGGAAAAGAATAAATAGCATATAAATGTTGTGTTTTGGTGGAATGGGATATGATAATTGGAGTTTGATCAAATGGCAGATATAAACCCCTATGAAAATAGTTTAATAGATAAATCTAGAAATGGATTTTATTATAGTCTTTCTGATCTTATGTCTCTTCCATTTGCTATTGCAGGAGGTTTTAAGGGGTATGAATATGTGCAACAACATATTAGTGAAAGGTATGGGGAGATCATAGGGATTGAGGAGATTGTGAGAAGTGGATCTATTAATGCTATGGGAATTGTTGTTGGAGGGATTGTGGGGTTGGGAGTTTATGGGATGATAAGGCAAGTGGTTGGGGAGAGGGTTAATTGTTTAAAAAAAATAAGTTAACCACTACTTTTATTTAATTTTAGATAATTAGGCATTACAATACTAATGCAGAAAGTTTTAAGTGATGATAAGAAGTTGTTTTATTGATTTTGAGATAGTTAATTATATAAATGGGAGGCCTATCTCATATCGATGAGAAGATATGAATTTGTTGAGAAAGGTCTTGAAAATCTATCTAAGGGTGTCGAAACGACCAATGCTAGAGAAATCTTGGAGTGGAGCCTTGGAGAGATTTACGATATGAATGCAGGAATTTTTGGAATATCCAAAAGGAGAGCTATAAAAATTTATAATATTTATCTTAGTGGAATTCTTGTGGGTAGAACTGAAGAGAGATTAACTGGGGTGCAGACTCATAAAGATTCAATGAATGATTTGTTGAATCTCAAAAGTCGTCTATATAGCTAATTCTTACCGAGTTCCGATAATGTATCTTGTGCGAAGTTTATACGTGTGGAATTGTTAAATCTCAGAAAAGTGTAAAAATGAATGATTTTTGGATTAATTTAGATTGGGATTTCTTGATAAATTAGAGATAGGGTAGTAATTATTGAGAATATTAATATGGTTAATTTTGTTGATTTTTCTTTCACTAAGAAATAAAAAATAGTATTTGTCATTATGAATGATAGAGTATATACCTATAGAAGAGAGACATTAGAAATGATTCCCAAAAAGTAAAAAATATATATGAAAAGATCGTTGATATGAAGAAAGCTATTATTGATGATAAAAATACTAGTCCAATTCCCTTAATTAAGTTGGGGGTAGATAATCCTCCAATGAGAGTTCCAGGAATTACAATAAGAAGACAAGGAACCATCACTATAAAAATAATTGTTATTAATATGTCTCCTTGATTTGGATTGAATGTCAGAGACAAAATGAAAAAAATAGAATCACTGTTATAATGAGTATAGCAAATATCAAACTTATCTTAAAGGCTTTTAGAAATCTTTCTTTATTTATAACTCGACAAATATATTTTCATTTAAATAGGTATCTGATATAAAAAAATAGAGAAAATAAGATAAAAAATAACAAATTATTTCATTGTACAGCACATTTTACAAGGCTTTACTCTTTTGATTAAATATAGTGCAGCTATTACAACTATTATCCATTTACCCCATGTTGAAGTAAGCCAATCTGGAACTAAGGCTATAACTAATAGTACAAGAGGTAGTACCCAACTGACAGAATGACAAGTTTTACATTCATGGCAGACTCCACCTTTTGAGCTCTTGTTTTTTGCTTCTTTGTTTTTCGCGTCTTTTTTCATTTTTACCTCCTTTTTTGATTTATTGTACTTAATAGATTTGTGAAGGTTTTGGGATTAATAAAGGTTGTTATTGAAAATATATTTTAGAGTTTGTAATTGGATTTTGAGCTGGAGGATATTTTTAGAGATGATTAAAAGTTTTTGTTGGGTTATTAATTGGGTTTTTGGGATTTGATTGGTGATGTTGGATAATATGGGTTTGGAAGAGATAGAAGTATTATTTGAAAAACTGTCTAAAAATTGGATAAATTGTTTTTTTTGTTGAATTAAGCTAAAATTAACTAATATTTTGAATCTTTTTTTGATATTTATGTAGTGTAACTCTTAGTTGATTTTTGATTAATATATATTATTAGAGAGGGTGGTTGAAATATCTTGATTTTTTGGAAAGATAGTAGGTTTTAGTCAATATTTTCTAGTTATAATTGGTTGTTTAAACATCTGAATATTATTATTTAAAGCTGTTTTTTTGGTTTATTTGATAGTTTTTTGAGTATATTTTGGTTTAGAGATATTATCTTGTGTTTAAGAGAGTAGGATGTAAATATTTTTATCGACGGTAAAACTAAATGTTGTCGATGCTGATAGAAAGATTTAAATAAAGGAGCATATTTTAATATATATGTTTGGATTTTTTGGTAAAAAGGTTGAGAAAGATGAATTTAATGAATTTAGATATGCTGTTCAAACAGGGTTTGGAAAAGCTAAACAGGATATAGAGAGTGTTTCTAAATGGATTAAACACTTGGACAGTGTTGATTCAGGACTGAAGGAGGAGGTTATGGAGTTAAATGGAGAGTTAGCGACGGTGAAAAGTGAACTTGTAGATATAAAAAATATGCTTTCCATAGTTGGAAACAAACAGGTGTTCAAACAGTCAGGAACAGTGTTTAGTAAACAGACAGCTGTTGATAGTGTTTTAAACACTGTTGAAACGGGTGTTCAAACATCATTTTTAGAAAATTTAACAACAAATGAGAGAGCTATAATATTTGTTTTGTTGAATTCTGATATGAAGTTGAGTTATGAAGATCTTGCATCTATGATGGGAAAAAGGAAGTCAACTATTAGAGGTCAGGTGAATAGTATAAAGCAGAAAAGTGAAGGTTTGATTCAAGAAGTGGTGAGTGAGAATAATAAGAAGAGAGTATATATCCCGGAGCGTGCGAAGGAGATATTGTTAAAAACAAGAAAAGTGAGAGAGAAAGGTAGGAAAAGACAAGAATAGGGGAATTATTGGAGAAGGAAGAGTTTTGTGTGTAAAATAAGAGAATTTGAGGAAAATGAGAGTTTTACGTGTAAAAAGAGGTGTTTTTTAGGTAAAGTGAGTATTTTATGTGTAAAATAGATGTGAAAAAGAGGAAAAGTGAGAGTTAGAGAGAGTAAAAAATGTATGAAAAGGGTAAATAATAGTGGAAAAGTGAGTTAATTACAAGAGAAACAGCTAGAATATGTAAAAGTGAGTGAGATTCATTGATAAAATAAGGGAGATGTGAGAATTGAGAGAATAAAGGAGAGAATTAGGGTAAAATAGAGAGTTTAAGTCTAAGGCTCTGGAATGGTTAAATATGGTTATTTCAGAGTCTTAAAGCGGGTGTATTAATGGGGTTTTGGCCTAATTACAGTATAAAGAGGGTTAAATTCGTTATACCGAAGTTAGAGTAATTTATACTAAGTGTGGGGAGATTGTTGGAGGGTATTGGTCCTTAAATGACTAGAATTAGCTATTTAGAGCTCTCTAAGCCTTATAATTGTGGGTAGAGATGCTATTTTCTTTAAATCTGAAGATATGGAGAGAGTTATTTTCTTGTTATTTATTTTGTTTTTATGGATAGGGATGCCTTTATTTATCATTCTTTGTATGTAGTCTCTTATTGAGCTTTGACTTAGTTTGAGTTTATTTGATAATATTTTGTAGTCAATCTCATCTTGGTTTTGTTCTTCTAGTTGATAGATGGTTGTGAAAACTGTCATTTCTTGAGGTGTGAGATGTTTGATTTTTAGCCTTATTTCCTTTTTAATGCTGTCTAAAGAGTTAAGGATCTCAGAGGCTTCTTGGATATTAGAATCCATTGTTTCTTGGTTTTTTTGATAAATTTTGTTGTTTTTAGGGTAAATATCTGTCTGATTGTCTGTCTGTCTGATTGTCTGTCTGTCTGTCGAAGCCCCTTCATTTCCTATGGAGATGTTAAAATTTGGTGGTTTTGACCCCTCTACTTCCTGTGGAACTGTCGTATTATCTGTCGAAGTTACGGAATATGTCTTATTTATCTGTCTGTCTGTCTGATTGTCTGTCTGTCTAAGATTTAGGGTATTTTGTTCTAAATTTGATGTATTTTCTAATAAATTAAGTTGATTTTCTTGTTTTATTTGAGTTTTTCCTACTATGGTTAATAGGTCTTTTAGTTCATCTATTGATAGTTTAATCTGGGAGATTTCGTTGTTTAGAAAATTTATGTCATTTCTAACATTTGTAAATGCTTCTTTTATTGGGTCTTCTGGAAGGTCCATTATAATTTTAATGTGTTTTTTTATTTAAGTATTTAGATGAATCAAAAGAAGTGAATAAAAATCCTATCGTTCGCTTTGTAGCAAATTATGAGATATTTTTAAGCTCCAACTGGTTGCGCCCACCACTGTTGGAGCAATAATTATTGTTTTTGGTGATAAACTTCGTAGACTTTGTTTACTAATTTCCATTTGATTCTTCTTGAGAAAATATCTCCTTTTTGGTTCTTTTTGATTGGAATAACCAATCCTTTGTCTTTCAACTCAAATAGGAGTTTTTTTATGAATTCTTCGTCTCTGGCGATTTCTCTAGCTATCGTTGCCGTGAATGGGTAGTTGGGAAATGAATGGTATAGGAAAGATAGGATCTGTTCAGTTATTTTATCTTTTTTTTCTTGGCTGATTCTCATAGATTTATAAGGAATGAAATATTTTTAAAGTTGTTTATCTTGAGTAGTTAGTTTTTTAAAGAGCTGTTATATTGTAAACTTGCGTTCTTGGAGTAAACTGGATGAAATGAAATCGAAAATGGAATTGGCGCATAAGTATCCTGATGCTGTGTTGAGGGAAGAGAAAGAGTTAATTGGGATTTTGGATCCTTTGGTTAGGGAGTGGTTTTTTGGGAGATTTAGGGGTTTTTCGGATAGTCAGTTGTATGGGGTTATGAATGTGCATGAGAGGAAGAACATTTTGATAAGTGCTAGTACTGGAAGTGGGAAGACTCTGACTAGTTTTTTGAGTATTTTGAATTATCTTGTTGTGTTGGCTAGGAAAGAGGAGTTGGAGGAGAAAGTTTATGCTGTTTATTCTAGTCCGCTTAAGGCGTTGAATAATGATATTTTTGTGAATTTGATTCGACCGTTGGAGGAGATTAATGAGTTGGCTAAGAAGAAAGGTGTTGAGTTGCAGGAGATTAGGGTGGGGCTTCGAACTGGAGATACGACTGCTAGTGAGAAAGCTAAGATGTTAAGAAAACCTCCTCATGTTTTTATTACGACTCCTGAGAGTATGGCTATAACTCTTACTACAAAGAAGTTTATTGAGTTGTTTTATTGTGTGGAGTTTGTGATTATTGATGAGATACATTCTCTTGGAAATAAGAGGGGGGTTTATCTGAGTATAAGTTTGGAGAGGCTTGAAGAGTTGAGTAAGATAACGCCGGTTAGGATTGGTTTGAGTGCGACTATTGCTCCGTTGGAAGAAGTGGCAGGGTTTTTGGTTGGTAAGGATAGAGATTGTTTGATTGCTAGAGTTAAAAGTAAAAAGAAAAATGATATTAAAGTTATGAGTGGGGTTGATGATTTGATAGGAAGTAGTAGTGAGAAGATTCATAATTCGTTGTATGGGTTGATAGATAAATTAGTTGGAGAGCATAATACGACTATTATTTTTTCTAATACTAGGGCTGCGACTGAGAGAGTGGTAAGTAATTTGATAGATATGTTTCCAGAGAATTATATTGGAAAGGTTGAGGCGCATCATTCGTCGTTGAGTAAGGAGCATCGGTTTATGGTTGAGGATAGATTGAGGAAAGGGGAGTTGAAGGTGGTTGTTACTAGTTCGAGTCTTGAGTTGGGTATTGATATTGGGAATGTGGATTTGGTTATTTTGCTTGGGAGTCCAAAGAGTAGTGCTCGTGTTTTGCAGAGAATTGGGAGGGCGGGACATAATATAGGAGATGTTAGTAAGGGAAGGTTTGTGGTTTTAGATAGGGATGATTTGATTGAATGTAGTATTTTGGCTAAGGAAAGTATTGAGAATAAGATTGATAAGATACATATTCCTAGGAATTGTTTGGATGTTTTGAGTCAGCAGATTTATGGGATGGCGATTCAGAAAATTTGGGATATAGATGAGATGTTTAGTTTGATTAAGAGAAGTTATTGTTATTCGGAGTTGAGTAGGGATGATTTTATGAGTGTTATTAGTTATTTGAGTGGAGAGTATGCGTTGGAACATAGGAATGTTTATGCGAAGATATGGTATGATAAGGAGACTCGGCAGATTGGGAAGAGGGGGAAGTTGGCTCGTGTGATTTATTTGACTAATATTGGAACGATTCCTGATGAGAGTTTTGCGACGGTTGTTATTGCGAGTGGGGAGATGAAGGATCATAGAGTAGGGCAAGTAGATGAAGGGTTTTTGGAGAAGATGAAGCCAGGGGATGTGTTTGTCTTAGGTGGTAAGAAATATCAATTTATGTATACTAGGGGAATGAAGGTTTATGTTAAGGCAGGGATTAAGAGGAATCCTACGATTCCTAGTTGGTTTTCTGAGCAGTTGCCATTGAGTTTTGATTCTGCTTTGGAGTTGGGTAAGTTTCGAGGGTTGGTTAATGGGATGTTTGAGAAGAAGGTGAAAAAAGGTTCAACATCTAAAGATGTTGAAGGTGACAAAGCTCGGATTGTTGAATTTATCATGAGTCATTGTTATGTTGGGAAGAGTGTTGCTCAGAGTATTTATGGTTATTTTAATGAGCAGTATAAGTATGCTAAGATTCCGCATGAGAAAAAGATTTTGATTGAGTTTTATAAGGGGGAGAAGAATTATGTGATTTTTCATAGTTTGTATGGAAGGCGAGTTAATGATGTGTTGTCGCGGGCTTTAGGGTATTTGATGGGGCAGAAAGTTGGGAGAGATATTGAGATGGGGATAAATGATAATGGGTTTTATTTTGCTGGGGAGAAGTTGCCGATTGATGAGGCTTTGAAGGTTTTGAACTCTCGGAATTTGAGAGAAGCTATTGAGGAGGCTATTTCGAAGACCGAGATACTTAAAAGAAGGTTTAGGCATTGTGCGGCTCGGAGTTTGATGATACTTAGGAATTATAAGGGAAGGAGTAAGAGTGTTGGGAAGCAACAGATGAGTTCGTTTTTTTTGTTGAGCGCGTTGAATAAAATTAGTAAGGATTTTCCGATTTTGAAGGAGGCGAGGAGGGAGGTTTTGGAAGATTTGATGGATGTTGATAATGCTACTAAAGTGTTGGAGGCTATTGAGAAAGGATTTGTTAAATTTGAGAAGATTGAGACTAAACTTCCTAGTCCATTTGCGTTTAATCTGGTGTTGCAGGGTTATACTGATATTATGAAGATGGAAGATAAGATAGAGTTTATGAAGAGGATGCATAGGGAGATACTTAAGGAGATAGGGGAGTAAGATGGTTAAATTGCATGGAATAGATTTGAGAGATAAGACTAAAGAAATGATTTATCCAGGACTTTATGAAACGCCTGAAGGGTGGAAAAATATTTATTTAGAAAATGGATTATTATATTATGGATATTTTGATAAGAAAAGGTTAATTACACATAATGGAGGGAGGGAAACTGTTAGGGCAGGTTCTTTGAGTCGAGTGATTGTTGATTCACCTTTATTAAATACTAATGCAGAGAATATGTTAAGGAGTTGGGCATATATATTTGGAAGAAATAGATAATGAAAACTAACATCAAATTCCTAGATGATTGTTTATTAATAGAAGATATTCTAGTAATTGGAGATTTACATATTGGATATGATAGTCAATTTCATGGGAGGGCTGTGTTTCCTAATGTGCAGATTGGGGGTATTATTGAGAAGTTGAATAAAGTTTTTGAGTATTTGAATGATGGGAAGATTAAGGTTAAGAAGGTTGTTTTGTTGGGAGATATTAAACATGATTTTGGAGGGATAAGTGATATTGAGTGGAGAGATACTATTAGGTTTTTGGATTATCTTAATGAGAAAGTTAAGGAGGTTGTTGTGATAAAGGGGAATCATGATATGGTGTTGGGTCCTATTTTAGAGAAGAGAAAGATAAAGTTGAGGGATTATTTTAAGGTTAAATTAAAAAATGGGCAGAGAGTTTGGTTTATGCATGGGGATAAGATGTTTAAACAGTGTTTAGATGATTCGACAGACAGACAGATAAATAGACAGATAGTAGGTAAAAGGATTAGTAAGATTTTGAAGAGTAAAATTGGTAGGGTAAATGGTGGGAAAAGTGTTAAGAAAGAGGATATGGGGAAAGATATTTTTGTGTTTGGGCATTTGCATCCTGCGATTGTTTTGAATGATGAGTATAAGAGTGAGAAATATAAGTGTTTTCTCGAGGGTGAATGGAAGGGTAGGAGGGTTTTTGTTTTGCCGAGTTTTAGTTCGGCTAGTTTGGGGTTTGATTTGAGTGAAGTGGATAGGTTGAATGATGATGAAAGGGTTAGTAGGGGTGGGAGGAAGATTAAGGGGAAGTTTTTTGTTATTGATGGGAAGGATCTTAAGAAATTTGAGGTGGTTGTTTATAATAATAAAGAAAATAGGGAGTATAGGTTTAGGAAATTGGGGGATTTGATATGATAGATTGGTTAAAAAGATAAATTTTTAAGTTAAATTGAATTAATATAATAAATTAATTATTTTTCTGGTTGTTTGAATGAGATTTTAGGTAATGGGACATGAAGAGGTAAGCCGAGTTCATCTTCTAGGTAGAGTGCTTTGATGTTGCATTTGTTCATTATGAAGTTGAATAAAGGGACTCTTGCATCTTCTGGGAGTTTTTTGTTTTTCCAACTGTCTAGTAATTCTTTGAGTTCGTTATTTTCGGGAAGAATTAATACATTTCCATTAAATTCTAATTTTGCGCTTTTGTCTGAATAGCTAACAGAGAGATTGAATTTTATTTTGATGATTTCTTCTTTAGTGATTGGGATGTCTTCTTTGATGACGTCTTTGATGTCTATGTTTTGATTTACTTGAAGGTTTTGTTTTAGATTTTCAGATCTTTCTGCTAATATTTTTGTTAAATTGAAGCCTATTATTCTCATTTTACCTTATTTTTGTTTAATAGTTAGAGAGAGTATATTGGGTTTTTAAAGATTGTTGTGGGTTGATAGATGATAAATTGAGAAGTTTAAGTTGATAGTTATTTCAAAGTGGGATGTTTGTTTAGGATGCATACCTTGCAGGGTTTGTAAGAATGTTGGTTGAAGTATTTTTCTGAATCTTTTCCTATTTTGTATTTCTTTTTCATTAGTCTGGCTAGACGGCAGGTGTTTGTGTGGTATGTTCCGGATTTTATTGAAGCGTAGAATTTGAATTTTTTTGAGGGTTTTGTTTTTTTTATTTGGTTGGTTGAGTTTGTTTGTTTTGTTTTAGGGTTTGTTATGTATATTCTTTTTTCGGTTTCGTAGGGGATTTGGTGGTAGACTGTTTTTATATGTTCTTTTGGTGGGAGGATTTTTATTATTGGTTGTTGGATTTCAGTGATCTTGTGAGGTTCTAATAGGAAGAATAGGATTGTTGCGTAGATGATGATAATGATTAGGAAAAAGATTAGGACTTGGGTGAGGGTCATTTCTACGAAATTTATTGTGAATGTGAAGATTATGATTATGAAGAGTCCGATTAATAATGAGATAAATAAGTGGTTTTGGTTCCAGACTCTTTTTTCAGTTATGATTGGTTTTAGATATTCCACGTCTTTTTTCATATGGTGAGAGTAGTGAAGAGTTTATTTAAAGGTTTTGAGGAGGATAAAAATTTTAAGGAGAATTTGCTAATTGTTCTAAAGGTATTGCTAATATTTTGTGACCATCTATTTCTAATTTGCTAACTGATATTGCTTCAGAAATTTTTCTAATATGGAGGGATCTTGCTTTTTGTAAAATTTTAAAACGTAAATCATTATTGAATTGATTTTTGGCTTCTTTTTGATTTTTTGCTGGAATGTAACATACTCTTGGATAATGACCATCTTGATTAAAAAAATTCAGGCTTGGGCCAATTAAATTATATCTTATAACAAATGGATAAATCTCATCTTCCATTTTACATCAAATCTTCTTCAGAGACTACTACAAAATCTCCGATTGCGATGATAGAATTGTATGGGATGAGGACTTCTCCTTGTTGGGAACTTTCTAGATTGAGGTTGTGGCAGTAAGGAGAGGATTCTTTGAGGACGACATGGATTAGTTCTCCAGTTCTGGTTTCGAAAGTTATGTCCTTGACTATACCTAATTTTTTACCTTCTTTAGTAACTATTGCTTTAGTTAAAATTTCCTTATGTGGTTTTTTGTCCATCTTTTTTGTTTCCTTAATATTATTTATTAGTTTTTAATAATATTATTGTTATTTCTTTATTATAAATGATGTTTGTTCTTTATAAATTTATTTGTGATTGGGTTGTTTTGATTGATTAAATATTGGTATTTGTTTTTATAATGATTGATTTATTGAGTATTTTATTAATTGTTTGTGATTGTTTGATTTTATTTATAATATGATTTATATTTGTTTGATTTTTGGTATTTGTTTGATTTTTTTATATTATGATTTATATTTGTTATTTTGTGTTTGTATTCATTTGTAGTGGTTAAATATCTAGTAGTTGGTAAAAATGTATCTTATTTAGAAGTTATTTGTGTTGACTCCCTCACCCTATGGTTTCTTCTGGAAATGTTTAAATAGTGATTGTTGGTTTTTTCTTTTTTAATTTTTATTTATAAACTTTATTATATTATATTATATATATTAAAGTATATAATATAAAATATAAGAAAAATTGAAGAATTTTAAGAAAAATCTGATAAAAATTGATTGAATCTGAAAAAGTTTGATGAAACTTGGTGAAATTTGATAAAATCTGAAAAAACTTCATGGAATCTAAAAAAATTAATAAAATTAGAGAATTTAATAAAATTTAGTTAAAATTCAATAAAATTAGAGAATTTAATGAAATTTAGTTAAAATTATTCAATTTTGATGAGGTTCGATGAGAGATATGGTAATTCCATGAGAAACAATGGTGTGAGGGAGTGTTTTTTGTTTTAAGTGTTTTTTGTTTTATATTTTATATTTAGTTATTGTTTGGGTGTTATTTATGTGTTATTGGGGTGTTTTCTATTGGAAATTAAGGTGTTACTTTTGAGAGAATAATCGGATTTATATAGTTGAATGTTTTGATATTTTTTATAGAGGTAAAATTGGTGTGAAAAATGGAAGTTAATGGGAAATTTGTGATAAGTTGGTGTGATGAGTTGGTGTGATAATGGCGAAGCTTGATAAGATTTTTGATTCGGTGAGTGAAAGGAGTTTGTTTAAAGATAAGGGGACGTTGCAGTCGAATTATACTCCGGACAATATTCCTCACAGGGATGAGCAGATAGAGAGTGTTGCTTCGATATTGGCTCCGGTTTTGTTGGGGGAGAGAACTAGTAATTTGTTCATTTATGGGAAGACTGGAAGTGGGAAAACACTTAGTGTTCAGCATGTTACTAATGAGTTGATGAAAAGGAGTAGTGAGGAGAAGATATTAAGGATTGAGTATATTAATTGTAAGTTGAAAAAGATTGCTGATACTGAGTATAGAATATTGGCTGAGTTGATTAAGAAGTTAGGGGGGAGTGTGCCTGCGACGGGGTTGCCGACGGATCAGGTTTATTTGAAGTTTTTGGATATTTTGGAGGGGGGTAAGGAGAAGTTGTTGATTTTGATTTTGGATGAGGTTGATCAGGCAGTTAAGAAAATTAGTGATGAGTTTTTGTATAATCTTACTCGGTTGAATAGTGAGTTGAATAATACGCAGATAATTATTGTAGGGATTAGTAATGATTTGAGGTTTTTGGATATGATTGATCAGAGGGTTAGGAGTAGTTTAAGTGAGGAGGAGATTGTTTTTCCGCCTTATAATGCGGTGCAGTTGCAGGATATTTTGAGGAAGAGGGCTGATGAGGCGTTTAAGGATCAAGTGGTGAGTGAGGGGGTGATTGCAAAGTGTGCGGCTTATGCGGCGAGGGAACATGGGGATGCTAGACGTGCTTTGGATTTACTTCGGGTGGCGGGAGAGATTGCTGAGAGGGCTAGTCATGGTAAGATTAAAACTGAACATATAGATAAGGCTAACGACAAAATTGAAAGGGATAAGATTTTAGATATTATTGAGACGGGGACGAAGCAGTTTCAGTTAGTGTTGTATTCAATAATGAGTTTGATTGAAAAGGATAAGGATGATAGTGTTTTTACTGGTGATATTTTTGATTATTATGAAAATTTGTGTAAAGAAGTTAAGGTGGATTGTTTGACTCAGAGGAGGGTTAGTGATATTATTGCAGAGTTGGATATGTTAGGGTTGATTAATGCGAGAGTTATAAGTAAGGGGAGGCATGGTCGGATGAGAGAGATTAAACTTGCTATTCCTGGGAATATTAAGGAGAGGAGTGTGGAGTTGTTGAGAGAGGGGTTGGGGTTGTGAAGGGAAGGGGGTTGTGATTATTGTTTTAGGTGTGGAAGGCCATTGTGTTCTAATAAGTGATCAAAACAGAAAAGAGATTTTGGTTTGAAATCTAATTCAAAAAGGTCTTCGGCTTTGAAATCTTTAAGTTCCTGTGGAAGGTAGTTAGGTGTTACAATCTGATGCCATTTAAGAAGGATTCTTTTTGGATCTTCTAATGAGGGTGATAATCCAACGATTTCTAACTTACCCCAATCATGAGGAGCAATTAATACTCCTTTTTTAGCAAGGCCGTTTAGTTTTCTTTTTGATTCTGCTACTATTCTAAATGTTTCTTCTAAAGGAATCCCATATTGTTCTACTCCTTTTACAGGCATAAATTGTATTAGATAGTAGGGCTGAATGTTGTTTTCTAAGAATTTATTTTGTAATTCTGTTAGTGTATCTACATTATCATTTACCCCTTTGATAATTACAGGTTGCCCATAAACTTGAACTCCACTTTCTTGCAACATTCTTAATGATTTTTGAGATTCTTGATCAATTTCTGAAGGGTGGTTATATTGGGCTATGATATTTATTCTTTTTCCATCTTGTTCATTTAATCTTTTAAAATATAATAGTAATTCTGGATCTTGAAATCTTGCTGGATCAAATGAAAGACCCTTAGTTGCAAATCTAATTGTTTTAATATTATCTGGTTTGGATATTTGTTCCAGTATATCTACTAACTGTTTTGTAGGTTTAGCTCCGGGATCTCCTCCAGTTAATAAGATATTATCTACTTCAGGATGTTGATTTAAATAATTTACAACTTTTTCTAGTTTCTTTTTATATGGTTCTTTTGTTTTTTCTTCTACTCTAATCTCACCAACTTTATAGCAGAACTGACAATTGGCAAAACAAAAATCATCTATATGAAAAAGCAATGTTTTTAGATATTTGTGCTGAATATAGTGTGTATTTTCTTTTCTTACTTTAGCATTAGCGTATGGATCAAATCTTCCCTCAAATGGTTTGGAGTTGGTGGGAGGTAGTATTATATTTAATAATTGAGATCTAGAAAGTCCTGATTCTGATTCTATTAATTTTGTGTAATGTTCAGTAACTTTAAAAGGCATATATGATTCTCTAAGAGAGTCAGTTCTTTCTTTCTTTTCTTGATCTGATAACTTAATTCTCTTTGCGAAACTATCAAAGTTTGTTTCAATATTTGATTTCATTGTAGAAATAGCATTAAACTACTTGTTTAATTTATTATCTGGTAGAATATTAATCTAAATAGGAAAAAGTTTAAATATAATCCTATTTTAGTTAATATATGAAATTAGATAGTCGAGATTGGAAGATTCTTTATAATTTGGATAAAAATGCTAGGGAATCTGCTAAGAAGATAGGAAAACCCTTAAGACTTTCAAAAGAAGCGGTAAGTTATAGAATTAGGAATTATGAAAAAGAAGGAGTGATAAAAAATAAGTATGTGGTTCTTAATACTCCTACTCTTGGTTTTTTGCATTATAAGTTTTTATTGAAATTGCAAGATGTTACTCATGAGAAAGAAGAAAAGATTATTGACTTTTTTGTAAGACATCCTAAGGTAATTTGGTGTGTTAAGGCATATGGTTCATGGGATCTAAGTGTTTCTTATCTGGTAAAGAATGTTAGTGAAATTAGTGAGTTGACAAAACAATTAAATTTGAAATATGGGGATTATATTAAAGAGAGATCAATTTCTCAAATAATTGAGTCTCCAACTTATACTAAAGAGTATCTTATAGGAAATAAATCTGGGGATGAATTCCAGTATAAAGAGATTGATAGGGTTGTTGATGTAGATAAGCTTGAACATAATCTTCTTGTTGAATTATCGCGTGATGCCTCTCAAACAAATTTAGAGCTTGCGGATAAATTAAAAACTTCAAGAGATGTTGTTATATATAGAATTAAACAATTGGTAAAGAAAGGGGTGATACAGACATTTAGGACAAGTCTTAATTATGAGAAATTGGGAATTTCTTATTATAAACTTATGTTTAATTTTTTAAATTTTAATGAGGATAGAGAGAAAGAATTTTTTGAGTTTTGCAAAAATAATTCTAATATTGTACAAGCAATAAAATATGCTGGTCCTTGGGAAATAGAGGTAGAAATTGAGGTATTTTCTGAGAAGGAGTTTTATGAGTTACTTTTTGAATTGAGGCAGAAGTTTAGTAAAATAATAAGGTCTTATGAGATATTGAAGTTGGAAGATAAGAAGATGAATTATTATCCTTTTAAGAAAAGGTAGAGGGATTTTTCTCAAATTATATCTTTAACAACAGCATACTTTATATATAAAAGGGATTAATTTATCTTGTAGTTTAGACAGAGCAAAATTAGTGATTTTTGAGATGATGGTATGTTAAAAGCGCGAACGAAGTGAGCGCGTATTAAATAAAAATTAAAGGTAAAAATGAGTGAGATATTAAAATTATTTATGGAGAAAGGGTTTCTTTTGGATAAAGAGATGTTGGAATTTTTGAATGAATTGGATGATGGGAGGGTGGCTAGTGAGATTATTGATAAGATTGCGGTTGTTTCGCATAAGAAGGTGATTACTAAGAATTTAGTGGATGATAATATTGAGAAAATAAAACCTTTGTTGGTTGAGTTGGATGGGGAGAAGAGGAAGTTGGTTGATAAGTATTTTGTTAATATTAGTATAAGTGTTGAGGTTAAGAAAGAGAGAGGGGTTGAGGATGAGGAAGTGGTTGTTGATGCTAGTACGATTTCGGGTTCTACAGTTAGTTCAAATATTAATGTTGAGAAAGAAATTGAGAGGGGTAGTGTTAAGATACTTTCGAGTCCGATTGGAGTTAGTAAGAAAATAGAGTGTAGGGATTTTGTTAAGCATTTTAGGAATCGGTATAATGGAATGAAGAAGTTGTTGCAAGAGAGGCCGGAGTTGGATAATTTGATAAGTATTGATAAAATAAGTGGGAATAATGATATTTCGATTATTGGGATTGTTAGTGAGAAGAGGATTACGAAGAATGGGAATTTGATTTTGAATGTTGAGGATCTTACGGGGAAAGCTAGACTTTTGATTAATCAGAATAAGGAGGATGTTTTTGAAAAGAGTAAGGAGATTTTGTTGGATGATATTATTGGGTTTAATTGTAATGGGGATAGGGAGTTTTTGTTTGTTAATGATTTTTTTTATCCGGATTGTTTTTTGAAAGAGAAGAGGAGATTGGACGAAGAGGATTATGCGATTTTTATTTCGGATTTGCATATAGGTAGTGGTAATTTTCTTGCTGAGAATTTTGGTAATTTTATTGATTGGTTGAATGGGAAGGATTGTGATGAGGGTCAGAAGGAGGTTTTGAAGAGGATTAAATATATGTTTGTTGTTGGGGATACTATTGATGGGGTGGGGGTTTATCCGGGGCAGGAGAAGGATCTTGTTGTTAAGGATATTAAGGAGCAGTATAAAATTTTGGCTGAGTTTTATGAGAGGATTCCTAAACATATTAGTATAATTCAATGTGCTGGGCAGCATGATGCAGTTAGGGTTGCTGAGCCTCAGCCTCCAGTTGGGGAGGATTTTGCGGAATGTTTGCAGGATATTGAGAATTTGTATTTAGTTAGTAATCCTAGTTTTGTGGAGATTGGGGGTGAAGGGAATGGGGTTGGTGGAGGGGGTGTGGTTGATAAGGGAGAGGTGGTTGGTGAAAGTGGCGAGGTTAGTGGTGGTGGTGAGGATGTGGTTGGTGAAAGTGGTGGAGGGGTTGGTGGTGAGGGGAAAGAGGGGATAAAGGTTTTGATGTATCATGGGGCGAGTATGCATGGGATGATAGGGGAGATTGAGGAATTGAGGTTGAATAAAGCACATGCTCATCCTGCTCGGGTGATAAAACATATTTTATTGCGTCGGCATTTAGCTCCGACTCATGGGGCTACTACTTATATTCCTAATAGTAGTGGGGATCCGATGTTGATTAGTGAGGTTCCGGATGTTATTACGACGGGGGATTTGCATAGGACGGATATTGATAGTTATAATAATGTGTTGATTGTGGCGAATAGTTGTTGGCAGGCGATGACTGCTTTTGAGGAGAAGGTTGGGAATAATCCGGATCCTTGTAAGGTGCCTATTTTGAATTTGAAGACTAGGGCTATTAAGATATTGGATTTTAGTGATGGGGATGAAGGTGAGGGGGAGGAAGTTGAAGGTGGTGAGGATGGTGGATCTAGTAATAATGGTGAGGATATTAAAGAAGTGAAAAATGGATGATAAGCATGTTGTTGCGATAACAGGGGTTATTGTTAAGGATGGGAAGTATCTTATTACTAAGAGGAGTTTGGATAAGAAGGCTTTTCCTGGGAAGTGGACTGTTCCGGGAGGGAGGTTGGAGGTTGTTGATTATATTAATACTGAGAAGGATACGGGGGATCATTGGTATAATGTTTTGGAGAAAGTGTTGAGGAGGGAAGTTAAAGAAGAAGTTGGATTGGAGATTGGGAATATTAGATATTTGGCGAGTATGACTTTTATGAGGGGGGACGATCCGGCTTTGATTGTTAGTTTATTTGCTGATCATGTTAGTGGAGAGGTTGTGTTGGATGAGGAGAGTATTGATTATAGATGGGTTGATTTGGAAGAGGCTAGAAGTTGTGATTTGATTGAGGGAATTTATGAGGAGTTGGAGATGTTGGATGAGTTGTTGAGAGGGGAGAAGATTGGTGAGTGGAAGAGGAAGCAGGATGAGCAGGAAGTTGAGATGATTGGGGTTGATAGGTTTGAAATTAAAAATGGGTTTGAGAGGTATTAAGATGGTTGAAGGTAAATCGGAGTTGAGTGTTGAGAGTGAGAAGTATTTTGATGATTTGAAGAAGGAGATAGATAAGAGTTATAAGGTTGCTGAGGGGGCTAGGAGTAAGGGGTTGGATCCTGTGGATAATGTTGAAGTGCCGTTGGCTTTGAGTATGGCGGCGAAGGTTGTTCGGTTGATTGCTACGAAATATCCTCAGTTGGATAATGAGGAGGTGATTAATAGGATATTGGATTTGGAGAAGAAGTATGGGAGTTTGGATAATTCGGTTAGTTTTACTATTGCTGAGGAGATAGCTCGGGAGAAGTATTGTAAGTTTGAGACTCAGTTGGAGGCTATTGATGCGGGGATTAGGGTGGGGTTTGCGTATACGACGCTGGGGGTTGTTAGTAGTCCTATTGAAGGGTATACTGAGATTAGGACGGGGAAGACGAAGATAGGGGAGACTTATTTGAAGGCGTTTTTTTCTGGGCCGATTAGGAGTGCGGGAACTACGGCTAGTTGTGTGGTTTTGATGTTGATTGATTATTTGCGGCAGGTTTTTGGGTATGCGAAGTTTGATCCGGATGAGAATGAGGTTAAGAGGGTTGTTACTGAGTTGTATGATTATCATGATAGGGTTACTAATTTGCAGTACTTGCCTACTGAAGAGGAGATTTATTTTATTGCAAAGAATCTAGGGTTTCAGGTTGCTGGGGATCCGACGGAGAGTAGGGAGGTTAGTAATTATAAAGATTTGCCGAGGGTTGAGACTAATTTTATTCGGGGGGGTTTTTGTTTGATTATGGGGGAGGGGATGGCTCAGAAGGCTAAGAAGGGGTTGAGGATTTTGAAGAGCTTGCAGAAAAATGGGTTTAAGATAAGTGATTGGGAGTGGTTGGATGAGTATGTGGAGTTGCATGAGAAGAGGGATATGGGGAAGACAGATAGTAGTCCTACTTATATTAAGGACTTGGTTGCTGGTCGGCCTGTTTTTGGGCATCCTGGAAAGGGGTTTAGATTTAGATATGGGAGGAGTAGGGCTGCGGGTTTTTCGGCGGTTAGTGTGCATCCAGCGACGATGGGAATAACAGATGATTTTATTGCTACAGGGACTCAATTGAAAATTGAGAAGCCAACTAAAGGATGTGTTACTACACCTTGCGATCATATGGATGGGCCTATTGTTAAGTTTAAGAATGGGAGCGTTAAAAAAATTAAAGATTATGAGGAGGCTAAGATGGTTTATGGGGAGATTGAAGAGATTATTTATTTAGGGGATTTGTTATTTCCATTGGGTGATGTTATTAATAGGAATAGTAAGTTGTTGAAATCTCCTTATGTTGAGGAATGGTGGAATTTGGAGTTGATTAAGAATAAAGGGAAGGTTGATGATTTTTGGAATGTTAAATTGGAAGAGGCTGTTGAGATGTCTAAGAAGTTTGATGTGGCGTTGTATCCTAAGTTTATTTTTTATTGGAAGGAGATTGATTATAAGCAGTTTTTGGGGTTTATTGATTGGTTGGAGCATTCGAGGGTGAATAATGGGAAGTTGTTGTTTCCTTATAATAGTTCGGAGAGTGAGAGGTTTCGGATTGGGAAGAGGGCGTTGGAGTTGATTGGGGTTGAGCATAGTGTTGGGGTTGAGAATGTTATTGTTGAGAAGGAGGAGGCTGGGGCTTTGTTGGTTAATTTAGGGTTTGAGTTGGGGTTTGATGGAGAGGTTGGGTTTGATTATAATTTTAAGAGGTATGAGGAGGTGTTTGGGAGTGGGTTGATTAAGGGGGATGGGGGAGAGATGGAGGAGGATGGGGGGGAGATGAAGGAGGATAAGGGTAATAAAATTAATGAGGGAGAAAAGATTTTGGAGATTATAAATGAACTTTCTGGATTTGTGATTAGGGATAAATCTGGGGAGTTTATTGGGACTCGGATGGGGAGGCCGGAGAAGGCTAAGTTGAGGAAGCTGACGGGGAGTCCTAATGTTTTGTTTCCGGTGGGGGATGAAGGAGGGAGGTTGAGAAGTGTGAATGAAGCGGCTAATGTGGGGAGTGTTAAAGGGGAGTTTCCGTTTAAATTTTGTAAGAAATGTAATAGGGAAAGTATTTATGGGATTTGTGAGATTTGTGGTGGTAAAAATGAGAAGAAAGTTTTTTGTAGGATGTGTAATAAAGAGATTGAGGGAG
>CEPZ01081917.1_pt1 | contig 22099 bp, 26 predicted proteins | sample 530461 | NCBI WGS metagenome assembly CEPZ01 (sample SAMEA2620106, study PRJEB7988) | marine metagenome | isolation source: saline water (ENVO:00002010), including
AACTCCGTTAACTTAACAATGCAGACTAACCCTGTATTGTAACATAAACGGGACTTAAGTATCAACTATTCAAGAATAAACCTCCAACTTAAAAAAATTACTTATCTCTAATATTAAGATCTACGCCCGGCAGGTACACTTGTTTAATCGTATATTCAAACCGATGAAATCTAGAGAATTCGATAAGTCCAGAAAATTTTTTCCGTATCTCATCAATTAGACTCTTCATTTCAATAACATCCTTTACCATCACTTCTATTTCAATGTCTGGTCCACCAATAGTTCTCATTCGATAAACTATATTTTTGTGCATTTTAGAGAATTCAAACATTCTACTTATATGAGACAGATTATTTAAGTAAAAATCTATTTTATAAAATCTATAGCCTAGCTTGTTTGTATCAATAAGAGCATTATAACCAATTATTATTTTATTTTTTTCTAATTTTTTAAGACGGTATAATGCCGCCTTGGGTGTTAATTTGATTTTTTTTGATAAGTTCACTATTGGAATTTGCCCATTTTCTGTCACAGCTTTCAATATTTCATAGTCCGTTTTGTCATAATCCACGGTTTCTCCAATCCCAATTGTTTTTTGTTCTACTTTATATTTTTGAATTAACGGTTTCATAGGATAGTGAACCATATTTACTGATTCGTAAATTTCTTGTTTTAAGATATATTTCCTATATTTGCTTAAAAAAGAAAACCATCTTTCTGAAAACTCTGGAACAGATTTGACCCAAAGATAAAAGCCGATATCCATATCTCCTTCAAACTTCACAGTCCACATGAAGAAGGGATCTTTTTTCATTTCTTTGTATATTTGATTTTCTATTTCGGGGGTGATATTATGCCATTTTAAGTAAACCCTAATAGAATTATATCCTAGTCTTCGCCAATCAATTAAAGCGTGATAGCTTTTGACAATTTCCTTCTTTTCAAGTTGACCGATTCTATAGCTTACTACTTGCTTAGAAATTCTTAGCTTTTTTCCTAATGCTGTATGGGTCTGCCTACAATTCCAATTTAGTTCAAACAATAGCTTTAAATCCATTGAATCGACCATTTTACTTAATAAGTTTACTTTTATATATAAATATTTCCATTTTGACAAAAATTATTGGAGTAATTCTATTATATTATTATAACCACTCTAAAGTCATGAAAAATATAGAGAATAGGGGAAATTTGCCATCTGGGAACGTACTTATGGTTCATCCTCCATATGCGCATTACTCTGGAGAATTTATTAGAGATAGTGCTCCATTCTTACCTCTGGGTCTGCTTTATGCGGGTCAAATTTTGGGAGAATATGGTATTGAGTATCATGATTGTCAGTTGCAAGATATAAATGAAAGAGACTTTGGGGATTATGATTCTATTGGGGTAAATGTAATGGGAACTCAGAATATTGCCCCGGCTTATAAGCTTTTTACTTCACTTTTAGAAAGAAGAATTGATCCGAATAGAATCTATTTAGGTGGTCAAGGTGTGGAAGGTTTAGAGCCCAGTGAATTCGAAAGCATATTTCCGAATGCGAATCAAGTAGCTAGATCGGAATTAATTAAGGGAGGTTATTGGAATGTATCGATTAGAGAACAATTAGAAAAACTTCCTGAAGAGGATTTAGAAACTTATTTGGAAAATGAACTAACACTTTTGTTTAGTCAAGGTTGTCAATATAGCTGTACATGGTGCGGTGCTCAAACAGGTATGTTGGAAGGATTTTATGATACTGAAGAGAACCTAAGAACCTATTTTGATAGAGCTAAGGAATTTGGAATCACTAATTTAGATACTTATGTTACGTCTTTGGATTTCTTCCAACAGGCTTTGAAGGGAGGAGATACTGAAAGGATTAAAAAACGGTTGAGAGATATTATAAATCTCAAGGAGGAGTATGGAATTGACTTAAGATTGAGAGCATTAACTAGAGCGAATTCGTATGTAAGTGCTTCTGAAGATGAAGAATTAATGGACTTGGTTAAAGAAGCTGGGTTTTATCAATTTGGATTTGGAGGTGATGGCGCAGCTAATAAAGATATTCAAAAAGCCATGAATAAAGGGACAACAGATTTAAAATCAGACATTTTGAAATCATTTAAGCATATGGAGAAGAAAGGATTTATTCCTGAGATATTATATGTTTTTGGGATTAAGGAAGATACAGAAGAAACACTTAGAGAAACTAGAGATTTGTGTACGAGACTATTGGATCACTTTCCGAGTTTAATCTATCGTGGTTTCCCTGCTAAAGACAACATTCTAGGGAATTTGAATTGGAGAAATCCAGAGTGGAAGGAATCGGAAGCCTATAGGAAACTTCTTGCTAATCCAGAATTATTCGTAAATTTAGGATTTGAAACTCTAGCCAATATTGTGTCCCATCCTGATGAGGAAAAAAGGAGACTAGTAAATCAGTGTGCGGTTGAAATGAGCCACTACGCACATGAACTAGGGAGAGTTCAAAGTTTTTTAACTGTTCCGATAATGGAATCCGATGGACATGAATTAATGGATGAAAATTCTTTTGAAATGTTTAAGGACATCGTTAGTAAGTATGCACCAGAAATTTCTAGTCTTTTGACTTTAGAAAACTTACCAAATTACAGAGAAAAATTAAATCAATTAATTCCTAAAGATACATAATATCAATCTTTGAGAACAAGTTAGTTATCATTTCTTTCTTTTGATAACATAATCAAGTCTAACCATTTGTTCTTACCTAAATCAAGGTCTGTAGCCAATTCGTATGGATATTTATTTAATGCTTGATGTTTTCTACAAAAATTGTAATAAATTTCATAGCCTTTCATTATAGCTCTTGCACTTTCTAAATTGCCGAAACCTCGAAAAATTTTAGTCCTTTCCCTAATTGAGTTATGTAAACGTTCTATCTTGTGATTAAACCCTCTTTTTGATGCGATAACAATATTATGTTTAATTGGACTTTTGTGATTCCAATGAGTTTTTAATCCAAAGCTTCTTTTCAGAATTCTTGAATATCCTTGAAGGCCATCAGTGGTAACTGTCTTAATCTGAATTCCAGTTTTCTTTTTTGCGTTAGCTAAAACATTAGTCATATTTTCAATTGTTCTACTTCTCATTAAATCAAAGCTTACTATATATCTTGTTTTAGTATCCATTACATCAACAAACCAACACTGTTTTCCTTTAACACTGTCTTCCATTTCATCACTCATTAATTCCTCACCACATTTAAGATTCAGATTATCTGTGAACTTACCTACCATGGTTGCATATTTTCTTATCCACCTTAAAACAGTCATATGAGAAGCATTATGATTACAGAATATTCCTAAGTGTTCTTGAGATTTTCTAAGAGATATTCCAGAAAAATACATATGCAAGGCTTGTGTTACCTTAATTGGACTATTTCTCATTCTAAAGAAGCCATCATCAAGAGTAAATCTTTTTTTACATCCCTTGCAATAATATCTTTGAACATTGCCTCTGTTTTCTGTCTTTCTAAATCCTCTCCTTATAGTCTCAGTTCCATTACAATTTGGGCAAGTATTTTTCTGTACCATAATGCTATTATGGTGGTACCACCAATATATAAATCTTTCGGTACCATAATTTTACTTCAAAATACTTAAACAAAAAACTAGAAATTAAACAATTAGAGTTAAAATCATTTCAATTACACTATTCTTCTTCAACCATTATCTTCTGTTTATCTGATTTCGCCTTTAAATTTTTCCCAAGAAGGTTAGATTCTTCAACCACTTCCTTAGGTAGATTTAAAAGATATTTGTAATAATTTGTATCTCCAACTTTTTTAGAAAGAACCTTAATTATTTTCATATTTATGTTTAGGTGGTACCTTATTAATAAATCTTTCTGTACCTTAAAGAAAAAGTCCCGTTTATGTTACAATGCAGACTAACCCATACCCTTAAATACCCTAAAATTAGTAGTAAAAGTGTAAGAGCATAAAGAGAGAGAAAGTACTTGTTTAATCAACATTTTACTTTTTCTAAAACAAGTGCAATTATAGGAGAAAATAATGAAATTTAATGAATTAAATATAAGTAGCGAGTTATTGAAATCTATAGACAGATTAGGAATAACTAAACCTACTGAAATACAAGAAAAGAGTATTCCTCATATTTTAAAAGGGAATGATGTAATTGGAGAAAGTGCAACAGGTTCTGGAAAAACACTAGCTTTTGGATGTGGAATTTTAGAGCAAGTAACTCCAAATAAAGGGGTACAAGCTTTAGTTTTAGTACCTACAAGGGAATTAGCAGAGCAAGTAAAAGAATCTTTGAATAATTATTCTACAAAAAAATCAATTAAAGTAACTGCGGTTTATGGTGGGGTAAGTATAAATCCACAAATGACAGCTTTAAAGAGGAGTGAAGTTGTAGTTGCAACACCTGGAAGGTTATTTGATCATATGAAGCAAAGAACTATTGATTTAGGCAAAGTAAAAATTTTAGTTCTAGATGAAGCTGACAGAATGTTAGATATGGGTTTTATTAGAGATGTGGAAAAAATAGTTCAAAAATGTCCTAAGCAAAGGCAAACTTTATTTTTTTCAGCTACAATATCTTCAGATATAAAACATTTAGCTAAGAAATATATGAACAATCCGATAAGGGTTTCAGCTGTAAATCAAGTAGATCCAAATAAATTAAAACAAATTTACTATAATGCTGCTAGGGGTTTGAAAATTCCTTTACTTGTAAACCTTCTAAGAAAAGAGAAATCTGGACTTGTGATGGTATTTTGTAATATGAGAACATCTACAGATTTTGTTGTAAAAAATTTGAAAGTGAATAAAGTGGATGCTATGGCTATTCATGGAGGATTAACTCAGAATAAAAGAAGTAAGATGATGGATATGTTTAATGGAGGTAAATTTGGAGTGCTAGTGTGTACAGATGTCGCAGCTAGAGGATTACATATTGAAAATGTGTCTCATATTTATAATTTTGAAATTCCAAATGATCCAAAAGATTATGTACACAGGATTGGAAGAACTGCAAGAGCTGGAGAAGAGGGTATGGTAGTTAATTTACTAGCTGAAAAAGACCATGATAATTTTTCAAAAGTGTTGAGGGATTATAGTCTATTTACTATAGATAAAGTAGATAATCCTCAATTAGAAAGAGTGACTATAGTTAAACCCAAATTTAGACCTAATGGTCATTTCAAAGATAAAAGAAGATTCCCAAATAGGAGATCCAATAAAAGGGGGTTTTCTAAAAGATGATAAAATATAATATACATAAAGAATGTAGACTGTGTAGGGCTAGATTTATAGTTCCCAATGGTCAGTCTAAAAGAATTTATTGTGACAAGTGTGAGAAAAAGGCAAATAAGTAATTTTTAAAAACCCTTTTTTTAGTATTAACTGTATGGAATTATTCAAAGATATAGAGATTATTGACTTGTGTTTATACCTTAGAAAGAAGAAGATTTTGGTTATTGGGGATATGCATATAGGTTTGGAAGAAAGTTTACAAAAACAAGGTATTTTAATTCCAAAATTTGATATTAAAGAAGTTCTAGATAGATTAGATGGAATTTTAAAAAAGGTAAAGGTGAAAAAAATAATTTTAATTGGGGATGTTAAACACGAATTTGGAAGTATTTCGGATCAAGAATGGCGTGACACTCTGAAAATTTTAGATTATTTATTAGAAAAAGGAGAAGTTGTCTTAATTAAAGGGAATCACGATACTGTTTTAGGTCCTATAAGTGATAAAAGAGGTTTAGAAATTAAAGAAAAACATAAAATTGGAGATATTTTGTTTGTACATGGGGATAAACTAATTAAAGATAAATCAAAATTAATTGTTATAGGACATGAACATCCAGCCATTAGTTTTGAAGAAAGAAGGGATGAGAAATTTAAATGTTTTTTATTAGGGAAATTTAAAGGAAAGGAATTAATTGTGTTACCCAGTTTTAATTTTTTAAGTGAGGGAAGTGATGTCACTAAAGAAAATGGGCATAGCCCTTATATAAAAGGTTTTAAAAATTTTAAAGTGTTTATTCCTGAAAATGGAGATGTTAGAGAATTTGGAAAGGTAAAAGATTTAGAATGAGAAGGGATGATATATGGTTGAAAGAGAAATTAGATAAAATCTGGGAATTATTATTTCCAGAAGTAGAGAAACCAAATACAGTAGATACTTTGTTTAAGGGTAAAAGTTTGAGAAGATTTGGATGTATAAAGAAGAAGAAAAAAGATTCTGTAATTGAAATTAATTCTTTGTTTAGGGATGAAAGGGTTCCAGAATATGTTATAGATACAACTTTAGCGCATGAATTAGTGCATTATATGCATGGTTTCAACTCACCATTACCAAGAAAATATAGACACCCACATAGGGGGGGTATTGTAGATAGGGAATTAGTTAAAAGGGGTTTTGGTCATAATTTAAGTATGGAAAAAGTGTGGGCCAAGAATCAATGGGAGAAAGTTTTTAGGATGATTAAGGGTTAATCTCACTAAATAGAATCATAAACATGATGGTGAACAGAATCAAAAATAGTTCTAATACTTTCTGCAACTTCCTCTATAGTTCCATTCCCGTCAACCACAGTTACATTACCAAAATTGTTTTGATATTCGCCAGGGGAAGCTAATTCCATGTATTTACGATAAACATTATTCCTAAATTCAACATTTGCTTCAAATTTACTTTCGGCTGTTTCGGTTCTAGAGGTGGCCCTTAAATCAGCTGTTTGAGGAGAAATATTTAACAGGATCGTTAGATCTGGTAGGGAGAATTCTATTTCTTGATGCATATCAACTAACTCAGACAAAGGCATTCCTTGAAGAGATTGATAAACACAAGTGGACATAGCATAACGATTGGCAATAACTGTGACTCCTTGATGGAGATTAGGTTCAATAATGGTTTCTGTGTGGAGTCTTCTATCTTCAACATATAATTCTGCCATTTTCCTAGGATCAGAATAAGCATCTTCATCTTCCACTAACTTTCTTTTAATTTCCCTAGCCCTCCGAGTAGGTTCATGAGTAAGTACAATATCATTATCTTCTGAAAGGTCTAAAATATGATTGGCTAATCTAACGGATTGAACTTTTTTCCCTGTATAATCTCCTCCTTCCAGAACTACAAAAAAACCGTCTGACATTTTATTAGAATTTTAAATTAATAATATAAAAAGATATAGAAGATTTAAACTATTTTTTAGGTTTAATAGGAATTCTAGTATATTTTTTACAGTCTAAACAATAAATTATAACTCTAGATTTATGAATTCTAATTCTGGAATTAACTCCTGGCTTTAAATAATGATAACAATGTTTGCAGAATTTTCTTTTTTGATATTTAGGAAGAAATAAATTTACTTTCATAGCAATTTTTCTAGCTAACTCTACATAACGATTAGCTAACTTGGGAGATTTAGGAAATACCTTATCTGCTTCTGAAAATAACTTTCGAATTCTATTCTTTGCTATTGTCACAGACATGATGATATTGACGGTAAGGGGATATTTAAAACCTTGTTTTTAATTTGATAAATGTTTATAAAGAAGTGGAATTTTAAAATTTTGATATGAAAACTTACCAAGGTAAGAATCCTAGGAAGAAGAGGTTAAGGGGTGATATGAATTGAAACTGGGTGATAAAAAATATGATCAAGTTATCCTGGCTATAGATAAAGAGGATCTTTTTTGGGGTGATCATTTTGAAGGTTTCAAACCACATGAAGAAACAGACTATGAATCTAGAATTCTGCAATCTTATGGATTTATGAGAAGAGGTCCTTTGGAAACAGATCCAAGTTTTAAACAACCAATAGGCTATGCTCTAATTGTAAATCCTCAATTAAAAAAGGTATTTGCTTATCAAAGAGCAATTAAAGATGAACAGTATACTGAAACAAGATTACAAGGATTATGGAGTTGGGGTATTGGAGGACATATTGAAAGAAGTGAGGGTAAAGAAGATAATCCAATTTACGCAGGTCTGAGAAGGGAACTAGATGAAGAAGTGGAAATTGAAGGAGATATTACAAGTATTAGGCCTTTGGGTTATATTAATTTAGAACATGATGTACATGCGGTTCATTTTGGCATATTGTATTTGGTAGAAACAAATGCTACAGAAGTAAAACCCAAAGATGCGGAAGTAGAAAGGGGGGGTTTAGTAAGCATGGATGAATTAGAGGTCATTTGTAACAATTCTCACTTTAAAGTAGAAGAATGGTCTGAAACTGCTTTAGGACCTTTAAAGGAATATTTAGATAATCAGTAATATATAGTTTAGAGTATAATATTATTTATATATAACTTTGAATTTTAAAATCTATATATTGTTGTTAATCGAATAATAACATACAACAGGTGGTATATAAACATGAAATGCCCATTTTGTGAACATACAGAAACAAAGGTGATGGATAAAAGGGAAACAGCGAGTTTTGACACTACAAGGAGGAGGAGAGAGTGTTTGGGGTGTGAAAAACGGTTTACGACTTATGAAAGGATTGAGAGTTTAAATTTAGGGGTTATAAAGAAGAGAGGTTTTAAGGAGCCGTTTGATAAGGATAAGATTAGAAAAGGAATTCTAAGGGCGTGTGAGAAGAGACCTGTAACTGTAGAAAGAGTGGATGAAATTATAGATAATATTGTAAGTGATTTGAGAAAATTAAAAGTCACTGAAATTAATAGCGATCAAATAGGGAAGAGAGTAATTGGGGCTTTAAAGAGAATGGATCATGTGGCCTATCTAAGATTTGCTTCGGTTTATAGAGATTTTAGTAATGTTAAAGATTTTGAAAAAGAAATAAAAGAAATTAAGGGGTGAAATAAATGGGTGATGTTGTTGCGAAAAGAGAAAATTCTAATGGGGAATATAGAGGCTTAACATTTGAAAAATATCATACAAGAAAGGGGGAAGATGTTTATGCTACTCCTATACGAAAAACCGATGTTGTTATCCCTAATGATGATGGTTCTGAAAATTTTAGACAAAATGGTGTGGAAGTCCCAGAGAGTTGGTCTGATCAAGCTGCAAAAGTGGTCTCAAGCAAGTATTTTAAAGACAGATTATATGGCAGTAATGAAAGAGAAAAAAGTGCAAGTCAATTAGTAAGCAGGGTGGTTGATACCTTAACAAAACAAGGAATTGAGCAAGGTTATTTTGATGCTGAACAAGGAGAAGTTTTTAGAGATGAATTAGCTTATATGATGTTGCATCAAAGAGCTTCTTTCAACAGTCCGGTTTGGTTTAATGCAGGATTGAGTCAAAAATATGATTTTAAAGGAACTTTGGATGAAAAATTCCATTGGGCTTTTGATCCCAAGACAGGAGAATATACTCAAGATATAGATATTTATGAAAGACCCCAATTATCAGCTTGTTTTATTTCGGGATTAGATGATAATATGGGGGATATTTTTGATTTAAGTAAAAGAGAAGGTATGTTGTTTAAGTGGGGGTCTGGAAATGGTACTAACTTTAGATTGAGAGGTTATCATGAACCCCTAAGTCATGGTGGAAAAGCCTCAGGTGTTATGTATTTCTTAAAAGGTTTAGACATCTGGGCAGGAGTAATTAAATCTGGAGGAAAAACTCGAAGAGCAGCTAAAATGGTTATAATGGATGATGATCATCCGGATATTTTTAGATTTATACGATGGAAAGGAGAAGAAGAGAAAAAAGCAAAAGCCTTGCAAATTTTTAGCAAATATGCTCCACTTCATCCTTTTGACTTAGATGATGAAGCCCATGCTACTGTCTCTGGACAGAATTCCAATAATTCCATAAGATTTTCAGATAGATTTATGGAGGCTTATCAAAAAGGAGAAGATTGGACTTTAAAATATATAACCGCCATGGGCAGGGATGATGTAAAGGAAATGGAAATTCCTAAGGATGAATATGATGATGATAGACATTTTTCAGATAGGGAGTTTATAACAGGTACTACGAATAAGAGAAAATTTACAAAGGCAGAAACTTTGATGGATTTAGTGGCAGATACTGCAAGACAATGTGGTGATCCCGGTGTGCAATATGGTGATACAATAAATAAATGGCATACATGTCCAAATTCAGGAGAAATTAAGGGAAGTAATCCTTGTTCAGAATATATGTTTTTGGATGATAGTTCTTGTAATTTAGCAAGTGTAAATCTAATGGCTTATGTAGATGAGAAGGGTGTGTTTGATATTGATGCTTTTAGACATGATATACCTTTCTTAATTACGGCTCAGGAAATTATTGTAGACTTTGCAAGTTATCCTGGACCCCATAATGATGTGGCTGAAAATAGTCATAGATTTAGACCATTAGGATTAGGTTATTGTGATCTGGGTGGTTTATTGATGAGCAATGCCATTAGTTATGATAGTGATGAGGGTAGAAATTTGGCTTCAGGTGTTACTGCTTTGATGACAGGTATAGCTTATAATGCTTCTGCAAAAATTGCGGAAGTGATGGGGGCTTTCGATGGATTTGAAAAAAATAGAGAGCCTTTTATGAAAGTTATGAATATGCATAGAGATGCAGCCCATAGAATTGAAGGAAAAGGAGGTTTAGAGGTAATGATGAATGCTGCAAAAGAAGAATGGGATGCTGTTGTAGAGCAAGATAGTTTTAGAAATGCTCAAGCTACTTTGATTGCACCAACTGGAACTATTGGATTCATGATGGATGTAGATACAACCGGAATAGAGCCTTTATTGAATCTAGCTAGTGATAAAGGTTTATCTGGTGGTGGGAAATTAGAAATAGTAGCGAAATCTGTTGAACCTGGATTAAGGAATTTAGATTATAGTGAAAATCAAATTAAGGATATCATGGCTTATATTGTTGAGAAAGATGGTGAAGGAATGTATACCCATCCTTGGATCGATGAAAATGCTCCCCATGTAAAAGAAGAGCACAGGGGTATATTTTCTACTGCTTTGGGAGCAAATGATCTTAGTGCTGAAGCTCATTTAGGGATGATGGCAGCAGTTCAACCATTTTTATCTGGAGCAATTTCAAAAACTGTTAATTTACCTAGGGGAACTACAACAGAACAGATTAAAGATGTTTATACAAGGGCACACCAAATAGGTTTGAAATCTGTGGCATTGTATGTAGATGGAAGTAAAGGTATTCAACCTGTAAGGGTTAGAGAGAGAGAAGAAGAAACAAAATTAAATTGGGGGGAGAAAAAAAGAGTTCCTGGTGAGTTAAATACTTATAAAATTAAAGTTAGAGTTGGACCAAACATCGGGGGGATTAATGGAACCCCTGTGCATTTCCATTTTGGTGAAGACCCTATAACCGGAATGCCTTATGAATTTTTTGTAAGCTTTGGCGGAGCCGGAAGTGCTTATAGCAACGCATATGATTCAATGTTTAAGGCCGTATCTAGGGGGGCTCAATTTGGAGAACCTTTGGATAAAATAGTGGCAGATCATCTTGGTGCGAATGGTGCGATAAAGGGATTCACTGACCATCCAAATATTAAAACTTGTACTTCAATAGAAGATTTATGGGCTAAATTAACTGCCGGTCATTATTTAGAAGACATAGGTACCTGGCAAGTCCAACCCAATCTCCAAAAGTTGAGAAAAAACGTGTTAGAAAGGAGAAGAAAATTTGAGGAAACAGAAAGACTAATACATCCCGAATATTATGAAGAGAATGGTGACAATGGTGAAAAAAATGAAGAAGAAATGGAAAGCGAGAAGTTTGGACAAGAAGATAATAAAGACCATATTCCTTGTTCTAATTGTGGGGGGACTATGGTAATAAATGGGGCTAATTGTTATAAATGTCCTGGTTGTTTTAACGATACCGGATGTGGATAAATTTATAAACCCTAATTAAAAAATAAAAATAAAATGGCAAAATATAAAGTGGAAGTTACGGATGAATGCATTGGCTGTCGGGCTTGCGTGGGTGTGGCTGAAGAATTATTTGAAATAGATGAAGCTACAAACAAAGCCAAACCTAAAAAAGAAGAAATTGATGATTCTGATTTAGAGAAAGCAAAAGAAGCTGAAGATGCATGTCCGGTAGATGCAATTAAGGTAAAGAAGGTTGATTAAATTTTTTTCATTGCATAATCAAAGTGGGGATTAAATGATGATTTTCCCCCTAGAGTAAATCTAAAAAATCAGATATTTAAATCAACCCATTTCTAATTTCCTGATAAAGCTTATTTATTTTTAGAGTTCTTTTTTTAATAATTTCGGAGGATAATTGGGGTAATTTAGAAGCTTCTGTTCTGGGTCGAGAAGAGAATTTAGAGATGTTTAGAACCCGGGGCTTTAAATTTTGAATTAAATTATAGGTTAGGATAAAATCTTTCTCAGTTTCAGTTGGATAGCCCACAATAACATCTGTGGCTATAGTGATTTTAGGGAAGTTTTTTCGAAATGTTCTAACTATAGCTTTGAAATCTTCTACAGAATAAGTTCGTTTCATATCTTTTAAAATTTTATCAGAACCAGATTGTAAAGGAATATGTAAAAATTTCATTATATTTTTGGATTTGTAAGATTGGATTAGATCTGAAAGGAATTTTCGGATGTAGAAAGGATTCATCATACCTACCCGTAGGGCATAGTCTCCTTTAATTTTTGTTAGGGCATCTAATAATTCCGGCAGATTAGTTTTTAGATCAAAACCATAGCAACCATTATCTTGGCTAGTGAGATATACTATTTTACAACTTTTTTTTAGAGCTTTATCAAATTCTCTCTTGATATCTCCTATTCGATAAGATCTTAACCTACCACGAGATAGTTTAGTGGCGCAATAAGTACAGGAATTTAGACAACCTTCGGCAATAGGGATTATAGCAATGTCTTTATTTTTTCTTATTAAGGGAAGAAAGAGCCTAGATTCTTTTTCATTTGAGAAAGCATCTTTACCTTGTTTTAAAATTTTAGGAAGTTTTTGAATAGAATTTGTATCAAAAATGGAAATTAAGTTTGGAAATTTTTTTCTTAAGTCTAAAGTCCGGGGCAAGCAACCGCCAATGGCTAGTTTTTTAGTTTTATGTTTTTTAATATAGTCTAAGATTTTAGATTGAGTGGAATTTTTAACAGAACAAGAATTGATTAGGATCAAATCAGCTTGAGATTCAGACTTAACTAAAGTAAATTTATGTTTTTTTAATAATCCTGCTATGACTTCAGAGTCTGCTATATTGGCCTGACAACCATAGGTTTTAAGGAAGATTTTCATGATAAACCTTTTAAATCTTACATTTTTAAAGTTATTTAATGAAGATTTTAGTGATAGATGACTTTGATGATTTTTCAGAGTTTGAGGAAAAAGTGAGAGAAATAGATAAAGAGGGTGAAATAGTTTATGCTATTAAAGATGATGAAGTGGATGAAGAAAAACTAAAGGAAAACATTGGAGATGCAGACGTTTTAGTTGTGGGCAAATTTAATAAAGAAATTTTAGAAAAAGGAAAGAATTTGAAGTGGGTGCATTCAACTTCGGCAGGAGTAAATAGATTATTGTTTCCAGAGTTTGTAAAAAGTAAAGTGAAATTAAGTAATGCTAGAGGAATTCATCCTATTCCAATGGCAGAACATGTTTTTGGAGCTATATTATGTTTTCAGAGAGAATTTATGAATAACATAAAAGCCCAATTAAAAAGAGAATGGCGAAAAACCCAGATGAGCATTGAAGAATTGTATGAAAAAACAATAGGTATTGTGGGAGTGGGAAAAATTGGAAAAAGAGTGGCTGAGATTGGAAAGAGTTTTGGGTGCCATATTGTGGGAGTTAAGAGAGTTGTTGAGGATAAAATAGAAAATGTGGACGAGTTATATTCTATTGAGAATTTAGATAAATTATTAGAAAAAAGTGATTATATTATTTTATGTTTACCTGCCACTTCTAAAACAGAGAATATGTTTACTCTAAAGGAGTTTGAGAAAATGAAAAAAAGTGCTGTAATTGTAAATATTGGGAGGGGTCATGTAATTAAAGATGAAGATTTAGTAAAAGCTTTGAAAGACGGTGTGATTAAAGGGGCAGCTTTAGATGTATTTAGAAATGAACCTTTAGAAAAAACAAGTGATTATTATGAATTAGAGAATGTTTTGATTACACCCCATCATTCTGGAAGTACGAGAAGATATGATGAAAGAAGTATTAAAATTTTTTGTGGGAATTTAAAAGAGTTTTTGGAAAGTGGAAATTTAACAACCGAAGTAAATAAAGAAGAGGAATATTAAAAGAAATGGTACAGACTTTAGAATTTATACTTAATAATCGCAGAGAGAAAACACATAGATTAAAAGAATTTATAAAGGAAGCGAGTGGGAGGGGGAATGTGGGTGCGATTCCTAAATTTGTGTTTAAAAATTATCTGAGATTAACTGATTTTTGTGCCATTGATGAAGATAAAATTAAAGGATTGGAAAAATCTATACAAAGAGTCTATAGGGGCACCCAATTTGGATTAATGAATAAAATTAAACCAAGGGTTTTAGTTGCGGCAAATTTTGTGGCTAGAAGGCAACATTATATTCAAAGACCCATAGATTATTTATTTGCTTGCGGGGTTGTGGGGGGTTTTGTAAGATCTGAGCAGGAGGCTTTTTGTGAAATATTAAAGGTTAAGAATCCATGGGTTGTTACGTTTGGAAATTCCATAATTGGAATGTTCGTAGCTACCGGTCTTTATTATGAGATTCCAAAAGAAATCTTAGATTGGTGGGAAAGCTTGAATGGAGAAGGAGAAGGAATTTCAACTAGGAATATGCTTCATAAAATAGGTGAAGGCGGATCTTATACATTTACTGCTGCTAATGTGGCTGTGGATGCAGGTAGGGCAGGAGCAAGTGTGATTTTTAAAAAGGCTTATCCTGCTATGCTGGGTACTGTAGCACCGATAGCTAATATTCCTTCTTATTATAGGGAAACAAAAACTTATATTAAAAGAAAATTAAAAAAAGATGAAAATTAAAGAGAAATGAAGGGGGGGAGAAATGAGTTTAGAGGAATTGGATTTTGATTTTGATAGTTATATAGTTCAAAGTAGAGAAATGGAATTGGTTTCTTTTATGAGATATGTGGTGGATAGAGGGATTCCTCTTTGGTTGAGGGGGAAATATATTTTAACATATGAAGAAACTAAAAAAAGAAATGGATCTGCTCTGGAATTTTCTGCGGATCAAAAAGAATTTGTTGGGAAGTTTGTGAGAAAATTTTCATGGTTTTGTTTTAAACAATATGAGGATAGAAAACCCAATCTGACAGTCTCAGGAGTGATAATTCGTTTGATGAAAATTATAACGCAACCTGTGGCAAGGGATTATTTGTATGGGGATAATAATGAGAGATGAACAACTTTCTTTTTTTTCGTTCAGAACCGATTGTTTAAATTCTTAAGTTACGGGTGGTGTCTGATGTTTTTAGGGTTTTATTTTATACTTGGGTTTTTGTTAATTTTAGTTAAGTACAGCTTCGGATGTTCCCGTGCTGTTTGGGATTTTCCCGTGCTGAAATTATGAAAGGAGTGGTTGTTTATAAGATTTTCTGTGAGTTTTGTATTGACATTTGTTATACAATGTTTTTAACCAAAAGGCTTATAAGTAAGATATTCTTATAGTAAGATAATAAGATTAAGGAGGTTAAAATGATTGAAACAATTAAAATGAGTTCAAAAGGACAAGTTGTGATTCCTCAAGATATAAGAAACGGGATGCAGGCTGTAGAGGGAACTGTGTTTGGGGTAATTGGAAGTGGAGACACAATCATATTGAAGAAAATACAAACTCCTTCTAAAGAAGAGATATTGAAAAGATTGAAAATAATGGCGAAAGAAGGGAGGAAGAGAGCTGAGAGATTAGGAATTAAAGAAAAAGATATGCCCAATTTGATTCATAAAGCAAGAGGAATTAAATGAAGGTTACTGTAGATACTAACTTTCTTATTTCCTCTATGATATGGGATAACAGTGTGGCCCATAAATTGTTGTTAAAATTAATTAGCAATGATGTAGATATCTATACAACCAAAGAAATTTTGGAGGAGTTCTCGAAGGTTCTTAAAAGAGATTTTAAATATAGTGATAAAGGGGTGGTTGAAAGAATAGATAATGTTGTTTCTTTTGTTAAGTTAGTTATTACTAAAAACAAAATTAATATTGTTAAAGGGGATCCTGATGATAATAAAATAATTGAATGTGCTTTTGAATCTGATTCTAAATACATTATTACTTATGATAAACATTTGCTTAAAATTAAAGAATACAAGGGGATTAATATTATTAAACCTGAAGAGTTTTTGGGTTATTTTTGAGCTATTTCCTGTGGGAATTTCTATAGATAAACCATTAATTTTAAGTGTTACAAAGTCTGGCCTTTTTGTAATATGGCTATAGAACATTTACAGGAAATACTTGTTACTTTCAATAAAAAACTTAAAGGACATTGCCCAAATATTATGATAAAGAATTTAAGCCCCAATTAGAGAAAGATCTTTATTGCAACAATAATTATGAATGTAATAGTAATGTTTGTGTGAACAATCAATGTATAGGAAAAGGCTTCTTACAAAATATTTTGGACTGGTTTAGAAGACTTTTTGGATGAGAATTCTGTATTGCAATTGTAAATACAATCAAAGAAAAAATTAGAGATGAACCTAATTCTATATTGAACATGTAAGACCTTTATTTTTCTAAAATGTGGATACTCTGCGCTATAAGACCATTACAATCCAAACAATTTCATTAATTCATGGGTTGAATATACTACAACGTGATCTTGTTTTTTCAGAATTTTTTCATTAGACCATATTGAACATTTTAAATAAAGAGCTAGAGCAAAATAAGTAATGTCTTTTTCATGAGGACAAATCTTCTCTGCTTTTTCCCTGCAATTAAGAAACAATCCTTCTGGAATGACTTCAATTCTTTCTTTTAAAATCTTAATAAAGTCATCTATTTCAGTTTCTTTTAATTTTGATTTTTTAATTATAATATTTTTATTATTTTCTATCTCTTTAAAAAGAAGTTCTGGAGCTACTATCTCGAGTTCTTCAAGAAATAATAAAAATAGAGGTCTATCTGGATTGATTAATATAGAAATCAGAGGGTTTGTATCTATGACTATCTGCATTATAGTCCTCTGAATTTTTTAGTCATACTCTTACTTATTTTGTCACTAATTTGTTTTGCATCTCTTTCAGTTAATTTACTTTTTTTAGCTATTTTCCTTAATAATTCTATCTGCTTTACTTTCTCTTCAAATGCTTCTCTAGCTACAGCAGACCAGTTAACTTCATCTAGACCATTTATCTTCTGTTTCAGGTCATCCGGTATTGATACAGATACATTTCCCATTTTGTTTTCCTCCCCAATATTATTTATAGTATTTATAATAATATTAATATTTAAGCTTTTTGGTTTAAAAACTTTGTATTGACAAATGAAATACAGGGATGAACTTTTCCTGATTTTTTCCTACAGGAGAGAACCTTAAATTTTATGGTTATAGACTTTGTCTGATGTTTTTAGTGTTTTTTTCTTTGTATGTTTTTTTGTTGATTTTTGCTAAGTGTAAGCTTTGGATGTACCATGCTGTTTGGGATTTTCCCGTGCTGGAATGAGAAAAGTAATACTTTTATATAAAACTTTTGATGTTAATTGATATTGGGGGTTTTGGAGTTCCCTTTGAATTAGAAGGGGGTGAATTTATATTTTAAGACTGAAGATACCATGAGAAACTATAATTTTCTTGTATGACGGAAGAATTTTGCACTATTTTTTATAAGAAATTTTTACAGGTTTCAGATATTTAATAATTAGAGCTAATAAATAATATATAATTAGAGCTAATAAATAACTAAGTATTATACTTATGACAGATAATAAAATAAATTGGTTTTGTTGAAATTCTGGTGGTGGAGTATTAAAACAATTAGGGTCGTCTTCAGGGCATATCCCTGCTAGGTAATATGGACCCCATGAACCCTGATAACTTTGATAAATAAATAAAGCCAACAGAATTAACCAAATTATTATCTTCCATTTGTTTAATTTAAAAATTTCTTTGATATCCATCTAATGATTATTTAATTATTTTATATATAAATGTGCCGATGACTTTAACTAAAAACTTATAAATAATTTGAACTAATAAATTGTTATGAAAAAGGGCTTTTTTATCTTTGTTATTATTGTTATAATATTTATTTCTGGTTGCAGTCACATTACTGAAAGAAATTTCCTACTTATCTACTCTTCAGACGGAGGTTTTTTTGGTTCAAGCATATTAATTGATATTAATGGTGATGGAACTTTTGAAGTTAGAGAAGGTTCAGAAAGAAAATTTCCTGATTCAGTATCAAGAAAGGGAAAACTTTCCAATGAAAATTTAAAGATTATAATTGAAGAGATTGAAAAAGGATTCTTTCAACTACCTGAGGAGATATTGAACTATGATGAATGTTCTGATGCAGCAACAACAAGACTTACAATTAATCTTGAGGGTAAAGCCCATAGTGTTAGAGAGTATTGCTCAGATAATGAAGTTTATGAGAACATAGTTAGGTTAGTAAAGGGATATACTAAATAGGATAAGAATTTTTTATCAATAATATATAAACTTTGTATTGACAAATGAAATACTAGGATGAACAACTTTCTTTTTTTTCGTTCAGAACCCAATGGTTAAATTCTGGGGTTTCAAGCTTTCTATAGGGTTTTTGTGATTTTTTATTTTTAGTCTATTTCTTTGGAATTTCGTTTTTGTCAACTTCAAATGTTACCCATTTCACTTGAGGTGTTCCCGTACAGGAATAAGGAAAGTGGTACTTCTATATATAATTTTCGGAGAATTTTTTTTACATATCTCTAATATCTCATTCTCTCTCTTGACCTACGAATGAGTTCTTTATGAACTTTATCGAGGAATTTCTCATGCCCAGGAAATTCCTGAGCAAGCAAGTTAAGAGTTCGACTACCATGATATTTTGAACTATCTCCAACTTGGCCATACTGTATAGCATCAATCTGTCTTGTCATCGGCCAATAAACTTCGTCTTCATTAATATAATCAGCAAAGCCTTGAACATCATCTTGTTTTTTATCGAACAAGTCAGCATAAACATCTAAAGTTCTTTTCATAAAATTATCAAATCCATGTTGTTGAAACAACTCATAGTATCGAATCATTTCTTCTCCAGGTATTTGAGTATCAAAAATCTTTTGAGCAACAATGTCTAAAGCATTTTGATTGTGCTCTATAGCATATGTTTCAAAGGTATTATAATGACCCCTGCTCCCTAGACGTAATCGTACCATCCTTGCTTGTGTTTCTGGTGATGTAGACACATTATCCAACAAGTCAAGTACAGCAGGATAACGGTGATTCCATCTACCAAATCTCACAAATGCTTCCTTACTTGCGACATCAACAAGTTTAGATTCTTCTTCCAGATGTAATCCTGTTCCTCTATCATAAATCCTACCACAAATAAGATTGACAATACCTTTAATAGAGTCATATGCGGGAGTATAAGCAAAACCATCATCGAAATCAGATAACTGTTCTAAGGTATTCAATGCCCCTACAAAGGCTTGCTGTGCCACTTTCTCTCTAGCAAGAGCTAATATTTCGTTTTCATTATCTTTTGGTGTTTTCATAGATTATATGTAGTTAACCCTATATAATAAAATTACTATAAGAATTTTTGTCAAAATGGAAATATTTATATATTAAAGTAAATTTATTAAGTAAAATGGTAGATTCAATAGATTTAAAGCTATTATTTGAATTAAATTGGAATTGTAGGCAGACCCATACAGCATTAGGGAAAAAACTAAGAATTTCTAAGCAAGTAGTGAGCTATAGAATCAGTCAACTTGAGAAGAAGGAGATTATCAAAAGCTATCATGCTTTAATTGATTGGCGAAAACTGGGATATAATTCTATTAGAGTTTACTTAAAATGGCATAATATAACTCCCGAAATAGAGGATCAGATATACAAAGAAATGAAAAAAGATCCCCTCTTTATGTGGACTGTGAAGTTTGAAGGAGATATGGATATTGGCTTCTATCTCTGGGTCAAATCTGTTCCGGAATTTTCAGAAAAATGGTTCTCTTTTTTAAATAAATATAGAAAGTACATACTAAAACAAGAAATCTATGAATCAGTAAATATGGTTCACTACCCTATGAAACTTTTAATTCAGAAATACAAAGTAGAACATAAAACAATTGGGATTGGAGAAATTGCGGATTATGATAAGATGGATTATGAAATATTGAAATCCGTGACAGAAAATGGGCAAATCCCTATAGTGAACCTATCAAAAAAAATCAAATTAACGCCCAAGGCAGCATTATACCGTCTTAAAAAATTAGAAAAAAATAAAATCGTAGTGGGTTATAATGCTCTTATTGATACAGACAAGATAGGCTATAGATTTTATAAAATAGATTTTTACTTAAATAATTTGTCTCATATAAATAGAATGCTTGAATTCTCTAAAATGCACAAAAATATAATCTATCAAATGAGAACTATAGGAGGTCCTGATTTTGAAATAGAAATAATGGTAAAAGATGTTACAGAACTGAAAGATTTGATTGATGAGATCCGAAAGAAATTTTCTGGAATTATCGAATTTTCTAGGTTTCACAGATTTGAATATACAATTAAGCAGATTTATTTACCTGGAGAAACTGTAAACACGGACAAATAATGATTGTTTATTTATACTTCTAACAAATACGGATTTTTATGCTAAAATAAATGTATTGCAGATGTAAATACGAGCGATGAACATTAACCGTTTGTTCTCGCACAGAACCGATTGTTTAAATTCTGGGGTTTCAAGTCGTCTGTAGGGTTTTTGTGATTTTTTATTTTCAGTTTGTTTTTTGAAATTTCTGGGAAAATCAATTTCAAATGTTACCCATTTCGCTTGAGGTGTTCCCGTGCAAGAATAGAAAAGTTATACTGCTATATATAATTTTCGGGTTTTGTATGAATAAATCTAAGAAATCTTTATATAATTCCTTCCTTTTTTAATAAAGATGTTAAGAGTTATTTTTGATACTAACATCTATGGAAAAATTGCAGATGAGAAAAACTTTGAGAAGGTAGCTACAAAAATAAAAACAGACGACAATTTTAAAGTCTATGGATTTGAATTAATAAGGAAAGAGTTAAGAGATACTCCTAAAAAAGAAAAACTGGGAAGATTGGGGAAAAGAAATCTCTTATTGAATTTATATGATGGAATCACTTCTGGAAGATATTTGAAAGACTCTCTTCAAATTCATAAAGTTGCAATGAAATTTTATAATGCTTACAGAAAATTTGGAGGTATTAGGAATTGGGATAAAACAAACATAGATGTTGATTTTACAATAGTTGCTTGTGCTAGTTTTTATAAGTTGGATATTGTAATTTCAGACGATTCTAAGACAATGTTAAATAAATCTTCGTTAAAAGCATTTAAACATATTTGCGTTAAAGAGGGATTTTGGCATCCAAATTTCTGGAGATATTCTGATTTAAGAACGAGGTATGGATTTTAACTAGTTGTTATTCTAATAAATTGCCTTAATTCTTTTCTAAACTGAGGATCTTTTTTAGCTTCTTTTATTTCCTTTATTAATTCTTTCCATTTCATATTTATTATTAGAATTAATATCCTTATAAGATTTTTGTTTTTTGTTTAAGTACAGTTTCAAATGTTACCGTGCTGCTTCATAACTTCCCTTACAGAAATAGAAAAGTGGTACTTCTATATAAAATTTATGGTGGAAAAAATGGAAATATTATTTTTCAACTTGACTGGTTTCATCACCCAAGATAATTAGTTGACTGTAAAATGTACTTTCACTTAGATCTCCATTAGAAGAAGAAAGATCTAGAGGTCCATCGGTGTTGAATCTGCAAAGCCTAGCAGTACCAGTATTCCATCTTCTAGAACCCTCCTGTTCAGATCCATACATTGTTGGTTTAAATAATCCTATTGGTAAACCAAGTTCATCTACTTCATCAAACACATAACGATCCCATTTTCCCAAGAATCTATCATCATAAATGGCTGTAGAACCTTCTATAAGGCCTTCCGGTGGCACCGTTGTTCTT
>CEPZ01024728.1_pt1 | contig 22090 bp, 23 predicted proteins | sample 530461 | NCBI WGS metagenome assembly CEPZ01 (sample SAMEA2620106, study PRJEB7988) | marine metagenome | isolation source: saline water (ENVO:00002010), including
AATAGAAATAAATTAATAACAATTTAAAATTTAATAGTATGCATTTTTACGACGGACATTTTGGAGGTATGCACCTTATATGGTGGATTATATGGTTCTTTTTTATTGTCTGGATATTTTTTATCCCTGTAGACATACCATATCAAAAAGCAAAAACAGATAGCCCACTGGATATTTTAAAAAAACGCTTTGCGAAAGGCGAAATATCTAAGGAAGAGTATGAAGAATCGAAAAAGATTATAAAATCAGACAACTAACTTAAAATTATGAAACTATGTATCGATTAAACGTAAAAAAACTAGGATTTGCTTTTGGTCTTACGGGAGCATTAATCTATTTGGGATGTATGGTCGTTGTGTCAACTGCAGGCCGTGAAGGCACAATCGATTTTTTCAACAGCCTTTTGCACGGATTGGACACTACAAGTATAATTAGAATGGAAGTTCCACTGTGGGAAGCTGGTTTAGGAATCATACAGACCTTCATATTAGGTTGGTTGGTTGGCGCCTGTATTGCCGCATTTTACAATGCCCAGCTTAAAAGAAAAAGTACATAATGAAGTTTACATCATTGGAATTCGCCTTTTGCTATGCCCAAAAAATGTTAAACCTAGAACATAGATTTATAAAGTAAGTTTTATGTATCAAATATTTAGTCATTCTAAAACAGTAGCAATACAAATTATTATTGGTGCAGGAATATTTTACTTTTTACTGCATCCTTTCACCATGGTTTTGTATTGGTTTGAATTTAGTGACATACCTTTTTCACTGTCTAAATTTCAAGAAATATTCATTGAACGTCTCAATGAATCTTTTAGTTTCAATATGAGAGTTATGAGTAGTTTACTTACACTTTTTGGTGCTGTCTTAGGATTAGTTAGTGGTTTATTTTGGATTAAAATCAAGAGCAAAAATATTCAAATAGATAAGCAACAAAAATTATTGCAAAGAGACATATCTGAAATTATTGCAGATGGCGAAAACGAGCGTGTCGAATTTAAATCTTCTATACGGTATGACTATTATCGAAAAACAACCAATCGCGATTTAGAAAAGGTTATTGCCAAGACCATCACTGGTTTTATGAATGCAAAGGGTGGAAAATTGATTATTGGTGTAGATGATGATGGTAATGTTATAGGTTTGGATAAAGATTTCAAAACCCTAAAGCACAAGAACAAAGATGGATATGAGCGTGAAATTTTCAGGATAATTTCAACACAGTTAGGCCGTGAGGCTTGTTTTAGCAATCACATTTCATTTTACAAATTAAATGGTGAAGATGTATGCGTAATAGATATCGAGCCTTCCGAAAAACCAATTTATGTTAGCGATACCGAAAATACAACCTTTTTTGTTAGGACTGGTAACGCTACTTATCCCTTGACGGTTAAAGAAGTGGTTAATTACTTGGAAAACAGAAAATTATAATCTTATGCAATACGTTTGGTTTATATGGTCACTTATAATTCTTACCCTATGGGCAGTAATTTATCTCTTTAAAAAGGATTCAAGAAAAGAAATGCTCAAAATGAGCCTGATTACAATGCCTTTTGGCTTAACAGAACCATTGTTTGTGCCAGAATACTGGATGCCACCTTCGCTTTTCAATTTGGCCGAAAAAACAAGGTTTGATGTAGAAAGCCTCATTTTTTCTTTTGCAATCGGTGGTATTGGTGTGGTACTTTATAATCTTATTTTTAAACAATCCTTGGTAGAAATAAAGCATACAGAGCGAAATCACAGAAGGCATCGCTTGCATAAATACATCTTATTTGTTCCAGTTATTGTGTTTTTAATATTAGCCCTATTTACAACATTAAACCACATTTACTGCGGTACAATAGCAATGTTTTTAGGAGCGTTGGCAACGCTTTATTGTCGCCCCGATTTAAAAGCCAAGATATGGGTTGGGGGCATCTTGTTTACGGTATTATACTTCATATACTTTGGAAGCATCCTTCCATTTTATCCTCAATATGTGGAACTGTACTGGAACCTTGACAACCTAACCCATATTCTCGTTTTGGGAATTCCCTTTGAGGAATTATTATTTGCTTTCACCTTCGGGATGTATTGGTCTGGCTTATACGAACACTTGTACTGGCATAAAACGATAAGCTTAAATAAAACTCATAATCACTAATATTTTAAAAATGAAACACAAACATTTTAAACAAAAGAACAAAGAAGCTATTCAATTAACGGTAGAAAATCCAAGCAGAAAAATCTTCAAGCTACTCATCAGCATGCTATTTTTGATTCTGACCTCAATAGTACTGCTTTCGTGTGCCAACGAGAAAAAAGAAAAAGCTGAAACAACAACTTTGACAGTTACAAAAGCACACACGCCTCAGACAAATCCCGTTGCCACGTCTCAAATAACTTATGAAATCGTACCAAACGATAAAGTGTGTATGGTTAATGACAGATTTATGGGGGTAGAACAGATACCCATAGATGTTGAGGGCACAACCTATTACGGCTGTTGTCAAGGTTGTGTTGATAAACTGCAGAAAAATATAGATAACGTTCGCTTTGGAAGCAATCCTATTAATGATGTAAAAGTAGATAAAGCCAACGCTGTTATCGTTCAGGATAAAAGTAAAGGGAGCGTCTATTATTTTGCTTCAAAACAAGATGCCCAAAGCTTTATAAATAACAATTAAGCCTAATATATTTCTATTAACAAACTAGAAAATTATGAAAATTGTATTGGCAATAGACGGTTCAGATTTCAGCAAAACAGCTGTAGCACAACTTAATAGAATGAACTTGCCACCAAATACTGAAATTCACGTCATAAACGTTTACGAATTTCCCACAGCCCTAGGACCAGATTTAATGGCGACCGGTGGTAGCTTGAATAATTACTATGAAGAATTCATAAGCGGTGCTCAAAAATTAGGTGACAAGATTGTTACAGAAGCTAGTGATAGCCTTAAGAGTATTAATAAAACACTTACCATAACCACCAGCGTTGTTAACGGACTACCTAAAAGTGTTATTCTAGAAAAGGTGGAAGAATGGGACGCTGATTTAATTTTAGTTGGTTCTCAAGGTCAAGGTGCATTATCTCGCTTATTGTTGGGATCTGTTTCTCAATATTTAGCCACACACGCTAAATGCTCAGTGATGATTGCAAGGGACAAAAATAATTGATGAAAGCCATTTGCATACTATCAAATCCAGAATAAATATGGAAGATAAACACATACATACTATTCCATCAAAATCAGCTTGTAAAGTAACAGACGATATCTGTCTACCGGATACCAATTGGCCACGTGTGGTTATTGTAGGAGGTGGTTTTGCGGGTTTGGCGTTGGTAGAAAAGCTAAAGAACAAAAAGGTACAAGTAGTTGTATTTGACAAAAACAATTTTCACCAATTTCAGCCTTTACTTTACCAAGTAGCAACGAGTGCCCTAGAGCCAGATAGTATTGTATTTCCCTTCAGAAAACAGTTTAACGGATATAAAAATGTAGTTTTCCGATTGGCAGAAGTAGAAGAAATTCAACCTTCTTCAAATGTTGTAAAAACTAACAAAGGAAATATTCATTACGATTACCTTGTATTAGCAACAGGCACGACTACCAATTTCTTCGGAATGAATACAGTTGAAGAAAATAGCTTGGGAATGAAGGATATTCGCGATTCCCTGAATATTCGTCATATGATGTTGCAGAATCTCGAACAAGCGGCCATTACTTGTGATGATGAAGAACGTGATGCGCTAACTAATTTTGTGATTGTGGGTGGCGGTCCCGCAGGCGTAGAAATGGCAGGCGCTTTGGCAGAATTCTGCAAATACATCCTTCCAAAGGATTATCCAGAATATTCATCTTCCATAATGAATATTTATTTGATAGAAGCTGGAAAAGAGCTTTTGAGCACAATGTCAAAGAAAGCATCCTCAAATACCTTAAGGTATTTAGAAGATTTAAATGTAAAGGTACTTCTTGATGAATCTGTTACTTATTATGATGGCAATAAAGTTTCTACAAAAAGTGGCAAGACCTTTTTAGCAAAGAACCTGATTTGGACCGCAGGTGTAAAAGGGCAATTCCCAGAAGGTATCGATGCAAAGCACGTGGTTAGAGGCAACCGTTTAAAAACGGACTCCTTTTTAATGTTAGAAGGATACGAAAACATTTTTGCCATAGGTGATATAGCGGCTGTAATTACCAAAAATACACCAAAAGGGCATCCACAGGTTGCACAAACAGCGATTCAGCAAGGGAAGTACTTAGGTAAAGTACTATTAAAAATAATGAAGAATGAGAGTGTAAAACCTTTTGAATATAAGGACAAAGGATCATTGGCAACGGTAGGCAAACGCAAAGCAGTAGCAGATTTAGGTAACTTCAAATTTGGAGGTTATTTCGCCTGGTTATTATGGTCTATCGTACACTTAATGTCCATAAGCGGTTTTAGAAATAGATTGTTGGTTGGTTTTAATTGGGCGGTAAGCTATTTCACTTATGAAAAAAGCAACCGCCTGATTATTAGAAATTTTAAATCTAAAAAAGTATTAGAAAATAATAAACAATTTTAAAATAGAATTTATGAAAAATATAGCAGTTATAGGATACGGAGTCATCGGAAAAAGAGTAGCCGATGCCATTAACGTACAAGATGACATGAACCTAGTTGGGGTTTGCGATGTTATTAGTGATTGGCGTATTCAAAACGCGGTAAGAAAAGGCTACGATATTTATGCAGCAACCCAAGAGGCTGCCGGTAAAATGAAATCTGAAAGCATCTCTGTAAAAGGAAATATGCAAGAGCTATTAGACACAGTCGACCTTGTTGTGGATTGTACACCAAAAAACATAGCAGCAAAGAATGTTGAAACCTATAAAAAAAGAGGTATAAAATTTATTGTTGAAGGCGGTGAAAAACACGAAACCACAGGGCATTCTTTTAATGCTGAAAGCAATTACAAAACTGCAATTGGCTTAAACCAAACAAGGGTTGTTTCGTGTAATACAACGTCTATCTTAAGAACTCTGGGTGCTTTAAAAAGAGCTGACCTATTAGATTATGCCAGGGGCACCCTTTTAAGAAGAGCAACAGATCCTTGGGAGAGTCATTTAGGCGGTATTATGAACACTATGGTACCCGAAAAAGATATACCGAGCCATCAAGGACCAGATGCTAAAACTGTAGATCCAGAACTGGATGTGATTACTTCGGCGGTTAAAGTTCCTGAGACACTAAGTCATATGCACTACTGGAATGTCAAGCTTAAAAAGCAAGTCTCGAAAGAAGAAGTATTGGCAGCTTTTAAAACATCCAGTCGAATAAAATTGATTCGCTATGACCAAGGATTGGTCTCAAACAATACCATTAAGGAAATGTTTCTAGATATGGGACGTCCTTGGGGCGATATGTACGAAGTAGCCCTTTGGGAAGATATGCTCAAAGTAAAGGGCGATGAGCTTTTTTATGCTTACATCGTCGATAACCAAGCTATTGTAATCCCTGAAACAATTGATGCCATTAGAGCCCTTACGGGAATTGAAACCGAGGGTACAAAATCCATTGCTAAAACCAATGAAAGTCTAGGCATACACTAAATTCTTATAAAAATGGAAACATACAAGAACATTGTAGATATATTGGGTGATAAAGCACCCTACTATTTAAATCACGTTTGTGAAAAAATAACAAAAGACGAACTACAAACACCAAGTGATAATAGTCTTGACAAGGTTTTTAATAATAGCAATAGAAGTCCGCAGGTGCTACGCAGTCTTTCACAGTTATACAGTCACGGAAATCTGTCGGGAACTGGTTATTTAAGTATTCTACCTGTAGACCAAGGTATTGAGCACAGCGCTGCTTTCTCATTTTATAAAAACCCAGATTATTTTGACCCAGAGAATATTATAAAACTGGCTATAGAAGCCGGCTGCAATGGTGTGGCATCAACGTTTGGGGTTTTGGGACTAAATGCCAGAAAGTACGCCCATAAAATCCCTTTCATTGTAAAGATTAACCACAATGAATTACTTACCTATCCCAACAAATATGATCAAACATTATTTGGAAAGGTAAAAGATGCTTGGAATATGGGAGCGGTTGCCATTGGTGCAACCATCTACTTTGGCTCAAAAGAAAGCAATAGGCAGATTAAAGAAATTTCAGAGGCTTTTGAAGAAGCCCATAGTCTGGGTATGGCAACCATCTTGTGGTGCTATACCCGAAACGACGCATTTAAAACAGAAAAAGAAGATTATCACGGTGCTGCCGACATAACTGGTCAGGCAAATCATTTAGGTGTCACCATTCAGGCCGATATCATCAAACAAAAATTGCCAACAAATGATTTTGGTTATAAACATATCGATTTTGGCAAATACAATGATGAAATGTATAAAACGCTCACTACTGAACACCCAATAGATTTATGCAGGTTACAAGTGGCAAATTGTTATATGGGCAAAATTGGATTGATTAATTCTGGAGGGGGTTCTAAAGGGGAAACCGATTTAGCCGAAGCCATAACAACAGCAGTAGTAAATAAACGTGCTGGAGGCTCAGGTTTAATATTAGGCAGAAAGGCTTTCCAAAAGCCTTTCGGTGAAGGTGTAGAATTATTAAAGCTGGTCCAAAGCGTTTATTTAGATTCAAAAATCAGCATAGCATAGCATAACAAAAAATGTTTGACACAGAGATAAAGTCACTTAAATCACTTAACGACTATCTGGTAAAACTGGTAGAAAACCGCCTATGGCTCAAAGTAATTATTGCTCTGTTTCTAGGTGTTGGGTTGGGTTTGCTCTTGAGTCCTCAAAATGGTTGGATATCTAAAGAAACTGCAGATGTCGTGGGTAATTGGCTAGCACTTCCTGGTGTGCTTTTTCTAAAGCTTGTGCAAATGATTATGATTCCATTAATTGTGGCATCTATCATTACTGGTATCGCAAGCAATGACAAGGATAGCCTAAAAAAACTAGGTGGTGGCGTATTGCTTTATTTTTTGGGTACAACAATCGTTTCAGTGAGTATAGGTACTCTTTTTTCTCAACTCTTTAAACCAGGTCGTTTTTTGCATCAACAAGCACTAACTGAGCACAACGATTTACCATCTGTTAACTCAGAAAATACTGGGTTGTCATTCGGCCTAGAAAATATACCTGATGCCATATCAAATTTACTGCCTGAAAATCCTTTGGCATCCATGGTAAGTGGTGAAATGTTAAGTATCGTGATTTTCACAATCATTATTGGTGTAGCTGTGCTATCGCTTGAGGACTCTTTACTGCGCCCAGTAAAGCTTCTTTTAAGTGCCATACAGGAAGTATGTATGACAGTAGTAAAATGGTCAATGCTTCTAGTACCTATTGCCGTTTTTGGTCTTATGGCGCAGCTCACCTCTAGTGTTGGACTAAGTTCTTTGTCCGGCTTAACATACTATGTAGGAGTAGTACTTCTTGGTCTTTTACTATTGGTGATTTTCTATGTATGCTTGGTTGCCTTGTTAGGAAAATCCAATCCATTTCATTTTCTAAAGAAAATTCGGGATGTCCAATTATTGGCCTTCTCAACAACGAGTTCTGCAGCTGTAATGCCCTTATCGCTGCAAACCGCAGAAGAAGAACTGAATGTAGATAAGACTATCAGTAATTTTATCATTCCTATTGGAGCTACGGTAAATATGGATGGAACTGCCCTCTACCAAACCATAACAACTCTGTTTATCGCTCAAGCCTATGGCTTGGAAATGAGTCTACTGAATATCATTGTGGTAATTGTAACCATTGTGGCGGCGTCCATTGGCACACCAGCCATACCTGGAGGTGGTGTAGTGATACTCGCCTCGCTTTTAGGAAGTGTTGGCATTCCATCTGAAGGTATCATCATCATCATTGGCGTAGAAAGGTTGTTGGGTATGTTCAGAACTGCAGTGAATGTCACAGGAGATTTAACAGCTTGTATGGTGTTCAATGCGTTATATGGGAAAACACCCCTATTAGTCGGCTTTAAAAGCAATAATAAATAAATAAATAAAGCTTGAAATAATGAACTTATGAAAATCACTAAAATAAAACACATAGGCGTATTCACTTCTGGGGGCGACAGTCCTGGGATGAACGCTGCATTGTATGCAATAGCTAAAGCCTCAGAGAAGAATGGTATAAAGGTAAGTGGATTTCGCAAAGGATACGAAGGGTTAATAGATGGTGATTTCCTTCCATTAAAATCGCACGATTTACAAAAGTTAGTACACCTAGGCGGCACTATCTTAAAAACAGCACGAAGCAAACGTTTTATGGAATTAGAGGGTCGCAAAAAAGCCTTACAAACCTTAAGAACAAATAAAATTGATGCTCTAATTGCCATAGGTGGCGACGGTACATTTAAGGGGCTATTGGCCTTTTCAGAAATATGCGACATCCCCTTTATTGGTATTCCAGGAACTATTGATAATGACCTCGCTGGAACTGATTACACCTTAGGCTTTGATTCTGCTGTAAATACGGCTATTGAAAATATTGATAAAATACGGGACACAGCCGAATCCCATAACCGTGTCTTTATTGTAGAAGTGATGGGCAGGGATTCAGGCTATATCGGTATCCATTCAGGATTAACAACCGGAGCAGACGCCATTTTAATTCCAGAAAGTGGTAAAGACCTGATTAATCTTTTAGAAAAAGTAAAAAACTATGATAGTGAAGACGCATTTCTAATCGTAGTATCCGAAGGTGATGAAATAGGTACAGACTTGGTCGCATCTAAAATTAAGGAAGTAAACCCAAATGTAGATTTACGAATTACGAGATTAGGATACGTTCAACGTGGTGGTAATCCTTCTGCATTAGATAGAATGTTGGGAATTAGGCTTGGAGTGGCAAGTTTAAAAGCACTTTCAGAAGGTAAAAAGAACGCAATGGTTGGATTATTAAACAATCAAGTGTATTTAACCCCTTTTAATCAAGTAGTCAAACAGCATCAAATAAAAGATGAGCTAAATAGATTGTTAGAACTTTTTAGCAAATAGGTACTTATGATAAAAACTTTAGAAAATATTAACCCTTTTATACTTGGAATTCTGATTAGTGTAGGAATCGGTCTCATTCTTGGATTAGAACGTGAATATGACAAACTAAAGGATGAGCATGGATTTGCAGGAATTCGAACATTTCCAATTATGGCTATCATTGGATTCATTTTAGGAAATCTTTCGACAACCTATACGCCTTGGTTAGTTATTATTACTGCAGCCGCATTCTTATTGTTTTTGGCTTTGAGTCATATCTCAATGGTACAAAAGCACGTAATGACGGGCATTACTACTAATTTGGCGTTGTTTGCCACGCTAATTCTTGGTATTATGGTAGCTAATCACTTGCACAAAGAGGCCGTTGCTACCGCAGTGGTGGTGGTTACATTATTATCATTAAAGACAACCTTTAAAACATTTATTAAGAATATTACTTCAGAAGAATTATTCGCTTTCATTAAGTTTTCAATAATTACGCTACTTATTTTGCCTTTCTTACCAAATCAAGACTACGGACCGGAAGGTTTGCTGAACCCTTTTGAGATTGGAGCCATTATAGTGATTGTCTCTTTTCTGAATTTCATCGGCTACTTTTTGGTGAAATACGTAGGCTCTAAGCGTGGTATTCTACTTACTGCAATTTTAGGAGGATTGATTTCAAGTACAGCAGTATCGTGGATATATGCTGCGCGAAGCAAGGAATCGCCTGAACTTTCTAAAGAATATGCTGCCGGTATCATTATAGCTTCCGCTATAATGTTTCCAAGGCTTGCAGTATTGGCTTATATTTTCAATAGTGCCATACTTTCTTATATAGCTATTCCATTTACCATCCTAACATTGATCTGTTTGATAAGTGCCATCTTATTTATCAGAAAGAATACTGAAGTATCAAAGACAGCTATCAACCTTGGTAATCCTCTCAATATCTGGAATGCCCTTGGGTTTGGTGCTATTTACTTGGCAATTTTATTTGCTGTTTTTTATGGAAATCAATTTTTCGGAGAAAGTGGTTTATATTTTTCAGCCCTAATTGCCGGATTAGCAGATACGGATGCAATCACTATAAGTATGGCAAAATTTGGGTCTTTGGAAGACAAACTCGCCCTTGCCACCAATGTCATTATAACAGCAACTATTAGTAATATGATTGTGAAACTGGGCATTACCTATTTTAAAGGTTCAAAAAAAACAGGGAAACTGGTGATGGGAGTTTTTGGAACGGTTGCCCTGGTAGGTATAGCATATATTTTAATACAGTCAGGAATTTAATTATTGTAAGATGAAAACAACCATATTCAGTACGCATAAATTTGACAAACCTTCACTTATAAAGGCAAACAACGGTAAGCACGAGTTATATTTTCTGGAGTACAGGCTTACCAAAGAAACAGCAAGATTAGCGAGAGGCTCTAAAGCCATTGCACTATTTTCAAACGATGATGCCTCTGCTGATGTCTTAGATGAGTTGTACCAACAGGGTATTGAATACATCGCATTACGTTCAGCAGGATTCAATCACGTTGATTTAAAAAAAGCTGATAAACTAGGGCTAAAAGTAGCTCGCGTACCAGCCTACTCACCATATGCTATTGCAGAATATACTTTGGCTCTCATTCTAGCACTAAATCGAAAAATAATTAGAGCACACAATAGGGTTCGGGAACAAAATTTTTCATTGAACGGGCTTACAGGGTTTGACCTAAACGGTAAAACGGTAGGTGTCATAGGGACAGGGAAAATTGGTGCAGTACTTGTAAAAATACTTCACGGTTTTGGCTGTAAAATACTTGCCCAAGATGTTATTGAGGATGAAAATCTAATTAATTCCTATAATGTAATTTATACAAACTGTACTACTATCTGCAAGCAAGCAGATATCATTAGCCTACACGTTCCATTGATGCCATCGACGCAGCACCTCATTGATACTGAACACATAGCCTTAATGAAAAAAGGTGTTATGCTCATTAACACAAGCCGAGGTGGTTTGGTTGATACCAAAGCCGCAATTGAAGGTTTGAAATCGGGTAAAATTGGATATTTCGGGATGGATGTTTACGAAGAGGAAGAAGGATTGTTTTTTGAAGACCACTCTGATACCATTTTACAAGATGATGTCATCGCCAGATTGATGACTTTTAATAATGTTCTTATTACTAGCCATCAAGCTTTTTTAACCGAGACCGCATTAAAAAACATTGCAGACACTACAATATACAATTTAAACTGTTTTGAAAACAAAGTAGCTTCTGGAAATGAAGTTAACTTAAACTAAAAAATATAGAAATTATAAACCATCAAAAAATGAAAAACATATTAGTACCAACCGATTTTTCAGAAAATTGCAATAAAGCAGCACGCCTTGGTATAGAAATGGCAAAGTTATACAATTCCGAAATTCACTTTCTACACCTTATGAAAACCCCAGTAGATTGGGTAAAACTGGACAAAGAAAAGGAAAAACGCTATCCTGAAACATTAAAACAAATAGGTAAAGCAAAATCGGCTTTAAGAGAACTTGAAAAAACAGCAGAACGTGAGGGATTAAAGTGTCGAAGGTTCTTACAATTTGATGCTGACCAAGGCGATATTTTAGACCATTCAACCCATTATCACCACGATTTTATTATTACGGGAAGTAGTGGAACCAAAGGCGTCATTAGAGAAATAAGAGGTAGCAATGTAGAGCAAATTGTACGAAAAGCCAATGCACCGGTCATTGTGGTAAAAGATGAAGAAGTCAATTTTCCGTTTAAGAATATTGTTTTTGTTTCAAATTTTGAAGAGGATATAACAGATGCTTTTAAACAAGTGATATCCATCGCTGATAAATGTAATGCGCGCATACACTTATTGAGCATCAATACCGAAACGGATTTCAATAGCATAGAGCTTGGCCTAGACCCTATTGAAAAAATGTTACAAAACTTTCCGGAATTGAAGAACTATTCAATGGCTGTCTATAATGAACCCTCAGTGGAAACTGGCATTAATACGTTTGTAGAGCAACAACCAACAGATTTAATAGCAATGGTCACACACGGTAAAACAGGGTTTTTAAGTCTATTTTCAAAAAGTATTGCCGAAGGTGTTACAAACCATTCCACTTTACCTGTAATGACAATACATATTTAGGCAATGAACGAGTCCATAAACATAATAAAATATTCGGGTGATGTAGTACCATTCAAAAGCGAAAAACTCATCAATTCGTTAAGGCGTGCAAAGGCAAGTGACGTAGTAATTGAAGAAATTGTTGAACATATTAAAGACACTATATACGATGGTATAACCACAAAAAAAATCTATCAGACAGCCTTTAATATGCTTAAACGAAAATCGAGGGTAAGTGCTTCAAAATACAAACTAAAAAAAGCCATAATGGAATTAGGGCCTTCCGGTTTTCCTTTTGAAAAGTTGGTAGGCAAATTAATGGAACAGGAAGGTTTTTCAACACAGGTTGGTGTTATTGTACAGGGTAACTGCGTACAGCACGAAATAGATGTAATAGCCCAAAAGGATAATTACCATTATATGATTGAGTGCAAATACCACAGCGACCAAGGACGGTTTTGCAATGTAAAAATCCCCTTATATATCAATTCCAGATTTCTAGATGTAGAAAAACAGTGGGAACGCCAAAAAGGCCACAACACAAAGTTTCATCAAGGTGGAGTGTACACCAACACCCGCTTTACAACTGATGCCATACAATATGGCCAATGTGTTGGATTACTAATGACCAGTTGGGATTACCCAAAGGGAAACGGTCTTAAGGATAGAATAGACCAATCTGGCTTACATCCCTTAACGGCATTGACAACAATTACTAAAGCCGAAAAAACAAAATTATTGGATAAAGGCATTGTGCTCTGCAAAGAGCTACACGAAACACCTACTTTATTAAATGAAATCGGAGTAGATAAAACAAGGCACAAAAAAATTTTGGAGGATTCCGAAGCCTTATGTAAAACCCATTAAAAAATAAAACTTATGAAAACTGAAGAATTAGAACAACAGAACAACTTGGATTTTGAACCGTTTTACGAAGCACTGGAAGATGACCCAAAGCTTCTCGAAGAAGCCTTGGAAATACTATTGGATATGGTTGATTTTGAACCTACATCCATTAAAAAAGTCGCCCTTTACATCAAAGAAGATTCGCGAAATTTATATAATGAAATAGTAGAATTATACAAATCAACCCAAGACAAAGGGAATACACCTTCCTGCTGTGGTGGACACTAAATAAAGACCATATCAATGAACAACACTAAAATAAATATTCACTTTTTGGGCGCAGCGGGAACGGTAACTGGTTCAAAATATTTAGTAGATACCGGAGAGAGAAAAATACTCATAGACTGCGGACTTTTTCAAGGGCTAAAGGAATTGCGTCTCAAAAACTGGGAATATCCGCCCGTCGATGTTTCGGAAATTGATGCAGTCTTGCTTACCCACGGTCATATGGACCATACGGGATATTTGCCAAGATTGGTCAAACAAGGTTTCAAGGGTGCCATCTTTGGTACCAATCCTACGCTGGATATTGCTAAAATCATACTGAACGATAGTGCAAAAATACAAGAACAGGAGGCTGAACGTGCCAATAAAGAGGGGTATTCCAAACACAGTCCTGCAGAACCTTTGTACACCTTAAACGATGTTGAAAAAACCGTACCTCGTTTTAAAGGGATACCACCTTCGCAATGGCTACCTATTCTCAAGGATGTAAAGGCACGATTTCAGTACAACGGACACATTCTTGGTGCTACTTATATTGAGTTGGATATACACGGAAAACACTTTGTTTTTTCAGGTGACATCGGTAGGACTAATGATTTGCTCTTATACCCACCTTTAAAACCAACAAAGGCTGATGTATTATTTATTGAATCCACCTATGGTGGAAGATTTCATCCTGAAGAAGAAGAGGCCATTCCGCAGATTGAAAAATTAGTAAATGACACCATAAATAAAGGTGGTAGCCTGTTTGTTCCAAGCTTTTCAGTGGAACGTGCCCAACTGATGATGCTTATTTTCTGGAGATTATTAAAGGAAGATAAAATCCCAAAAGTTCAAATGATAATGGATAGCCCAATGGGCGCTAACGTATTGGAACTCTTCCATCGCACAAGAGATTGGCACAGATTAGAGGACAATGAATGTGATGAAATGTGCTCGCATTTCAAGGTTGTAAGTAGTTATCGGGAAACTATGGAATTAAGAACCGACAACAAACCAAAAATTGTGATTGCAGGAAGCGGAATGCTTACAGGAGGTCGAATGCTCAACTATCTTGAAACCCAAGCCCAAAACCCCAATAACACCTTGCTATTTGTAGGTTATCAAGCTGAAGGAACACGTGGCAGGAAATTGTTGGAAGGCGACAAGGAATTAAAAGTGTACGGGAAATGGGTGCCTTTTAAAATGCAGGTAGCTGAAATTGAGGGACTATCTGCACACGCAGACCATAAAGAACTTATGAATTGGATGAGTGAGATACGAAACAAACCAAAGCGAATTTTTATCGTACACGGTGAAAAAGAAAGTGCGGAAGCATTGCAAAAAGGCATCAAGGAAACGTATGGTTGGAACTCGGAAATCCCACAATTATATAGCATTGAAGAAATAGAATAAACTATGGAACAACATTCAAACATATTAAAATACAAGCATCTAGGAATTTATACCCAAAACGAAAATGTAGTGTATATGCGTGAAGATTGCCACGTCTGTATTTCAGAGGGCTTTGAGGCATTGACCAGAATTAGGGTTTCTACCGCAACCCATTCCATTGTCGCGAGCCTTAACGTTATAAACTCAGATATCCTGCTAACCAATGAAATAGGTCTATCAGACGCTGCTGCAAAAAAGTTGAATCTTTTCGACAATGACACATTGTACGTTTCCCATTTGGAACCTATCGAATCGTTAAGTCACGTCAGGGCAAAAATCTATAACCAAAAACTAGATTACAGCGCCTACAATCAAATTATCACGGACATCGTTGAAGGTGATTATTCCAACATCCATCTTTCAGCATTTATAACAGCCTGTGCAGGTGACCGAATGGATATTGATGAAATATCCGACCTTACAAAATCTATGATTACCTCTGGAAAGCAATTGAATTGGAATAAAGAAATTGTCGTCGATAAACATTGTATTGGCGGATTACCAGGCAATAGAACCACACCCTTGGTAGTTGCTATAGTTGCTGCGTACGGACTTACAATGCCCAAAACATCGTCCCGAGCCATTACATCTCCAGCAGGTACGGCTGACACCATGGAAGTTCTCACCAACGTTACACTTTCTGCTGACGAGATAGAGACCGTAGTAAATCAAGAAGGTGGCTGTTTTGTTTGGGGTGGTACTGCCCAACTAAGTCCCGCAGATGATGTGCTCATTAAAATTGAAAAAGCATTGGATATTGATAGTGAAGGGCAACTCATAGCCTCGGTATTATCTAAAAAGGCAGCAGCAGGTTCTACTCACGTTGTTATTGACATACCTGTGGGTGAAACAGCCAAGGTACGAAGTGTGGAAATGGCGAAAAAACTACAAAACCATATGGAAACTGTGGGTGATGCCATAGGCCTCAACGTGAAAGTGGTAATAACGGATGGCACTCAACCCGTAGGCTATGGCATCGGCCCAACTTTAGAAGCTATCGATATATTAAATGTGCTAAAAAATGAAGAAAATGCACCAAAGGACTTAAAAGAACGTGTTGTGCTGTTGGCTGGCGAACTGTTAGAACTTTCAGGAAAGGTCGAAAAAGGAAAAGGAATGGAAACTGCCAAAGAGATACTTACATCTGGAAAGGCCTACGAAAAATTTCTTGCCATTTGTAAAGCTCAGGGACGCTTTACACAACCTGTTTTGGCACCTTATAAAACAGAAATCAGAGCGGAGACTTCCGGTATTTTAAAGCGTATTGACAATAGAAAGATAGCGAAGCTCGCAAAACTTTCAGGTGCACCCCAATCTAAATCTGCGGGAATTTTATTGAACGTCCATTTAAATAACAAAGTTGAAAAAGACGGCTTACTATACACGCTTTTTGCAGAATCGCAGGGTGAGCTAAACTATGCTTTAGAATACAAAAATCGCCATAACGATATCATAACCATTAAATAAAAACAAAATGAAAACTATATTATTCAGCCTTCCGGGAAACGAGGATCTAACAGAACTAATAGCAACAAAAATGGATGCAGAAGTAGGAAAGACCACTTTACGGAAGTTTCCAGACGGCGAATCTTACACACGCATACTGTCTAACGTAAAAGATAAATGTGTGGTCTTGGTCTGTACGCTACACGACCCTGATGAAAAATTATTACCGCTATACTTTTTGAGTCATACGGCAAAATCATTAGGTGCTATGTGCACCTGTTTGGTAGCACCCTACTTGGCGTATATGCGACAAGATAAAATATTTAATGAGGGCGAAGGTGTTACCTCTACGTTCTTCGGAAAGCTGATTTCCGGTTTTGCTGATAGTATTACTACCGTTGACCCTCATCTACATCGAATACACTCTTTGAGTGAAGTCTATGACATTCCAAACAAAGTAATTCACGCCGCAGATGCTATTTCAGAATGGATAAAAGAGCATATCAAAAATCCAGTATTGATAGGTCCTGATTCGGAAAGTGAGCAATGGGTATCTGAAGTAGCCAAAAATGCAGATGCACCCTTTACAGTATTGCAAAAAGTACGTCACGGCGACCGTCATGTAGAAGTTTCCGTTCCTGATATAGACAAATATAAAGATGCCACGCCTGTTTTGGTCGATGATATTATCTCAACCGCCCGTACAATGATTGAAACCGTAGGGCACTTAAAAAAAGCTGGAATGAAACCACCAATATGTGTGGGTATTCACGCTGTTTTTTCAGGCAATGCCTATCAAGACCTAATGGACTCAGGCGTTGAAAAAATAGTGACCTGCAATACCATCCCGCACCCATCAAATGCAATTGATTTGAGTAATGTAATGGCAAAAGAAGTAAAACAATTGATGCACCATATATGAAAAAACGAGTCTTCATAGTATTACTTACTTTATTCAGCATTACAATGACTGGACAAACTGAAATGCTTATTGGGCAGATTTCGGGTAGGGTTGTAGTTCGAGAAAATTTTGATGAAGATAGCGTATTGCTTAACAAGCAGACGTTTGAGGCTGGAGAAATAATGGAAAAAGATGGGTATTATCAAATTGAGGTGATTACTGAATTGTTTGATGATAAAGGGCAATCAGAAGAAAAGTACACCACGACCTATCGTTGCAAACCTACTGAAGCAAGTGTTATGGTAATGGCATTTCCGTTTGCAAAACCCAAAGCTAAAGAAACAGAAATCAATACTACCTCGACAGATTTTAAAGAGTTATACGATTTGGAAAACTTGGAAGATATAGAATTGAAAATGACATTCGATTCGGGCCTCTTGAATTTCTTCGGTTCAAAGAGCAACATAAAAATTTATGAACGGAAACTGGATGGAAATAAAAAATCCATTGCTTCCAAAATCAATATCAAAGCCTATGCGTTGGGTATTCGCATCAAACAACTTGATTATGATGTAGTAGAAAAGTTAAGCAATAACGGTTTGTTGACCTTTCAAAAAATTCACAGAGGCAGATGGCAGTTATTTTACAATGACTTATAACTAAAACAAAATGAAGAATTACGATACACTTTCAGAAGCAATTAGCGATTTAAAACAAAGAGGCTATAGTTACGATTTTAACCTAAAACCTATGTGTTTGGAATGTGCCTCACTTAAAATAGAAATTAAACCTGAAGAGTTTAAAGTCGATGAAATCTATCGTTTTGAAGGTATGAGCAGTACCGATGACAATAGTGTACTGTATGCTATTTCATCTAAAGATGGTATTAAGGGTACTTTGGTAGATGCCTATGGTGTCTATGCAGAAAACATTTCTGAAGCAATGAGAAAAAAATTACGATAACACTTAAATAATACGATAATGGAAAACCACCAACATCACAATCACGAAGAAATGGACCATTCTAAAATGGACCATTCAAAAATGAAACACAAAAAAGAAGACCACTCTAAAATGAACCACGGAAGCGGTGGTCATTCCGGTCATAATCCCGGTCACGGACAAATGGGCCACGACCACCATAAAATGATGGTCAAGGATTTTAGAAAACGGTTTTGGATATCTTTAATTATTACTATCCCAATATTGTTCCTATCTCCTATGATACAAGAATTTTTTGGGTATGACCTATTGCTTCCTGGAAATCCGTATATCCTATTTGCGTTATCCTCATTTGTTTATTTCTGGGGAGGCTGGCCATTCTTAAAAGGTTTTTATAATGAAATTAAATCCAAAGGTCCTGGAATGATGACCCTGATTTCCATGGCCATTAGCGTTGCTTATTTTTATAGTACAGCTACTGTTTTTGGTCTTAAAGGAGAAGATTTTTTCTGGGAACTAAGCACCCTTATTGTGATCATGCTTTTGGGTCACTGGCTAGAGATGAAATCAGTTTTAGGTGCCTCTAAAGCATTACAACTTTTAGTTAGTATGTTACCAGCAGAAGCCCATAAAATTGTAGGGAATGAAATTCAGGATGTAAAACTAGAGGACTTACTAAAAGACGACATCATATTGGTTAAACCTGGTGAAAAAGTTCCTGCAGATGGAATTATTGTAGAAGGGTCCAGCTACCTCAACGAGTCGATGCTGACAGGGGAGTCCAAACCAGTGAAAAAAGAAGAAACTGATAAAGTAATTGGAGGATCTATAAATGGGAATAGTACCTTAAAGGTAAAAGTAGAACATACCGGTAAGGACAGCTATTTAAACAAGGTTATCAAAATGGTAGACGAAGCACAGCGCACCAAATCTAAGATGCAAAATCTATCGGATAGAGCTGCCAAATGGTTGACCTATATTGCCTTGGCCATTGGGTTTGGCACCCTTGCAGTCTGGCTAATTTTAGGTTTTCCATTTGTTTTTGCATTAGAAAGAATGGTAACGGTTATGGTTATTGCTTGCCCACACGCATTAGGATTAGCCATTCCGTTAGTAGTAGCGATATCGACCGCAGTATCCGCACAAAATGGATTATTAATCAGAAATAGAACGGCTTTTGAAGAGTCAAGAAAAATCTCTGCTTTATTATTTGATAAAACAGGAACGTTGACCAAAGGTGATTTTGGTGTTACGCGAGTTAAATCGGTTAATCAAGAATATACCCCAGAAGAAATCTTAAGGCTTTCAAGCGCCTTGGAACAGAGTTCGGAACATCCCATTGCCGTTGGCATTATAAAAAAGGTGAAAGAAGATAATATTACCATCCCTAAGCCAGAAAACTTTAATGCCATTACCGGTAAAGGTGTAGAGGCCAATGTTGAAGGTAAACAGGTTAAAGTAGTTAGTCCAGGTTATTTAAGGGATGAAAAAATAGAAATCCCAAAAGATGCCTATAGCGATGCTGCTGAAACTGTTGTTTTTGTCTTGATAGATGGAAAATTGGTCGGGTATATTGCACTGGCCGATGAAATACGACCAGAATCTGCAGATGCGATTAAAGTGTTCAAAAAGAATAATATTAAAGTTTATATGGCGACTGGCGATAATGAAAAAACAGCTAAAGCCGTTAGTGAAAAATTAGGACTGGATGGTTACTACGCAGAAGTACTACCGCACCAAAAAGTAGAGATTGTTGATAAATTGGAAAGTGAGGGAGAGTTTGTGGCTATGACAGGTGATGGCGTCAATGATGCACCTGCATTGGCAAAAGCCGATGTAGGAATTGCTGTTGGTTCTGGTACTGATGTTGCAGCGGAAACTGCCGATATTATTTTGGTAAACAGTAACCCACAAGACATTGCTAACTTAATTTTGTTTGGAAAGGCTACCTATAATAAAATGATTCAGAACCTAGTCTGGGCGACAGGTTATAACGTAATAGCTATTCCGTTAGCCGCTGGAGTATTGTATTCTTCTGGATTTGTTTTGGGACCAGCCGTAGGAGCAGTATTTATGAGCCTTAGTACTATTATTGTCGCCATTAATGCTCAGTTACTGAAACGTAAAATCGGTAAAAAATAATGGAGAAAAAAGAGAAGCTCGGCAGGATATCCTTGATTCTGCTGAGTTTATTTGTGGTGATGTTGGGCTATGGCATTTTATTGCCAACCCTTCCCTACTATACCGAAAGATTAGCACTTAAAGACAACCATGACAGAGACTTAATCAACTTCCATATTGGATTGCTTACGAGTATTTATCCGCTTTTCCAATTACTGTTCGTGGTGGTTTGGGGAAAGCTATCAGATAAATACGGTCGTAAGCCCATTATCATTGTCGGTCTCATCGGGTTTGTGATAATGCAGTTGTTAACAGGACTTGCCACATCTTTGTCAATGCTCTATGTTGCTCGCATATTTGGGGGCATTTTTACATCATCAGTTATTCCAGTTAGTAATGCTTATTTAAGCGATATCACTTCTGAAAAACGTAGAACCAAAATAATGGCTTGGTCTGGTGTAGCCATCAGTTCTGGGGTAATTTTTGGTCCTGTCATTGGTGGATTTCTGTCCCAAACTAACATTCATATTAAATATTCTATAGGCCTGCTACATTTAGACCGATTTTCAGTACCATTCTTGTTTGCTGCTATATTAGGATTGATTGTTTTATTTATAGTAACAAAATGGTTAAAAAACACTGTTCGATTTCAAAAACAAACTTCAAAAAAAGTGAGTTTGCGCTTTACGTTTAGCAAATATTTTATCGTATTACTAGTGTTGTCTTTTGTGCTACAACTTGTTGTGACTTTATTTGAAACAGTATTTTCAATATACGGCAAAGATGAATTGGGGTTTAACAGCAATCAAGTTGGTATTGGTTTTATGCTATGTGGCTCTGTAATGGCTGTTTTGCAGCCTGTTTTTGCAAGTTATGGAGAGAAGGTCTTATCTACGAAAAAACAAATTGCTTTAGGGTTGTTAATAGGTGGAATATCTTTAATCGCTTTTCCTTTTTTTAAAAATGAATACTTTGTCTATGGCTTAATTGTTCTTTTTGCGGCAGGAGGCGCAATGGTAACTCCTAACCTATTATCAGCAGTTTCCTTAACATCAAAAGAGAATACAGGTAGAAATATATCTATACAAAGCTCAACCAATAGTATTGGTCAGATTCTAGGCCCTGTTTTAGGGACTTGGTTAATAGCAGGCGGCTTTTTTTATCCATTTGTTATTGCTGGTAGTATTGTCCTGTGTGCTATTGCGATTTTAGGCTTTCTCAAACTGCCAAATAGCAATCAAGAAAGCATTGTGATAACTTTGGATAAAAGTGAGCTGATTCAATAAGTTGTACACAGCTTATAAATTAAGCGTATATCAAAAGAACACGTTAGGGAGGTTAACTACAAAGTTGAAATGCACAATACTAAAAAGTATTAATGCTGAAGACTTACATTTCTCGTTTCTGTCATTTATTTTATGATACTCAAACAGTTTATTCTTAAATGATTTTGAGAACATGAGGTTACTAACATCTTTAGATTCTAATTGCTTACAGTGCTTTTTTTCTGGAATAAAATAAGACTAATACATAAAATTCCCATTATGTTCTGTAAAAGCTAATATGTCTTTACTCGATAGTTCGGTATTTGTATTTAGCATAAAAAAAATAGAGTCTATGCTTTGAAGAATAGTTTTATTACACTTAATTCTTTCTTCTAAAAGAGTAGTGTCGGCTATCAAATCTCTTTTAAAATCATTTAAATATACTTTTGAAGTTTCTTTGTTTTTTGGTTTTGGGAGGTGTTATTTATCCATAAAGAGATTAAAATTCCAATAACTACAAGAATAATTTCCCCGACAGCATAAATCAGATACTTACTGAATTTATTTTCAGGGAGTGGGTTTTGTCTAATTTTTCTAAAGAATTTTATCATTGGTTAGCTGTTTCTGATAATGAAGCACAACGTTCTCGGCTATGAGTAGTTGCGTGGTTTAGCACTTAACTTTGCAAGTACACACCAAACTGAAAATCCGCGAG
>CEPZ01018960.1_pt1 | contig 22083 bp, 22 predicted proteins | sample 530461 | NCBI WGS metagenome assembly CEPZ01 (sample SAMEA2620106, study PRJEB7988) | marine metagenome | isolation source: saline water (ENVO:00002010), including
AATCTTGATGTTCATAAAAATGCAAATGGAAACAAATCAGCAGGTGTTCGCGCTAGAAAGGGCCTAAGGCTTGTAAAGCAAAGATCAGCAGATCTTGTCAAGGTTTCTCTTGCTGCAAATAAGGAGAAATAGTATATGGGGATGATTTGGATTCGACTTTGTAATTGAGACGAATAGTACAAGTAGTCTAACGGATAGCAGACTTAAAACGCAGTTCAAAAAAATAATTGCTAATAACAATAATTTCGACGAAATCCGCTTAGCGGCTTAATCGGGAGGTGCTTAGAACCTTCTATCCAATCTAAGATATCTTTCGCTCGGTGGAGAGAAATAACGCATTGAGGGAATGGTTACCCTGCTTGTAGCAGGTGGGCTCTGAAACAACATAAGAGCGGTTTGGTTTTTGTTGTAAACTTTGTTGGGATTAGAAACCAAATAAACTTGTGAATGACTTGAAATCAATGTTATGAAACACGCGGGTTCGACTCCCGCCATCTCCACCATTTTTAAAATGGAAATTATGGGTTCGATTTTTACCAACTCCTTAGGAGTTGGTTTTTATGTATAAGAGTTAAGAATTTTAAGTTTACTCTAGATGAACAAATTAGATCTTTTGAAAAAGAAATAAATGAACGGAATGAATCTGGAAAAGTAGCTACACTTTATTAGACTCCCTCCATCTCCAGCTCCACTATTTTTATATATCTCAACATGTGATTGATATTTATTGCTATGCTATTAGCAGAGTCACAATTGAGACGCCTTATAAGAAAAAGTATTCTCTTAGAATATGACTGGGGAGGCACTGATCCATTTGGCTATGGTTCTGACCCACCTAGTCATGAGGAGTGGAAACCAAAAAATCCTGAAGACCTAGCAAACGCTATAAAGATGCTGGGATATTTCACTCCTGCGTGGCCCGCTATGTTTGTAATCGACCTCGCTCGAGCGATAAGTCATACCACACAGTCAGAAGATTCAACACATCTCAGAGATTTCATAGCATTTGCCCTTTCTGCAGCAGGAATTGGAAAATTTTTTAGACATGTCGCAATACCTCTTACAAAGTATATCACATCATTTTTGACTGCAAACGGTGTCAAAGGGGCTGCTAATGTCGCAGTAAGCGCTACAAGCAAGTCTAATCGCATAAACCAGAGCTCATCGCAGAAATTTATGAAATGGCTTGATGATAGCAGTGCTATGAAGCCCCTTCCCGGTCTTCAACCTGGAAAGCTTTTTCATGGCAATACTTCAACGTACGTTAATACAAGACTGTCTAGTGATCCTAAGTTATTTTTCCACGCGCCTGTTGGAAAAGCGTCATCTTCACTATACGGAGGTGCAAGACATGCTCCAGGCTCAGGAGAGACTATTTTTTTTGCCAACAGCCCAAAACTGGCCGTAGACTACGCTGTTAGATACGCTAAAGATTTAAAATCTTCACCAGTGCTTATAATTGCCAACGGTGCAAAAATATCTAGTCTTAGAAGAAATCCATTTAAGTACTATCCATACTGGAGATCAAAAACCATTCCCGCTAATTTGATGAAAGTAATTCCGCTAAAATTCACAGGAGGAAAGCTCCCAGGCCCAAAACAGAACTCCTGGAAGATGCTAACACCTGAAACAAAGCAGTTAATTAGTGCTGTACCATTGTAATTTATTTGGCTAAGCCATTTATTAAAACACGAAGCAGTTTTATTTGCAAATTTCTCTATGTGAAAAATACTTAAACATACAATGATAAAAATTTTACTGGAGGTTTTATGACATGGAAATATGCAATAATTCTTGTTTCTAAAGACGGGGATGAAGAAGTTTGTGAGCTAGTAGAGTTGCATAGCAACAGCGCATTTAAAAAGGCGAATATATCATCTATTGAAGATCTATTTCTTGCGTATCAAGATGTCGAAAAAGACGGAATAAATAGAGATTTCTATAATTCAGGTACATTTAGAAGAGAATATAATTGTGACTCTCTTGAGTGGACATTAATGTGGAAAAAATTTGATCAATATGATATTAATGATATTGACGAGCTATACACAATTTTCGGCGGCGACTAATATAGTTTTATCTTAAGCCTTTAGCATGATATTTTAAGCTTAAAGGATGCATAAGCTGCACAGGATTCTAATATGTCAATTCTGGATATACTTTTCAGACACATGTTTAACCTTTATGATGAAAAAGAAATATGTGAAAATAAATCTGATTCTAAAGAATCATATAATAACGATATTGAAAAATGTCTATGGGAAATAAAAGATGATCTCAATCTAACTACGGAAGAGATTGAGACAGCAATGAAAGACAACAATAGAAGAGAAAAATAAAAAATAATTTCTAATATTTATAAGGTAAAACTTTAATATCTAAATGACAAACACACGTGATTTAATCAATTTTTTCATTGACTATGATTTCCATTTTTTGAAGAATTCTTTTTTCAAGCTGGCAGATTCTCATTCTAGTTACGTTAAAGATCCCGCCTATCTCTTGAAGCGTCATTGGTCCGTTCTTTGATGCTAATAATATGCAATTCATTGAGCATCCATGATCAACCCAATGCCTGCATGTATTCTTCTTGCACAGCTTCTTATATTTTTCATGAATACTAAAACATTTCATTTTTTAGATAAATCCATCTTGTTAGACATTAAATTAATAATAACACATAAGCGAGAGATTGACAAGTGACAGAGAGAAAAACATTTATAGTTGATACGTCCGTTCTTCTTTATGATAAGCATTCGATACACTCATTCCCAGGATGCGATGTTGTAATTCCCCTGGTTGTTCTTGATGAGCTAGATAGTTTTAAAGATAAAACTGGAATACTTGGAGAATATGCAAGGTATATAAATAGATTTCTTGATGACTTGAGACAGTCAGGAAATCTTCATGATGGGATAGAGATATTTAATAATCAGACAATTAGAGTTGAAATAGATCCTGGATCTATAATCCCACCCGGCCTAGATGAGACCATTGCGGATAATAAAATAATTGCTGTTGCAATTGAGCTATCTAAAAAAGATGAGCAAAATGTCACTGTCATAACAAAAGATATAAACTTTAGAGTAAAGTGTGATGCACTAGGAATAGATTCAGAAGACTACTATAAAGATCAAGTTTCAATTACAAAACAACAGCTTTATACAGGCTTCAAAGATTTAGACAATATTGAAAGAGGTGTTATTGATAAATTTTATGAATATGGAGAAGTTAATAAGGCTGATATCGATGCAGATGTATACCCAAATCAATTTATAGTTGGAAAATGTGGAAAAAAATCCATGATGGGAATAGTGAAAAATAAAAAAATAAATCAGATAAAATATAAAATGTCTGAAAGTGCACCTGTTCATCCGAGAAACAAAGAGCAAAAATTTGCCTTGTGCTTGCTACAAGATAGCAGCATCCCTCTTGTTACAATAACAGGAATAGCTGGTTCCGGAAAGACATTTTTAACGCTAATGTCTGGAATGTCTGGAATATATGAAAAACAGTATAAGAGAATAGTAATAACTAGATCAATCCAGCCCGTCGGAAGAGACCTTGGATATTTACCAGGAGATATAAATGATAAAATGTCACCCTGGTTGTATCCTATAATGGATAACTTTAGAGATTCATTTTCTGATGTTACATATTTTGAAATGATGCGTGAAAAGGGTCAGATTGAAATAGCACCTTTGGCATTTATACGAGGAAGAACGTTTAATGATGCATTCATTATTGTCGATGAGGCACAAAATGCTACAATTCACGAGTTAAAGACAATAATAACAAGGGTAGGAACTGGATCAAAGATAGTTTTGATTGGAGACACAGACCAGGTTGATACTCCCTATATAGACACATTTTCTAATGGTTTAACGATCATAACTGAAAAATTTAAGAAAGAAAGTCTTGCAGGACACATAAAACTTGAGAAAGGAGAAAGATCAAAGTTGGCCACATTGGCATCAAGAGTAATTTGATGAATAATTACTCTTGGAGGCTTCTGCCATGGCCGGAACCACATTCAAGAAGAGAGACCTTAATAGGTACAGAAAAGTATACCCGTACATAAGAAGAAGACCAATAAAGTCATTTCTATCTGATAAGGAAACGATACTGGAGGCAGGAAGTCTCACGTTTAGCAATTCATCATCAGAGACGCACACATTTACAGAAAAATATGACAGTGCTCCATTTGTTACAGCAATAGCTGTTGATTCTGACTCAAACGATACAGCAAACGTCAATGTCTATATAAGTGCTGTTACAACAAAATATGTCACAATAGATACAAGTCAGGTATTTACAGGTGCAGTTCATTTTCATGTACTTTTAATTTCAACAGATTAATAACATGTCTATAAACTTAGAGCAAGGCGTAATAAATTTTTCAAATTCAACTGTAGGAACGTTTAGTATAACAGGTGTATTTGATAAGCCGCCAACTGTTACAATCGGTGCAACTTTAAGCGGAAGCGATCAGCCAAATGTAAATTTTTGGGTTCATAGTACTGCAAATAATCAGATCATCTTGTCTGCCAGCCAGCCCTGGAGCGGTGAAGTACATATTAACCTTATTAGTATGACAGTTGGCGCATAGGAAAACAGGAATAAAAACATGCCAAAAGATTTTTCATCAAAGCAGATTAGAGTTTCACAGTTAATAGGCTCAGGGTCTGTATCTGGAACACATGCTTCAATAGTATTCTATAGCGCATCTCATTCATCAAACTTTCAGGGTGGAACAACTGACTCCTCAATGTTTAAGAATGTAGGAAGAGACGTATTTCTATTCATATCAGGTGCAGCAAGGGACCAAGTAAGCGAGAGAGGTGTTTCTTTATTTGGCGGGGATGTTGTTATATCTGGAACCCTGTATACAGATAGGTTTGTTGCAGAGGTAGATGCAACAACAACTGGTTCAATTTCTCTATCTGGATCTCTTCATGTATCACAGAGTGCAACCTTCGGCGGATCGCTATCAATACAGGGTAACAGGTATGATGATGCTGTAAGCGGATCAGCGCTTGAGGTCGACGGCGGCGTCAGGCTAGGCACCTCAGGATCAGCTCAGCTATTTGTAAATGGTGACGGAATATATTTGACGGGTAGCGTCTCAGATTTTAAGCTGACAGGATCAATTAGAGGTACAGAGTTTAAGGTCACATCTGACGCATCTCATATTGATAGTAATCTGTATCTTTCCGGAACTGTATCAGATTATTCTCTTTCTGGAACAATAAAGAGCTCTGTGTCAAAAGTTATTGAGTCATCAGTAGCCACAGAGATCGAAACATCAGCAGGATTATTGACACTAGACGGAAAATCAGGAATAAGTCTTCAGTCCAATGGATCACCATATATCTCTATTGATAGCACAGGAAACACAACATTCCTTGGCCCACTTTATGTATCAGGAGCAGTTGGCAAGGATGGATCAAATATTCATCTCTCAGGAACTGTATCAGATTTCTCACTAACAGGAACAATAAAAAACTCTTCATCTAAGGTAATTGAATCATCCGCAGCAACAAAAATAGAGACAACAGCAGGTGAGCTGACACTAGATGCAAATTCAGGAATAAAGATTCAAACTAGCGGGTCAGATATCTTGACAACTAGCGCTGCAGGAATTTATCTCTCAGGAACTGTATCAGATTACTCTCTCTCAGGAACAATAAAGACATCAGCTTCTAAGATAATAGAGGCATCTGCCGGGGCAGAAATCGAAACAGCAGCCGGATTTTTGACCCTAGATGGAAAGTCAGGTGTCAGATTGCAGACAGGTGGAGCAGACATACTAAGGACTGGAAATGATAGTATTTATCTCTCAGGAACTGTATCAGATTTCTCACTAACAGGAACAATAAAAAACTCTTCATCTAAGGTAATTGAATCATCTATAGCAACAGAAATAGAAACATCTGCTGGATCTCTCACACTTGATGGATTTTCCGGAGTAGACGTCCAGATAAGTGGTAGCTCATATATAACTGTTAATACAGGAGCGATTGTAATTGGAGCAGGCCGAGACCCAGGCGTAATTCCACCGGCGCTATATGTTTCAGGTGCAATTCAGAGTAATTTACACGTATCAGGAGCACTTTTTGCAAACAACATAAGTGGCTCACTAACATCTTTAGCTAATGGGTCAGAATATATTGTTGCAGGATCAGGTGTGTCTGTTTCAACCGGTTCCACAGGTCAGCTGACAATTTCAGCATCAGGTGTTGAGTCATTTAAAACAATTTCAATATCAGGACAGAGTGACGTTGTTGCAGAACAAACAGGTGACACGCTTACTCTGGTTGCAGGAAACAATACAGTCATTACAACAGACGCCAGCACAGACACTATTACAATTCAAGCTCTTCAAGGCGGAGGCAGCAGCACAGTATTTAATGATAGAAATCATAAGGCAACATCTACTGGATCACTGTCTTTAGCAGGACCCGGCTTAGGATTAATATATGATACGACTGATGTAGGATCTGACGTATTTTTCTTTGTAAGCGGAACAATAGGAACAAGAGGCACAACAAATACTGGGTCTGCTGTTTTTGGAGGAGATACACTCACATCAGGAAGCATCTTTGCACTAAGCGGATTTAGCGGATCACTTACAACACTGTCCGACGGAACAGATTATCTAATTGCCGGTGCTGGTATTTCTATTGCAACAGGATCTGGCGGCGCACTAACTATCACAAATGACGGAACTGTTGGTGATATCACAGGTGTTACAGCAGGAACGGGACTTTCTGGAGGCGGAACATCAGGAGACGTAACGCTTAACATAGATGATAGCACAGTTGCAACAGTATCAGGAACAGCGTTTACAGGAGATATAAGTCGCGGAAATACAACAATAGGTACAAACACCATTACTAATACTGGTGCAACTTTCACGCTTGATGCATCTGGTGATATTATAATAGATGCAGATGGTGGTCAGATATATTATAAAGATGGTGCATCGTATTTCATGGAATGTGCGCAAGGTGCAAATGGAAATGGATCTGGAGCAGCCGGCGACTGGACTTATTCATTAGGCACACAAAATAAGGCCATGATATGGCTGGCAAATGATGCAGGCGAGTACAGAGAGGCATTAAGAATACAAGGGTCTACTGGCGTAAACGCAGTTGTTGTTAATGAGGGTGCTCTTTCTGATGTCGACTTTAGAGTTGAGACGCAAGGGGAAGATCAGGCGTTCCAAGTAGACGCATCAGCAAATACTATATACATCAATAGAGGTGAGACAGATGTCACATCATCTTTCCATAGTGATTCAGATGTGGCGCTTACAATAGCCGGCGGCGGTGTTGTAATAAATGAGGACGGAAATTCAGGAGTTGACTTTAGAGTTGAATCTAATAATTTAGCCTCTGCAATTTTTGTTGATGCAGGAACAGACCAAGTTGCAATTGGAGCTCACCAGACATCTGCAGCATTGATATCATCAGGTGGAATAGGATCAGATGTAAATCTATTTGTTACAGGTGTTATCGGATCACAAGGAGGTACAACAAAGGGAACAGTAGTTCTTGGAGGAGATGCTGTAGTGAGCGGAACACTTAGAGTTGGACCAACAGGATCATCTGCCGGAACTATTTCAACAGCAGCCATTTTCCACGGCGATGTATTGCCAGGTCTTCATAATAGTTATGACTTAGGCTCAAATTCCACTCGCTGGGCAAATATTTATACAGCAGACTTACATCTTAAAAACGACAGAGGCGACTGGACAATTGTTGAGGAAGAAGACATGTTAACAGTTGTAAATAATCTCACAGGAAAAAGATATAAGATGATGCTCGAGGAAATAAAGGATTAAATAATGGCATTAATTACAGACAATTTATATGTTTCTGGAAGCACATCCTCGCTTAGTGTCACAGGGTCACTCGAGGTTGCAGGATCACTCAAGGTTACCGGATCGATTGAAGCATCTTCAAATTCATCATTTGGCAGAAGTGTGAACTTTAACGACGATGTACATTTTTCAGGATCAGTATCATCTATGAGGGTTACAGGTGCAATTAAACCTGATGGAGGTATTGAGTCTGCGGATGCTAACATTGTGTTTAAAACATCTGACGGTAGTAGTCTTGTTGAAGCAATGAGAATATCGATAGGAAACGGTGGAGAAGTACCTGTAGAGGTTGTTTTTAATGAGAGCGGTCTTGCAGATAACGACTTTAGGATTGAGACAGATACAGAAGACGAGGCATTCTTCGTGGACTCCAGCGCAAACACAATATATGTCAATAAAGGTGAGACGGCTTTCACAACTAACATTGCAAATATAAATGATGTCGCAATGACTGTTGATTCATCAGGTGTTGTTTTTAATGAGGACGGCCATGGCACTAATGATTTCAGGGTAGAAGGTAGTACAAATACACACGTATTTTCTGTAGACGCAGGGTCTTCAAAAGTAGGTTTTCTAGACAGTGTAGCAGGAGTAACTACGTTTGGGTCAATTGGAAAAGTTCAAGTTCAGACAGACATCAGTAATAATTTTGCATTTTATGTAAAGAATCTCGGAGACAATACTAACAGGCGAGGAATAAGAATTGACTGTGGAACGACTGGCAGCTCTGGAACTAGCACAGCTATGTCATTTAGAGATGGTGATGGTACAGAGATAGGAAATATCACTTTTACAGGTGCAACAGTTTCATATAATGCATTTACAGGAGGTCACTTTGGAACTGTATCTGATGAAGCAGCTAGGGTTTATGGCACAATATTAAAAATTGATAGTATTGAAAAGACAGATAGAAAAATTCACTATAATATGAGTATGACAACGTCAGCAAATGATGCCACAGCCCTTGGTGTTTATTCCGGTGAGCTGGAAAGCATGGATGGGAATATATCACATCAGGTATATGCTCTAGGTGATGGAAATATATTAGTCTGCTCAGAGGGCGGAGACATATTAGCAGGCGACTATATTTGCTCATCAAATACTGCTGGTCATGGAATGAAGCAAGCTGATGATCTTCTTCATAGTTATACAGTTGCAAAAACATTAGAGTCAGTTAGCTGGTCTCAGGAATCTGGCACTACAAAGCTAATAGCATGCACGTATCACGCAGGCTAAAATAATTCTATAAACTTCGTAGATAAAGTTAGTAAAATTCTCTAATGGAGTGCTATAGATGTTTAATCAAAGCATATTTGGAGTGCCAGCCAAAAAACCTCAGATGCCAGACGACTGTGATATTGTTTTCGTTGCTGATATGTTTTCACAGGATCACACGGGCGGCGCTGAGCTAACAACAGATGCAATAATTGACTCTTCACCGCTAAAAGTTTTTAGGCTCATGGCTAAAGATGTTACGCCAGAGATTCTCTCGCAAGGGTTGAGAAAACACTGGATATTTGGAAACTTTTCATCTATTGACTGGAATCTTATTCCAACGATTGTTGCAAATTTAAACTATTCAATAGTTGAATTTGATTATAAGTATTGCAAATATAGATCGATTGAAAAGCATTTACAGGCAGAAAGCAGAAAGTGTGATTGTCACAATCAAATGCATGGAAAAATGGTATCAGCGTTTTATTACGGCGCAAAGTCATTATGGTGGATGTCGAAGAGGCAGATGATGATATATCATAAGTCATTTCCGTTTTTATCACAGATAAATAACAACGTTCTGTCATCAGTCTTTCAGCCATCATTTTTTGATACAATAAAGCAACTTAGAGATGACACAAGGGATCTAGAGAGAGAAAAGTATATTGTTGTTGGATCAACATCATGGATAAAAGGTACACGTGATTCTGAAGAGTTTTGCAAAAAAAATAACCATGACTATGAAATAGTATGGAATCTTTCACATAATGATCTTTTAAGAAAGCTATCAACATCAAAATGTTTAGTGTTTTTGCCAAAGGGCGGCGACACGTGCCCAAGACTTGTAATAGAGGCAAAGCTGTTAGGGTGCCAAATAATAACAAATGAAAATGTCCAGCATGTTCATGAGGAATGGTTTAAGACAGACAATATAGAATTAGTTGAAAAATATCTAAGGTCTGCAGGAAATAGATTCTGGGGAGAGATCAAAAAAACAATAGATCACACGCCCACCGTAAGCGGCTATACAACAACACTAAACTGTATAGATCAAAGATACCCATTTGAGGAAAGCATAATGTCCATGCTTAGCTTCTGTGACCAGGTTGTTGTCGTAGATGGGGGTTCAAAGGATGGTACATGGGAGAGGCTCCAGAAGCTGAAAGAGTCTCACGAAAAGCTGCTCGTCCACCAGCATGTAAGGGACTGGGATTGTCCAAGGTTTGCAGTGTTCGATGGCTTGCAGAAAGCACTTGCTAGAGTTCTGTGTACAGGAGAGTTTTGTTGGCAGCAGGATTCTGATGAAATAGTTCATGAGGACGATTACGAGAAGATTAAAAATCTTTCTAAGATTCTTCCAAAAAATATAGACCTATTAGCGTTGCCCGTTATTGAATATTGGGGTGGTCCAGATAAAGTAAGAGTTGATATAAATCCCTGGAAATGGAGGTTTAGTAGAAACAAACCGCACATAACTCATGGTGTTCCAAAGCAGCTTAGAAAGTTTGATGAAAATGGTGACATGTACTCACTTCCGGGAACAGACGGCTGCGACTATATTAGAAGCGATACATTTGAAAGGATTGAGTTTGCAAACTTTTATACTCCTGAGATAGAGGGCCTAAGAAGCCAGGTTTTCACTGATACAGACGCACTGTCAAAATACACAGAGTGGTTCCAGGGAATCACGAATAACCTCCCTGGAGTTCATCATTATTCGTGGTATGATCTTGAGAGAAAGATAAAGACTTATAAAAATTATTGGTCTAAGCACTGGCAAAGCTTATATAACATTAGCCAAGATGATACTCCAGAAAATAATATGTTCTTTGATAAACCCTGGGCTGATGTTTCTGATGAGGATATTAATAATCTTGCAAAGAGGCTTAGCACCGAAATGGGAGGCTGGATATTTCACAAAAAGATCGATTTTTCAGAAAAAACACCGCACATGAAGCTGTCGCAGGGTAATCCAGAGATAATCAAAAAGTGGATTGATAAAAAGTGATAATATTTGTAGTTCCGTGCTTTAATGCAGAAAGAAATCTTGATAGACTTGTGTCATCACTACAGTCTCAGTCTGATAGCAGGTGGACTTGTACTATGATTGATGATATGTCAACAGATGATACATGGAAAAAAATGATTGAAATCTGTACAAATGACAGTAGATTTTCATGTAGAAAAAATTCAGTTAAAAAGTTTGCACTAAGAAATATTGTTGAAACTGCTAGACTATTTCAGGATGCCGCTGGCAATGTCATTATTGCAACAATTGATGGTGATGATTTTTTGTGCAATAATGATACTGTATCAATAGTTCACAATGAGTATGATAGTGATAGTGATGTTGTTTGGACAGCTCATGAGTGGGATATAAACGGAAGCAATATATCAAGCGCAATGCCAGACAACGTAGATCCATATTTTTGGCCATGGTGTAGCTCTCATTTGAGAACGTTCAGGTGCGCACTGTTAAAAAAAATATCAGATAAAAATTTTAAAGATGAAGAATTAAAGTGGTTTAAGCGTGGATACGATCAAGCCTTAATGCTCCCATTGCTTAGTATTTCAAATAAGAGAAAGTACATAGATAGTGTTTGCTATAGATACAACATAAATTCTGTATCAGTTAATGATAGAGACTGGGCTGAGATGAGACAGATTTCAACAATAAATCTTGTGAGGGCTAGGGGATTTATTCCTAAAAAAGAAGACTAATAGATGATACACTTTAGAGAAATGTGCGCAGATGATCTCGAATTCTTTATTGATATACGAAATGAATGTGCTGATTTTCTTGATGACAATACTAGATTTACAATTAATCAATGTAGTAAGTGGTTTAAGAAAAGTGAGCCAAAATTTTATATTTTGATTCATAATAACAATGACGTAGGATACTTTAGAACGTCTAATTGGAATGAAGATGAAAATAGCGTATTTATTGGGTGTGATATACACAAAACATACCGCGGAATGGGAATAGCAAAGATGGCATATCCCAAATTTATGAACTTTATGTCAGAATCCTTTGGGTTTAAGACATTTATTTTGTACGTTTTAGAATTTAACATTAGGGCGATTTCTCTTTATGAAAAAATTGGATTTAAAAGAACAGACAGTAAATCAGATCCGATAACCAGAGGTAAAGAAAAAATTAAGAGAATTGAAATGAAGATGGAGACTTCTAAATGAAGAAAGTTACAAAGGAAAAAAGTAAAAACTTTAGCAACGTTTTTGTATTTACACCAAGGGTTTTTCATGATCATAGGGGCTGCTTTTATGAGTCATATAATAAGGATACGTTTAAAGATGTGGGATTTAATGAAATATTTGTCCAAGATAATTTTTCTATATCAAGGGCCGGCGTAATAAGAGGTCTACACTATCAATGGAATGGTCCAATGGGAAAGTTTGTTAAGGTAGCCAGCGGTGCAATAATGGATGTCATTGTAGACATAAGGGATGGATCACCAACATATGGAGTTCATGAATCATTTATGCTAACAGCAGAAAATAAAAAAGAGCTGTGGGTTCCTCCTGGATATGCTCATGGAATTATTTCCCTTGAAGATAATACAGTGTTACACTACAAGTGCACAGCAGTATATAATTCAGACGGAGAGTCTGGAATAAACCCCCTCGACCCAGAGCTTAATATTGACTGGGGGCTTGATAAAGACAATTTAATATTATCAGAAAAGGACTTGGCTGCACAGTCTTTTTCAGAATATACCAATAATCCAAAATTTAATTTTAAGGATAGATAGTGAAAAAAATTCTAATTGCAGGCGGAGCAGGATACATCGGCTCAGTTTTAATACCAAAATTAATTGAAAGACAGTATGACGTTACTGTTGTAGATTTATTGTGGTTTGGAAACAATCTTTCCGATGAAGTAAATATTATTAATGCTGATATTAGGTCATTAACTCCAGATGATGTTTCTGGATTTGATGTTGTTATCTTTATGGCAGGTGTGTCAAATGATCCAATGGCAAATTTTAATCCGTCTATGAACTTTGTTGAGAATGCATCCTCACCGACATATCTTGCGTTTATTTCTAAGGAAGCAGGCGTTCAAAGATTTATATACGCAAGTTCATGTAGCATTTATGGATATACAGCTGATAAGTTGATGAATGAAAGCTCCAGCGTTTCTCCAAAGTTTCCGTATGGTATTTCAAAAATGCTGGGTGAAAGTGCTGTTATGAGTTTTGAAGATGAGACATTTAGGCCAATATCGCTTAGAAAGGGCACCGTCGGAGGATATTCTAAGAGAATGAGATATGATCTTGTTGTAAACACAATGACAAAGTTTGCGCTGACAGAAGGAAAGATAGTTGTAAACAACCCTAGTGTTTGGCGCCCGCTAACAGATGTACGAGACATAGCCTCAGCATATATCAGGGCAATTGAAGCAAGTCCAGAAATAACAGGTGTGTTTAATGTATCATATGATAATTACACAATGGGTCGACTAGCTGACGAAATTAGAGATGAGCTATTAAATAATGGAATTACTGTAGACATAGAAATTAAAAATATTCCAGAATGCAGAAACTATAAGGTAACAAATGATAAGATAAAAGATCAGCTTGATTTTGTTCCACAGTTTTCTCCAGGAGATTCTGTTAATGAAATTTTAAGAAATATAGACTTATCAACATATAATTTTGATGATAAGGCATACTATAACATTAGAATCTTTGAAGAGTTGTTTGGAAAATAACTATGATTGAAACAAAGGCTAGAAGCCTTTTAAAGTCTTTGGTGTGGAGAGTTATTGCTATAGTTAATAGCTTTGTTATTCTTGTATCAAGCGTGTCAGAAAGGGCTATTATTAATGCTCTTTACATGAACATTAGCGGCTTTATCATATATTATTTCTTTGAAAGGGTATGCAATCGTATTTCGTGTGGAAAAGTGCATAGTCAAAAAATAGGAGACAGCAATGATAAATCTTTTTAAAGTTCATAATCCCGGAACATTAGGACCGTTAGTAGATAAGCTTTTTGAAAATGGGATGGTAACAGAGGGTGAATACTCAGATAGATTTGAAAAAGAGTTTTCTGAATATGTGGGTAATGAAAACTCCTCACTTGTCAATAGTTGCACATCAGCTTTGACATTAGCGTTCAGGCTTTGTGACATCCAGCCTGATGATGAAGTGATTGTTACACCTATGACGTGCATGGCAACAAACGAGCCTGCATCTGTGTTTGGTGCAAAGCTTGTCTGGGCAGATATTGATCCTGAGACCGGAAATATTGATCCGTCTGACGTTAAGAGAAAGATAACACCCAGAACAAAGGCAATTTCTGCTGTTCATTGGGCAGGTCAGCCTTTTGAAATAGATGAAATTCATAAAATTGTAAAAGATTTTGACATAAAGGTAATTGAAGATGCCGCCCACGCTCTTGGGGCAACATATAACGGAAAGCCAATAGGAGGTCACAGCGACTTTACGTGTTTCTCATTCCAGGCAATAAAACACCTAACAACTGCTGACGGCGGAGCAATTTGTTCTAAGGCCTATAATGATGATCAAAGAATAAAAAGCCTTAGGTGGTTCGGCTTAGACAGAAAATATACTAAAAAGACAGGAAAGTCTAGGTGGGAACAGGACGTTACAGAGTGGGGATATAAATTTCATATGAATAATTTAAATGCCTTGATTGGTCTTGAGCAAATGAAGACAATAAGATCACTCATTAAAAGCCATCAGGATAACAGTGCATTTTTTGATGAAAATATTAATAATTCACGTGTTAAGAAGCTTAGAAGGTCAAAAAATTCTGAGTCTGCATGCTGGATTTATAGTCTTCTTGTAGATGACAGAGATGAATTTAAGAGTCATATGACTAGTAAAGGCGTGGCAACAGATGTTGTTCACGTAAGAAATGATAGATATTCTGTATATAAAAAGTTTGAAAGAGATGACCTACCTGGGACTGATGAGTTTTGCTCAAAGATGATGAATATTCCTGTGGGGTGGTGGTTGACAGAAGAGGATAGAAAAACAGTTGTCAAGGCTGTTAATAGTTTTTAGCTTAAAATGACATCAAAAATTCAAATAGGGATTCCATGCGGAATTAATTCTGAGCACTATGCTAAGCATTTAATATGGTCATCAAACATGACTATAAGTGATCAAAAAAGAGTTGAATTTATACTTGCAATAAATGATCAAAGTGTTAATGTAAATGAAATCTTAAGTGTTAAAACAGACTCTGAAATAGTCGTCTTAAATGCAATTAATAATTATCCTGCATCAAGTATAGGTCATGGAATATGCCTAGATATGATCTTAGACTATATGAGCGAAAAATATGGAATGATTGTCGATGCAGATGTTGCATTTTTATCTAAAAATTGGGATGAAAATCTTCTAAGCTTTATTAACGGAAAATGTGTAATAATCGGATCAGGCTACAACGGTGAAAAATATCTTAATTTTCCTAATGCAATAGGGTGCTTATTTGATGTCGATATTTTAAAGTCATGCAACGTATCGTTTTTACCTGCAAAAACTAGAAGATTAACAATTGATAATAAAAATGCACAAATCTTTGGAAGAAATCCGGGCGACATAATTGATCTTGACGTAGGGTGGGAGTTACCAGTAAAGCTAAAAGGTGCCGGATACACAGGAATTTCGCTACCTCTTATCACTTTAAAAGACAGTCGATCAAAATTTATGTCTGAAAGTGGAATGAGAGGTGAAGAGCATCAAATAAATGGAGTACCAGTATTTACACACGTTGGAAGATCACTATCAAGAAATTTTCACAAAGATCCTGTTGTGATTATGTGGAGAAACAAAGTTGAAGAGTGGATATTAAAAAATGCCTAAGGTTACACTTCTTTACCCGCCTGAGCAAACATGGCCAGAAATGATGTGTAAGCCAAATGGATCATTAGCATACCCAATGCTAGGAGGGGCTCTATTAGAGGCAGGAATTGATGTAAAGATCTTTGATGCATGCGTGGGAAATCACAATGATGATCTTGACAAAGTTTTTTACAAATCTTCAGATTTACCAACCGGAATGAAGAGAACAGGTGTCTCCAATGAAAGAATCTTAGAAGAAGTTTCAGATTCAGATATAGTTGGTGTTACATCAATTTTCACACACCAGGAAACAATGGTTCTTAATGTAACAAAGCTAATTAAGAAAGAATTTCCAGAAAAGCTAGTTATCGCCGGAGGTGTAAATGCAAGAAACAGGCAGAGAAAGTTTTTCGCCAATGGTGTTGACATAATCTACACATCAGAGTCAGAAAGAACAATTGTTGAAATTTCTAGAGTCTTAGAGTCAAAAAGTAGAGACTTTAGCTATATTCCTATGATATCATATTTAGAAAATGGAAAAATAGTTCAGAGTGTTGAGCCCGGAGATATTATATGGGATCTTGATGACTTACCGATGCCAGCATGGCATCTTCTTCCAAATAATAGATATTGGAAAATTAGAAGACCTCATGGTGGTCATTTTGAAGCAGACGAGGAATTAAAGTATGCATCAATGATGACATCGCTAGGCTGCCCGTTTTCATGTACATATTGTCATATAGCAGGTGAGCTCAAAGGATCAATGTCAGGACCTATTGGAAAATTTAGAATAAAGTCTGATCAAAGAGTTCTTAATGAGCTTGATGTTTTAAAGTCACTTGGTGTTAAACAAATTTTTATAGAAGATGATTCAATATTTGGAAAAAAGAGAAGGGCAATTGAGTTAATTAAAAAGATTAGAAATTTAGACTTTGAAATTCTTGATGTAAACGGTATAAATGTTATTCATCTTTTAAAGGGTGGAGAGCCTGATATCGAAGTAATAGAAACACTTGCTTCTGCAGGATTCAGAGATATAGCTCTACCATTTGAATCTGCAAACCCTAGAATAATATCAAAATATGCATCAAGCAAGTGGAATGTTCAGCAATCAAATATTCCATCTTTGCTAAAAGCACTAAAAGACTATAATCTAAGAATTGCAGGAAACTATATGATAGGGTATCCTGATGAAACAAGAGAAGAAGTTATGAATACAATTAATTTTGCTAAGAAGTGTATGGACAATGGACTAGATGCAGCTAGCTTCTTTTTAGTGATGCCTTTGCCAGGAACACCAATGTTTGATTTTGCAATGAAGACCGGAAATCTTTCAAGAGACTACGATCCTGACAAAATGCATTGGCAAAAAGCAAATATGATTAACACTGCTATTCCACCTAATGAGTTAGAAAAAATAAGAGACAGGGCCTGGGAAGAAATAAATGACCACCGCTACACGGACTATAAAAAAGGAATGCTTGTCGACAAAAACTCAGGTGAAATTCATAAGATAGATAAATGAAAGTTTTATTTGATAATGTTAATTTTTCATCCAGGTCCGGCCCGAATTCATTTGCTAGTAAACTGTCAGATAGCCTAGCATTAAAAGGCCACGATATATTTACTGTCTCAAACATGACAGAAAAACCAGATGTTCAATTATCATTTATAGCATCTAGCTTTAAAATTTCTCCCATGGTTCAGAGATTAGATGGAATATACTTTAACTCTAAGCAAGACTATATGTCACTAAATCATCCCATAAAAGAGACATTTTATGCAGCAGATGCAGTTATATATCAATCTATATTTAACAAGAACCTAACAGAAAAATGGTTTGGAGAACATGAAAATAGCTTCGTAATCAACAATGGAACAGCTCTAGACGACATCAATAGCATAGAGCCAATGTCTCACTCTACCTTAGATAAGTTTGATAATGTCTGGTGTTGCGCGTCGTCCTGGAGGCCTCATAAGAGACTGTCAGAAAATATTAGATATTTTCTTGAGTTTTCATCTAAAAATGACTGCCTTGTTATCGCTGGTAACAATCCAGATGTTAAAGTTAATTATTCTAATATTTTTTATGCCGGTGACCTTGAGTGGTCTTCGTTAATTTCTCTGTACAAAAGAAGTAATACATTTATACATCTTTCATGGCTTGATCACTGTCCAAATGTTGTTATTGATGCCAGGGCTTGTGGATTAAAAGTAATATGCTCATCTTCTGGAGGTACACCGGAAATTGCTGGAAAAAATTCATTAATAGTTCATGAAGAAGACTGGGATATGTCTCCGATTGAGCTATACAATCCTCCATCAATGGATTTTTCTAAAACAGCTGAAACAATATATCCTCATATAGATATAGACATATCAAGTGTAGCTTGCAAATATATTGATGTTTTTAAATCGATTTTAGAATAAATTATCAAATCCTGTGATAAAATTAAATTTACATGTAGCAGGAGAGAAAAATGAAAGTAACATTTGGAATAATCAACTATAACAGGCTATTCTACCTAAAGAGCTGTGCAGAATCACTAATGAGATCAATCAAAGAGTATAGTGATGTAGAGCTGATATGTGTTGATGATAATAGCAAAGAAGAAGGAACAGCTGAATATCTTGAAACACTTAGAAGAAAGGGCTGGAAGGTAATAAATCAGCAGAGTAATAGGGGAAATAGAACGTTTAGGGTTGGTCAAAATGATGTCGATCATATATCTCCCTTTACCGACGCATTAAATATTATATTTCATGAATCTACCGGAGACATAATATTTCCGCTCCAGGGAGATTGTCAGTTTATAAGAGGTGGATGGTTAGGTGATTATGTTGAGCTTTTTAAGCAGAGGAGTAATGTCGGATCTGTCCTTCTGGATTGTCAGAGAAGAATTAGGCTAGAGTCCGCAACATTTACAAAAACGAAGATCAATAATACGTTCTTTGCGATTGATTCAACTAGGTCAAGAATAAATGGCGCAGGTGATTGTGGGTATCGACGAAGTACATTAGATGCTGTAGGAGCCTGGAGCATGTCACCAACAGGGCTGAATGCTGAGGAAAATCTAACTGACACAATAGATAAAACATTTAACGGAGAGTTAAAAATGTATCTTCCGTGGGTACCAGTGTGTGCCGGAATATTTACAGACCCAAGAGGAACAAATGCAAGAGTCAGAGGAAATAAAAGGTTTGGAAAATACTGGGCAGCAAAAAACAACACATATTATGAATGGATTGACGATAAGAATTTAAACTATCATAGTCACCGTCCGTTTTCAATTGAAGAGCTGGCCAGACCTATTGGGTGGACAGCACCCATTGATGAATTTGGAAACTGGAAGAAAAACCCTATCAATATAGAAAATGCATCTTCAGATGATTATGAGATAATATTTGAAGAAAATATTCATGTCGCTAACGACGAGACTCATATTTTAGACTGGCTTGAAGATTAGTGAAGGTCTTTACGCTAGCACCAAGAGAAAATTGGATTTGTGATAGAATTGCAGACGAGTGGATGCAGCATAACGACAGTATATCTGTATGTAATATTTTTGAGTGTGATATAATTTGGCTGCTTGCTGGATGGTGCTGGAATCATATACCTATTGACATTCTTAGAGCAAAAAAAGTAGTTTTAACGGTTCATCATCTTGTTCCAGATAAAATGACAAAAGATAAGATTGATGAATTCTTGGCAAGAGATCATTTTGTTGATTGCTATCATGTACCAAACAAAAAAACCAAGAACTTAATTACTAGTTTGACTTCTAAACCAATTAAGGTAATATCATACTGGTACGATAAAGAAAAGTGGTACTATGTTGATAAAAATACAGCTAGGATAGACTTGCAAATACCAGACAGTGATTTTGTCATAGGGTCATTTCAAAGAGACACAGAAGGAAGCGATCTAATAACGCCAAAACTTGAAAAAGGACCGGACAGATTTTGTGAGTTTATTGAAAAAAATAATCAAAGAAACATACATGTTCTATTAGGCGGATTTAGACGACAATATGTTATTAATAGATTGTGCTCTTCTAATGTCAAGATTTCATATTATGAAATGGCACCTATTGATACATTAAGAAAGATGTATGCTTCATGCGATCTATACGTAATATCGTCTAGACATGAAGGCGGCCCACAATCTGTTCTTGAGGCAGCTGCAATGAATGTTCCAATTATTTCTACTGATGTTGGAATTGTTTCAAACATATTGCCAGATAATTGCATTACAAATGTTGAAAATTGTAACTATTTACCGTCTAAAGATGATGTGGACTATAGCTTTAAACAAGTTAAAAAATTTGAGATACGATCACATAAGAATGAGTTTATTAAAATGTTTAATGAAGTGCTAGGCGGTAAGATAAGTTGAAAAAAAGTGCTCTAATAACTGGAATAAATGGTATGGATGGTAGCCATCTTGCTGATTTTTTATTACAAAAAGACTATGCTGTATTTGGACTTGAGAGAAGAATATCAAATCGGGTAAGAGTAAATACTAAACATGTAGAAGATAAAATAGAGTTCATATCTGGAGACATAACTGATCAAAGTTCTATTCTTAACGCAATTAATCTGTGCAAGCCAGATGAAATCTATAACTTAGCTGCACAGTCATTTGTTGGTGAAAGCTGGAATACACCAAATCTTACAACAAACGTCACAGGTGTTGGTGTCTTGCGTGTTCTTGAGGCAATTCGCGAATCAGGAGAAAATATAAGATTTTATCAAGCAAGTACATCTGAAATGTTTGGAAAAGCAGTTGAATGTCCTGCAAATGAGAAAACACCATTTTATCCACGAAGTCCGTATGGTGTATCAAAATTATATGGTCACTGGATAACAAAAAACTATAGAGAATCATATGGAATGTTTAACTGCTCTGGAATTTTATTCAACCATGAATCAGAAAGGCGTGGGATTCAATTTGTAACAAGAAAGATAACAGACGGAGTTGCAAGAATATCATTGGGTCTAGCTGATAAAATAACGCTAGGTAATCTAGACGCAAAGAGAGACTGGGGATATGCAGCTGACTATGTTGAGGCAATGTGGCTAATGCTACAGCAAGAAAAGCCTGATGACTACGTCATAGCAACTGGGGAATGTTATTCTGTTAGAGAGTTTTTAGATAGATCTTTTAAGTGCGCAGGAATAGATGATTGGGAAAAATATGTTAAGCAGGATAAAAGATTTATGAGACCTGCGGAAGTTGATGTACTAATAGGTGATTATTCAAAAGCAAAAAATACATTTGGGTGGAAGCCTACAACATCATTTGACGATCTTGTAGACAGAATGGTAAAAAGCGATATAAAAAGACTTTCTGGGAGTAAGCTATGAAGATTGCAGGTGTATGGTCAGGGCATGATTGCTCATATTTTATTATGGAAGATGGTCTTCCTGTTATTCATGATGAATATGAAAGATTTATACGTGAAAAAGAGCCCCCGGGTGATGCCATTTCGTTTTTAATGAAAAATTATTCCGACTATGGTGACATTAAACACCTTGTTACATGCTCACCGTCAAAAAAGATGACAGACTATGATGAATCATATAAGGAGCTTGTTAAGACCATAAAGAAAAACAAGGGAAACATTTATATTGTTGGACATCATAAATCACATGCAGCAAATGCATTCTTTTCCAGCAATTTTGAAGAATCATTAATAATAACAATGGACGGCGGCGGCGAAGAAGAAAGTGGATTTCAAACATCACTAACAGTATGGCTTGGAAATGGAAATAATATTGAGCATGCATTTTCATTTCCAATGTCACAAATAAACATTGGCGGTCTATGGACCAGGGCAACAAGATATATCTTTAAACTACAGTCAGGCTGGCCAAGAGGTCACCAGGCTGGATCTGTAATGGCAATGGCAGCAATGGGTAACCCATCTAGATTTGAGGGTGACTTTGAAAAGATGCTAACAGTTGATATAGCACAAGCTTCTTATAAACCATCCAATCAACCAAAGGGAGCGCTCATACCTGGCAAAGATCCTCTACATCCATATCTTGATAAATGGTCAAAAATCGCTGATCAATCAGAGCAAGACATGTTCGACGTCGCAGCAGGTTTACAATCAGCAACAGAAAAGGTTTTTAGATCTCT
>CEPZ01209638.1_pt1 | contig 22083 bp, 27 predicted proteins | sample 530461 | NCBI WGS metagenome assembly CEPZ01 (sample SAMEA2620106, study PRJEB7988) | marine metagenome | isolation source: saline water (ENVO:00002010), including
AGGTAAAGCTTTAATATCTGAAAATCGCATAGTGTCATAATGATTTTCTGCTGCTTTACTCATACCTTTTTTTGAATATGTTTTAAAGGCCCATGGTGGATCCGCATAAATTACTTTGTATTTCATTTTGCTATTCTAGAGAAATTTTTATGTTCTTCAAATTTGATAGTATTCACAAATTTATCTTGAAGAACCTCGCCCTTATGGCTGATTACAAATACATTAGCTTTTGAACTAAGGTCGTGTAATAGCTTCATAAATTCATCACAACCATTAGGATCAAGTGAAGAGTCAAAAATTTCATCCAGTATCAGTAAGTTTGTACTTACTGAATTTTTCATTCGAGCAATAGAACGCCATGTAAACAAAAGGGCCAAATCAATTCGTTGTTTTTGTCCCTCTGAAAAAGAATGGTATGAAAATTCATCCCTATTGCGAGATTTTATAACCTCATTGAATTTTTCGTCCAATTCAAAACCGACAAAAAAATCTAAAGCAGACAAATATTTGTTAATCAACTTATTCATAATAGGTACATATTGTTTGATGATACGAGTTTTCACACCACCATCTTTCAATAGAGTATAAGCAAGATCATGAACACTACGAGTATTGAAAAGGTCTTTATGTAGATTTTCATTCTGTTCTTGTTGGTTTATATAACCAGTTAACTTCTTTTTTTCTTCTACCTGATCGTCTTTTACTCGTTTCAATCTTTCTTTATCTGTATTCAGTTTTGTGATATAATTGTTAAGGCCCTCGATTGAATTGTTTTCACCATTTATTGTTGTTAGTAATTGATTGATTTCTGATTGTATTTCAAAAATCTTCTTTTGTCGGCGTTCAAGTGCTTCTAATTTATCTTCTAATAGTGATAACCCTTTTGTGGATTCATCAACCTTAGTCTTCCTTTCAGATACAATATTTTCACCAAATTCCGCATCAATAGATTGATTACAGGTTGGGCATTCTTCTGTGTCTTCAAAAAAAGCTATCGTCTTTTTATACCGACGTAAATTACCATTGATGGTATCTTGTATTTTATACAATTCATCAATAGTTTCTTTGTTCTTGGTAGAATCTGTAATTTTAGTTAATAATTGGTCGGTTCGGGTTTGATGTTCTTTAATTGTTTTCTTGTGTGTTTCTATACCTTTTTGTGATGCTTCTAATTGTTCGTCTATCAAAGCAATATCATTCTTATTGCTCGTTACCATATTATTGATATACTTACGAACCAGCTTAATCTTTTCTTTCAATATTTCAATCTGAACATTAATTTCATTCATTTCTTCTTTGTTCTTGGCTATACGTTCTTTCAATAAACCATTCATTAGAGAAAATATTTGTATGTCTAATAGGTCTTCGATTACCTCACGACGGTTGGCCGAGGTCAATTGCATGAATGGTATGAATGAGGAGTTACCAAGTATTACAATCTGTGTAAATGATTTATAGTTAAGCTTTAATATACTCTTTTCTAATATGTATTGATAATCACCAACTTTTGCATCTTGTGGTAACATTACATCATTTTTATAGATTTCAAATATGCCAGGCTTCATACCCCGACGAACTTTATATTCGTTGGTACCAATAGAGAATACAACCTCAACCAACATCTTTTTATTATTGATCGAATTAGTTAGCTGTGGTTTATTAATTTTACGAAATGGCTTGTTAAATAAAGCATATGTTAAAGCATCAAGTACGGTAGATTTACCAGTACCATTATCACCAATTATAAGTGTGCTATTATGCTCGTTTAAATTAATTTCTGACCAAACATCACCAGTAGACAGAAAGTTGCGCCATTTTATTTCCTTGAACAAAATCAATTACTTTTTCTTCCCGAATAATTTTTCATAGTTAACCCATTTGACATAAAAATGCCCACAATTACGACAAAGAGTCGCTCCTGGATATCTGTCCTCATGCCTTAAATATTCTTCTTCCCATTCGAAAGAGCATTTAAGGCATTTATACATTGCTGGTTCATATTTACGCATGTTCAATAATAAGTGCTTCGTTATAAAGGGATCTCAACAATTTGTCAAGTTCTTTTTTACCATGGTCAATAGGTAAATCATCAACATAATTAGTCAAGATTGTAAGAGTATCATCAACGTTTTCAAAAATTTCATCTTCGGTAGTTTCATGGGCATTAAAATGATCATCTACAATTTGTATGTTGGTTGTATTGGCTTTATCTAGTTCATCTAAAAACCGATCAAAGAAAAATGGATTTGTCTTTTTTGATACAATTACTTTTATATACGAATCAGCTAATTTTTCTGTATCAAATTGTAAGATTTTTTCTAGAGTTTTATCTTCATCATCATACCATACTTTTTGGAAGATTTCAAATGGATTTTGAATGAATTCTAGCTCAAGAGTTTCAGTATCCAATATATGAAATCCTCTTGGATCATCATAATCAGCCCAAGTCATTCCATAAGTATTACCAAGATAATGAATATTATCTTTCGAAGATTTATGGTGGTAATGGCCCGAAAGAACCATATCAAAATTATCAAATAGATCGGCCTCTAAACCTTCTTCGTTCAACGAGGTCTTATACATCTTGAAGCCAGCTATTTCTAAATGACCAATAGCTATAATGGCTGTGGTATTTTTAATGGCTTCCATAGAAGCCGCATAATTTTCTGTGTTTATCCAAGGAAGAAAAAGTATTGTATTGTCACCAAAGGTAACTTCTTTAGGATCAATATATACTTTGATATTGTCATAGCCCTCATCAACCAATAGCTGCGGACTATTCACTTTATTTGTTGATTTATAAAAAACACAATGATTACCAATTATCATATGAAGATCAATATTACGTTCTTTAGTTGGATCAAAGAACATTTCTTTGGCATCATGTAGACTTTTGAAATTGACAAACTTACGGCGATCAAAACAATCACCACCATGAATGATGGTTTTTATGCCCCGTTTGTCGATTTCTGGAAAAAATATTTCATCGTAAAATTTTCTAAAGTACTTAGAAAATATTTGACTATCATTCCTACAACCGAAGTGGGTATCAGTTACAATAGCAACTTTCATTCACCAGCTTTCCTTGTATGATATTTTTCTTTCTTCTTTGGTTGTATATAAGAACCGCCTTCTTGTGAAGCAGTTTGTCCTTTACTATATATTGGGGCATCATAAGGATAATTTTTTTCTAATTGGTCTTTTCTTTCTTTTTTCTTTTTTACAGCCCAATACATTTTAGCTGCTTTTTCTCCCTGCTCTTTCAAAATTTTTGAATATAAATTTCTACTCATTTTCTTTAACCATTTCAGATTTTGGTCGATATTTTGTTGTTGGTATATATGGAAATTCTATATCTACAACTGATTCTGGACTAGTAAAAGTAATTCCATCAGCATCTTCCCACACAATACCATCAAGATCATATGCTGTTCCATCTGGTCTCATAAAAACATGAGAACATCTGTTGTTTTGTTTTAAACCTTTACCATCAACTTCTATCCATTCATGATCTTCACCGGTTAATGGAGAAAGAGGTTCAAACATGAGAACCTTTTTAAGTAGGGCTATTGTGTATGGTGCAGATGAACCAGAATGTCCTTTACCATGCCAGGTTATAAGCATTTCTTTTAGGTGATCATATATCCATGTTTGCATATCATCTTCATCATCTTTTGGCCAACCAAGAGCTTCCCACTCCCTATCTAAATGAAAATGATAATTGCTATCAGTATTAGCCATAAAAGCTTTCCATGCTCTTTTAAATCTGTTCATTATGTTCTCCTTCAGGTTATTCCATAAATTTTTCAAGACCTTTACGTTTCTTAACTTTACGTCGTTTATTCTTTTCAAAATCTTCAATGAATGTGGTTATATAATCTATAGATGATTCACTAGGTTTATATGAAGTATCAAATACACCATCATCATGTATTTGTTGATCGGAAGTCATATCAAAAATATTGGCTCTTTCTGTTACTTTAAATTTTGTATATAATGCCCTTTTTTCTTTTGCTATTTTTCGTAAAAAAGCATACCAAATAATTTGTGTAAAATATGCAAATGGATTATTATATTTTTCTGGATTGAAATTATCGATATATTGAAGGCAATTTTCTACCCCATCCATAATCATTTCATCTTTGAAAGTATAACGACTAAAATTTGGTCTGGTTGATAATCCATTAGCTATTTTCAAAAAACATTCACCAATATATGGTGTAACCCTAGGTCTCGGTAATCCACTCTCTTCAGCCTCAGTTACATTCTTTTTAAACTCAATCATCGCTTCTAAAAAATCTTTATTATTTACATAATGTTCTGTCTTACGTTTCGTTTTCGCCATAAATATTATTCTCTTACTCAATTATTATTATACAAGTATTATACTATATTTTTTTGAAAATGTCAACCTAAACTAATTCCAAGTAGTGTCATCATTAGGTTTAATATTATCAAAGACCTTTTTCAATAAAGATTTATGATATTCATCATCATTAACAATATTTGGCTTAGCTATAGCTTCTTTATTGTTCTCGGTTACTGGTAAAACCTTTTCTTCTACATATTCATTATATACTTGTTTGATATCATCAATTATAGGTGAAATAGCCACAACATTGTTTGATAGAAGGGCATGTGGAGTATCACTTATATACGGTAACCAATTAGCAAGATAAGATTCAAATTCACCAGGTTGTGCATTGAGATTGCTTATTACACGAATAGGATGTTTAATGTAAATGAAAACATTATCACTGCCTATAAGTTTTGCAATAATATCTTCTCCATTAGCTAACTTAAAATAATGTATTTTTTTCTCTTCTGGAGATTGTTTCGGTGTCGTTTCCATTTAATTCTACCTTATTCAGATTAACTTTATATAATTTGTAGTTAAATTTTTCGCCAGAATAAATTTTAATACGTTCCAAAAAATGTTTCAAGGTATAATTTTTACTCCTTTTCCATGATAAATCATCAGCAATATCAAAAAGGGTGGCTTGGTCTTTTGTCTCTGTTTTTCTTAAACTACGACCAATACTTTGTAAATTTCGTATCCTACTTTTAGAAGGACTAGCAAGGATAAGATTGTGTAAGTTACGTATATTTATCCCTGTTGAAAAAGTACCATATGAAGCAACAATAATAGCATCGGTTTCTTTTTCTGTGATAGCTCGGACAGCCTCTCTTGTTTCTGCATCAGTACCACCGAAAATGAAAAATACCTTTCGCTTCTTATGGGATCTTTCTTGTATCATATCGAACAAGATTTTACCATGTTTTTCTACATATTGGAATAATAATAATGTATTACCTTCCAACGATAAAGCAAGATTTCTTACAAACACATTTCGTGGATTATATGATGTAAGGAAATCCATTTCCTCATGGTATTTATTCTTTTTTAACCTCTTTTTTAATTCATCAGGGTATTGTAATACAATGGCTTTAATTTTTAAATCTGCTATATGTCCTTGTTCTATTAATTTCTTGGTAGTAATAATATGATTTACGCGACCAAACAAACCTTCTAGAACTAACTTATGGGTTTCGCTATCATCAAGTGTTCCTGTAGTACCAAAACGATATGGTGTTTCTGTCATTTTGGTCATAATAGAAACAAGAGATTTGGCTTTAAAGTTGTGTGCTTCATCACCAACAACAACTCTATATGGAGAAAACCAATCCTTTTTCTCTTTATAGACTGATTGCCATGTCGAAACGGTAGTTTGTAAATTGGTTTTTTTATCTGCTCCGGCAGTAATTAAGTGTGTATCATATTTACCATTAGAATAATCTAAAAAATCAGTACTCATTTGGTGAACCAGAGAAATAGTCGGAACAATTACTAGTGCTTTTTGGTTATAATATCGAGCCAAAAGATATATGATTAATGATTTTCCAGAAGCGGTTGGTGATAATAAAAGCTGTCGTCGTTCTCTGACACAATCAACAAAAGCTTTATATTGGTAATCTCTTGGTTTTTTATCTTCTGGTAAATTTAGTGTTTGTACAAACTCATATGCTTCAAGTGCCGAAAATTCAAAATTACCTTGCTTATAACCATATTCTACTTGATAATTTCTATCAGCAGCAAATTTTTCAATGTAAGGTACCAGGCCAAAATAAATTTGCCTGTTATTATAATTAAAGAGATGGATATAACCATCCCAATATTTATTTCTTACTATAGGTATGAAGTGTGCGTTTGGTACGCGAAATTTGAAATAATCAGATAGCTCTTTTGCCATCCAATCTTCACATTGTATATTAGCATATACTTCATTTACCTTATATATTACTAACTTATCAATTACCCTGTTCCTTGTGTAAACCTTTGAAAAGCTATAGCATGGCCTATTGCATAGGAACGGTTATTAATGCTCTTAATAATACCTTCTATGAACTTCAATTTTTGTTCTTGGTATTCTATTTTTTCCTGGCGCCTAATAACCTCATCATCATTATCCATATATTTATCTATGCTAGATTTAGTGGCCTTTAATCTACCATCATATTCCCATTCCATATCTTCCAATTCTTCTTGATCCAATTCACCAAAATAAAATCTTCGTCTGAGAGCAAAAAACTTTTTATTATCAAAAGTTTGTTTGATATAAGCAACTCTAGCAGTATTCCAGATTTTCATATATTTGTTATGAAGTGATGGTATATTAGCGGCTTCTGTATCCAAATCATACTTATCAATAGGACTATCTTTATCCCATTCATCTATAATTTGTTGCATATTCATTCTTTATCACCATCAATTGTTTTGATTGGTATTGTATTTGATATTTGGTTGTTTGGATCTGATACATTAATATTTTTATTTTCAACAACATAATAATATTTTTCTTCGTTTCCTTTTAATTTAGTAAAAACTTTTTTCCACCAAGAGTGAGGTTTTAATATAATAGCATATTTGCTTTTATAAATGAGATATTCATCATCAGATATTACCCCCTCGGCTCTTAAAAATCCAAGAGTAACATTAAAAACTATATTAGCATTTCTATCATCTTCGGAATAATAAAATGTCATATTAAAATCCTTATAAATAGGTGGAAATATCCATTATAGGTAAGTATAACATGTCTGCATTAGATAATCAACCAGAAAATATCAACGGGATAACTCCGATTAATTGGAGATTCCAAATGAAAAGACTACCTGGAGTTAATTATTTCGCTAGAAATGCAACTCTTCCAGGTCTTACTCTTGGAGATATACCAATCGATAATTTCTTTGTGAGAATCCCAACCGCTGGAGACAAAATAACTTTCGAACCATATAACATACGATTTATGGTTGATGAAGATATGACCAATTATATGGAAATATACAATTGGATTATTGGTCTTGGATTCCCAGAAAATTTTACTCAATCCATACATAGACCTATTGGAGGAACAAATATCGATTCAAGAGTTTTTTCTGGTGTTAGTGATAAATCAGATGCGACCTTAATGATGCTTACATCCCACAAAAATCCAAATGTAGAAGTAACATTTCGTGATATGTTCCCTATTACCCTAAGTTCACTTGATTTTGATGTTGAACAAACTACAGTAGAATATCTCCAAGCAGATGTAACCTTTGCTTATAAGGATTTCACAATCCGAACCATTTAATCATAATTATAACATAAGTATGGTCTTATGTCAAGACAAAAAAAGAGCGCCTAAATGGCGCTCTTTTCTCGATAGAGAGTAGAGTATCTTACATCAAATTAGCAATTTGGAAGATACGGTAGTAACTATTCTTATTAGCGAATGATACAACACCATCAGCAGCAGAGGTTGCGAATGGGTTAGCAACAAGTCCGTAACGTGTCTTGAAGCCGATCTTTGGCTGGAATGTGTTCTCACCGATAGCACGTACCATCTGTAGAGGTACATATGGGCAATAGAATACACCAGCATCAAATGGGCTTGAACCCTTATAACCGACAGTAGCGTAATGAACACCACTTGCTGCGGCAAAATAAGGATCAATATAGACGCGGAAGCGACCATTCAATACACCAACGAAAGTGTTACCAGTATCATCAGAAGTTAAGGTGTTGTTCAATGCAGGGCTTGTATCAAGAGTACCAGCCATATTAAGAGCAGAGGCTACATCACTTGAACAAACAATAACATTACCCTTACCACGACGGGTTGCCTTGGCAATAGCGTTAGCTTCACGTTCTAGTTGGAACATAAGACCCTTGAACTTTTCAATACTCCAACGACCGTTGGCATCTTGGTCTAGGTCGAATGTACCGGCAGTGGCGACATTCTCTTGAGCACCAATAGTAGCAGAAATATTAATCTTACGAACCATCTCGCGATTAATTTCAGCTAGAATTTCAGTTGAAAGAATATTCGACAATTCGGTTTCAGCATCTAATCCATGAACGGCTCTCAAATCTTGAGCAAGTTCCATTGTGTACTCAGCCTTCAAAGCACGGCTAAGAGCAGTAACGGTAATCTTCTCGATTGAGAAAGCCATCTCTGGGAAATCATGTGCTGTATTTTCACCAAGACGCTCGGCTAGAGCAGTAGACATTGCAGTAGCAGCGGTATATGTGCTACCATCAATTGTTGCCTCTACAGGACTTGAACCAGTTTGGTTATTAGCAGCTACAGCAGCAGCGGTGTTACCAGCAGCAGCGGCAGAGAATGTGGTGTTAGCTTCGTTAAACAAAGCTTCTGTACCAGTCTGGTTAGTATAACGAGAACGCATAGCAAAGATCAATCCAGTAGGACCAGTCATTGGCTGAACGCCCATAAGGTCGAAAGCAACAAGATTTGGAGCTGAACGACGAATCAACGAAATCAACACAGGGTCGAAAATGTCAACGTTACCGTCACCAGCGGTTGAAGAAGAAGCACCCATTTGGTTAGTAGGCGCGGCTTCAAGTAGAGACTGAGGACCATTATAACCACCGGTTCCGCCAGCCTGTTCGCGAGCATCACGCTCTTGATTCTCTAACAGAGTAGCAATAACGGCACGCTTATGAGAATCCTTAATTTCAGGTAGGTCCTCATGTTCTAGTACAGGCTGCCACTTCTGTTGTAATTCTTCATTGAGCAACATATTTTGTTCTCCTTTAGGTGTTTCTTACTCTTATTTATAAATTTAACGTTTTGTAGTTTTAGAAATGGCATCTACATATGGAACCATTGCTGGGTCCATATTTCTTTCCGTATCACTACCATCATCAATATCATCAACATCAAGTTCTTCTGTTAATGGCTTAGGCTTCTTACCATCAGTAGGAAAATAACTTTCCTTCATGGTAGTAAGTTTTTCTTTAAAATCTTCTTCCGATTCAAAATCAATACCTTCGGCTAACAGGCGAAGCTTTTCAGCTTGTGTATCCACAAGACCTTCAGTAACTTCATTAATAACATCATTCTTAATGAAAACTACATTTTCTTGCTGAAGTTCTATGCCAGAATTAATTTCTTCATCTAATTTGGCTTCTAATTCTTTAACACGAAGTCCAAGTTCCTCAACAACATCAACCTTATCTTCTGGAATGTCAATAAAGTAATCATTAAATAGAGTTCTTAAACTATTAATGAAATCTTCTGAAAGTTCATTACGAATACCAGAATCAATAGCAAGTTCGTTTTCTTCAACCCATTGCTCTACAACATACTCAAGGTAATTATCTACCTTTTGTGCCATTTCAGCAACAAGGGCTTCTTCGGCTTCTGCCATATCAATAGCATTTTGTTCAGCCATAGCTTGAAGGTTTTCATTAACCTTTGCTACAACAGCCGCTTCAAAAATCATAGTTGCTTGGTTTTTAAATTCTTCTGAAAGTTCATCTGAATCACCGAACATTGCAGCGACATCATCAGAAAGGTCAACATCTTCTTTGGTTACCTTAGTAAATGTAACTTCTTTCTTGGTTTCAGTTTCAGTAATTTCGTCTTCATCTGGATCTTCTTCGGCTTCTTCCAAAGAGTCCATAACATCACTAAACATTGCTTCAAGTTCGACCTTAGTCTTTTCTTTCATGCTGTCAATAACAGCATTAATCATATCAGCCTTAGTGTATTCAACTTCGCTTTCATCCTCAGTTTCAGTAATTTCATCTTCGGTTTCGACATCATCAGTATCAACCTCTTCTGCCTTTACTGATGCATCCTTTGGAGATACAGCCCCTTGAGGCTCTACATTCTTTTTCTTTTTGCCGTCAGCCTTTGGATCTTCGGCTTTCTTGGCTTTTGCGTCTGCAATTTCTGAACCAGGAACAACCTTAGTACCCGAATGGTCTGCTTTGAATTCGTCAATTTGTTCTTTCTTGTCCATTGAGACAATCTCCTTAAGTATTAAACTTTTCAACAGTATTTATAAAATTTAAAGTCTAGAGATAAAATCTTGGAAAACAGCTAGTTTTGCTTCTTCCAATTCTTTTCTAGATGCTTGTTTGATTGTTTTGTGGTGTATATCAATGATCTTTTCTTTAATAATACCATTTTCCCATACCCATTGTTTGCCTTCCATAATACCATCAACATAAGCATCAGGCGCAGAAGGGTCAGCAACAATATCAGCCGGAGTTGCAAGATGAAAATCACCTTGTACTTCATTTACACCTTCAACAGCTTTTAATGATCCCATACCGCGAGATGAAACACCAAGATTTCCACCATCTTTGATAAGAGCTTTTACAATATCACCCATAGGTGTGGATGCTATTTTAGCTTTACCAAGAAAATTATTCCCCTCTTTTACGAGCGAAGTAATACGGTGAGAAGCCCTGTCCAAATTAATGGTTGGTCCAGTAGGGTGACCCAACTCACCCCAAGCGCGATTTTTGTTGATATTTTCTGAGACATAACGATCTACTTCCCTTGATAAAATCTCGGATGGATAACGTCTACCATTACGATTGGCAACTTCGGATTGCATAAAGATACCATGAATATAAAGTTGTTTTTCACCAGTGGCTTCATTTAATTCTTCGGTAGTTTTTACATCTTCTGACATTTCAGTAATAAGTAACATATTAATACTCCGTATCAAATGATGATTTCTTATGTAACTTGAGGATTAAAGATCCGCCAGGATTAGTACCAACAAGAGTTACAGCAACGTTTCCCTGTTCTTCTGTTGTATTACTTTCGACCTTTAATCCATGATCAGCAAGATGCCAACTACCTGAACCCGAAAGATTTAGTACATTATCTACACCACGATCAACTACCCAAGTAGCATTATTATTAGCAGACCAAAAAACATCTGTAATGGTTGCTGAATTAACAGTTTCACCTACAACATTCATGGTTGAAATGTCATCATTTGCTGTAGTAACATATTTAAGAACTACAGAACCACCTTTATTTCCTTTTGATACTATTGGCATATATTATTCCTCTATGTCTGTAGATTCCATTATTTTCAAAATAGTATCTTCATCGATACCAGCAGCCTTAAGCCTTTTGATGATTTCTTTATCCCCAACACCTCTTTTATTCAATGTGTTTCGAAGGGCTTTAGCTTTCATAAGACGGCTAGCTTGTGTTTCTTTCGCTTCTGACAAATCAGTAAAAGCCGACCAATCAGTAAAAGATAAAAATTGTTCATTCTTAGCTTTGAATTTTTTAGCCTTTTCTCTCCGCGATGCTTTGCTTTCATCTAAATCATCTTCACCTTCGAAATGACCCCTACTCTTATTTCTTTTAGAAGCTTTTTTATTTCTACTACTTTCATCTAAATCACCATCGGTTGATTCAAGAGTAGCTTTAGCACCTTTATCTTTACCTTTAAATGCTTCATCACCTGCCGTAGGATGCTTGGTTAAATCAGCAACCTTTTTACCCTTTTTCTTAGCATTAATTGCCTTAACTTCTGGATTATTAGGAGATACTTCAACAGACATTGGTTCCGTTGGTGTTTCTGTAATATCTCGACGTAAAGTTAGAAATGATTTAGTCATCATCGTCCTCATTTGTTTCAGGAGCTAACCACGTCGAAGCAATATGAGCCCTTTTTACCTCAAGAGCATCAGCTACCTTATTGGCAAGCAAACTTTGAATAGCATCACTCGCTTTACCAGCTTGGCTATCCATAGAATATTTAACGACATCGGCTGTTGTAAATTTAGTCATAATATGTTCTCCATGTACTATTTATAATTTATGTTAATTGAAATAGGTATTCTGAATCTTGGTCAATTCCACTACCTCCTAAATCTATAATTGGGGATAAAGCTTGTGCATCAGCAGCAACACCAGACCAACAATCTATAAATTCTGCTTGTGTTCCATTAATAGTAACTGTACCATTATCTAATTGGCTATCATGAATAGCTCCATCAATATAATTCAGGTTACCTATATTACAATGTGAAATAGTACAACCACCATCCAAAAATCCGGCGACAGTTGCAGTTGGTCTATTTTCATATATTGTACATTTTTTACAAGCTTTTGTTTGATCAAGATTTGGACATATTGTATGTGCTGGCTTCATCAAATCAGGATGTTCAATTTCTGGTACTATACAACAAACATCACAATTACCACAATCACGAAACATAATTTAATCCTTATGAATATGTTTTACTAGCTCTATCTGTCCATGCGTTGTCGAAATTAGTATCACCATCAGCCCATAAAATATCTACATCTGGGTCAGCACGTTCATCAATACGCTTAATACGCCAACCAAGAACAGTGTTAGCAGTACCGGCAGTAGATTCACCAATATAGGTAATTGTAGTATTTGCTTGATCGATAAGTTTTGTATATTGCACTTCTAATTCCAATTGGTCTTTTATTGTATTTATTACGGTTGCAAGGTTTGTTACTGTAAATTTATTTACATCAGCATCGTATATAAGGATATCATTATTAGCAATGGTATTTCTAACAGTGAAAACAACATCATTATTTTCTAGTATGTTAGTAGAACCAACACCAGCATCGCCACCCATTTCACCTTGTGGTCCACGATCACCAGTAAGACCAGTTAAACCTACTGGACCTTCAGGCCCCTCAGGTCCTTCTATAACATGTAAATTTGAAGTATTTTCATTCTGTATTGTTTTAACTTGCTTTTGGATCTCTTTACGAGTTGCCGCAAGTAAGGTCCCAAAAAGCAAGGTATCTTTAAGAGCCTGTTTAGTCATTAGTCAATATAACATCCTCTGCTAATGCATCAAAATAACGAGTCTGTGCTTCGATCAAAGCAATTTCTTCTTCGGTATATTCTTCAGATTTTGTTTTAGATGTTGGTTCTTCTTTTGGTTTAGGCTTATCACCATTATTTGCGCCATTCGAAGAACCTGGTGGTCCTCCTGGTGGAGGAGGTAATTCTTCTATTTCAGGTTCTACCGCAACATCTTGTCGTCCAGAGAATGCACCAAAGTTAGTATCACCATCTTCTGGAGTTTCAGCGCCCTCAGCATCATCTATCTTCATTTGCGCCTTCATCTCTTTAATCTCTTCCTCATTTTGAAGCAAGATGTTTTTCTTAACCCAATCTAGAGAATAATAACGACCAACATAACTATCAATATCATTTAGAATAGTCATACGTTCACGAAGAATTTCTTGTTTTTTTAGTTCAGCAAAATGATTATCTTCTCGGAAATTATAAAAGACATTTTCTTTCATTTCATTCCAAGTAGCTTTATCAGTAATACCTTTAAGTAGTAATTGTGTTTCTAATAAGTCATCAAATAACATACTGAAACGCATACGTAGGCGTTGGATAAACTTAGAAAACTTAAGTTCATCTCTAGTGATTTCAGAAGCTCTACCAATATTAAATGTGGTTTCAGATTCTATACGAGAAATTGGTACATTCAAAGACTTGTAAAACTTTCTTTTAAAATATTCAACGTCTTCAATTTGTCCAAGATTTTCACCACCAGGCAATGTAGAAATTTCTGTACCTCTAGTACCTTCTCTTCTTGGTAGCCAGAAATCTTCCATCATTGTTTGAAATTTACGATTATCTTTCACTTCGCCGGTTGTAGCATCATAGACAATTTTATTCTTATGCTTGATCATCATATCACGCAAGTATTGCTCTGCCTTCATCTTAGGCAAATTACCAACATCAATATAAAAGATTCGACGTTCTGGTGCTCTTGATATACGATAAATTACAACAGAGTCTTCCATCCATCGTAATTGATTCCATGTTTTAATAGCTTTATTAAGATGTGATAAAACAATAGTATTTCGTTCATTAACAATACCAGAATGAACATATGCTATTGAATCTTTAGCAATTCTTAATCCATCATTCAGGTTGTTAGAAATACCACGTTCATTAAACAAATAGAATTCTTTATAGACTTGACCTATAGTTCTGATACCTTGGGGTTGTTGCTTTTTATTGTCAACAATCTTTCGAACTTTTTTAATCTTTCGAGGGTCGATATATCGCAACTCTTGAATACCAGCACTTGGTTTTTTAACATCAATCATTTTATGGTAATACAAACGACCATCAACATACCAACGCTTGAAGATATCATATGCTTGATTATTAAAATCTAGCATTTTTAAAACATCTTTAAATTCTTCAGCTATTTTGTCTTTTACTGCGGTAGGTTGTTCAACATCATCTAATAAAATTTCTACAGGAGGTTTAAAATCTTCCATAACAATAGATTCATTAACAACATCATCTATTGCTATTTCACCTTCTGGAGATAAAGCAAGCTCTCTATATTTTGTAATAAGTTGTGATTCATTTTTGGTTGATGCATCCATATCAAGATATGTACCGAAAACACCGTTTTCAGCAACAGTCATTGCAGCACCTTGGTTAGCAGGTGGTGAAAACGAAATTACATTTTCACGTTTCTTTTCTTCCTGCTCAGTACGACCAATCTGATAACCAAATAATTGTATAGGCAATTTTTAAGTCCTTATAAAACAAAAATACAGAGATACACCTATTTAGACGTATCTCTGTATTGGATAACTATAAGCTTGAATATACTTATTTAAGCTTAAAGCCAGAAGGTCCACGCATATCACTGACCACATTAGGTCCAAACGGCAGGTTTAGAAACTCCGGCGTTACTTGTAATACCACCCTGAATTTCCCAATAATCATACGCAAAGGTCACTGTAAATTCTTCGACTTGATCATTAGAATCCCAAGCTAATTCAATAGTTGAAACTTCTTGAGGCCAAAGACCAACAAAATTATAGGTACGAACAGCAACACCAGTTTTTGAATATTGTGTTATTTGAGCATCAGCTTTATATTCGGATGGTGAAGCAGAACCAAACTGTCTTAGATTGGTAATAGGTGTATTAATTGCATACGACCATTCTTCCATTGCATTTCGGATACCAAAATCTTCATCATTCAGAATTGTAGTTGTCCATTCAGCATAGGTTCGATCACCAGCAATTTTAACCTTACGACCAAAATAAGGTAATTCAATAGTACCTAGAGTTGATGCAGGAATTTGACCAGCTTTTACCATAAACGGCACTTGAATGTCGGCTGTTCCATTTACAGGATTCGTAATATTTACTGAAAATAAAGTATTACGAGCGCCGCCAAATGCCATGGCTCCGCTGAATTTATTGATGTTAAAAGACACTTTTATTTCTCCTATTAAATTTATTTAGCCTAGAATTTCCCAATTATTTCCGTAAATTCCACTCCAGTTCGAACAGCAACAAAGTTCAACTGGATGAAATTTATACTTCTAGCAGGCTTGATGTAAATATCACCAACAAACTCGTTACGATCAATTACCTCACCAGTGTTGTTAGTTTCGTCTGCCACAACACGGAAATCATGAATACCACGGCGACCTTGAATATCACGCAAGAACGGCTCAACCATGTTACGGAATTGGCTACGAGTAAATTCATCATTGAATTCGAATAACATGAACTTAGCAGCTGTTGCAATAGCTTTTTCAAGAACAATGAACAAACGGCGGACATTAATACGATCAAATGCACTTGGCTTTGAGAGCATCGTTTTATCACCAAACAATACTACACCTTGACCAGGCTGATTGAGAATAGGATTAACGCCTGCTTTGTACAATACATTGCGGTCAGCAGTTGAAGGGTTATAAGAAAGCTTAATCACGTTCTTAATATTACCACGATTGAAACCAGCAGGGCTCCACCATGGATCACGAATAATATCTGTATGAGCGCAAAGACCGGCTACGTCACCATTCATTGGAAGGTAACGATATAGGTCATTATACTTATCATATTGATATTTCCAGCTACTATCCATTGTTGCATATGAACTAGATGGTAGAAGGTTACGAGTTGTTACAACAGAGGTTGCCTCACTTCCATCGTTATTTACAACATCAGCATTGAAAGGCGATAAGCAGACCAAAAGGTCTTTACGTGATTCACCAATATTATTAACTAGATGTAGAGCAATGGTTTGCGTAGCGTCTGCACCCATAACAAGTGATAGATCAACATCAGCAGGATCTTTAAATAGATCGTATGCTCGGATTTTATCTGCATCAGATGGTGCAGTACCTCTGGTACCACCAGCAAGTGATACTGATTCTGGAACCGAGGCACCGCCAAATGTAACACCGGCTGATAAGGAACCAGCATTTGTGTTATTTGAACTGTGATCAGCCCAACGAATCCAAGTTGATGTTTGGTTAATAACTTCTTTGTAATAATTAGTTGAACCATTATCTGTTTTTGCATCAGAAGCTAATGAAACGGCCTCATACTTTTCTAGTACCGTGTTAGGAAGATTACTAATCTCACCATCTTCATCAACAACTACAACGTGGACTTCGTCAGTTACACCAGACAAGTTACTTACGTAAGTAGAAGTGCCTGGAGCAACATCAACCTTATTATAGTATTCCCAATTTCTTACTACAGAAACATTAGCAGTTGCGGCTACAGAATGTCGAGCAGCAAGAGTTAGTGCTACGTTAGAAGCAATAGCAGAAACTTTACCTTCAATACCATTTAGCTGAATAAAATCACCTACAATTAATTCTGTATCAAAAAGTGTACCAAGACCTGTTACAGCGGTTGAATTAGCAGTAACGGATACATTACCAGTAAGAGTAGACTGGAAAGCAGCAGCAGTAGCACACACAGAAACCTTTAGATTATTACCAAGAGCACCAGGATACTTAGCAATCCAATCACCCTTTGACAATGAACCATCTGCATAGTTGTTTTCATAATGAACATCATTTTTAACTTGTACGCCTGTTCCATCACCGGTTGCATTATTAGCGCCGGTAGCTGCGACAAGATTAGCAGCACGGACAACATAAAGTTGATTACCATATCCTAAGAAATTAGCGGCTGTAAACCAAACACTGGCTACATTATTATTTGGCTTCCAAAATCGGGTTACTAATTCGTCTTCTGACTCAATAAGTATACGTTCTTCGATTGGACCCCATAGGAACTCACCGGCAACAGCACCATTAGTAGTGCTTACCGCTGGGATAACGCCAGTTAAGTCGATTTCACTAATATTGACTCCTGGACTAACCTGAAAAGCCATGTTTTATTCTCCTTTAATCCGAAAAAAGGTATAATGTTTTACAACCGTATTTATAAAATAGTCGATCTCTGTATTTCTCCTCTTTATAATGGAAACTGTTCTTGCCAATTTCCTCGGTTAAAAGTATCCTCATTATCATCATTTACCAAATACCATGCTTGTCCACCAGCATCAACAATTACTTCTTCCTCTTGATGGTTGTCTATGATACCAAATGGCAAAACCATTTGTTCGATTTCTTTCATTCGTTCTTCATAAAGAATATTTTTAATCTCTTTATCAGACATTTCTTTAAAGAATGCAGTAGTAGCAAACCAACCAAAAACAACCAATGCCATTACTAAATCATCAAAATGACCTTCTTCTGCTTCATAAGAAACACCCTTAGCTGCAAAGGTTGTAAACTCTTGAATGGTATTCTTATCACGAATAACTAAATGCTTTTCTTCAATTAAGTCCTTTAAATTAGAACAACCAATGCGCTTAACTTTCTTATCCATATAGATACCTAATCCAAAACTACCACCTTTTGCTTTTTCTATATTGGTAGTTTTGATAGCAGAATTAACAAATACATTTTCATATTCAAGGTCATAATAAAGACCATTACATACCATAGCTCCTTGATCGTTATTTTCAATAACCACAAAGGCCATATTATACATCTTTGCATAACGCTCTAATAATGTTGGTAGTAATAACGGCGATATCATATTATCATATAATGTACCAACTTGTTGAAATGGTCGCTCAGTAATATCAATGATATGAAATGCTGTGTAATCTTGTCCTCGTCCTTTTGCAACATCAACACACATAACATATTCATGATCTTCTATAGGCTGTTCATATAATTTGACATTATCTTTCAGATATTCTGGATCCTCTGTTGACATTGCCATAATAGCATTACCATTGATTAAAGTATTACCAGTACCTAAGAAATCATTACCGAACTCTTGCATGAATTGAATTTCAGAAGTATTAGCAATAGTTTCTTTTTTCCATGTATCATCACGACCAGGAACATCCCACCAATCAACTCTAAATGGCATATATTCATTTCTGCCGGACATAGCACCTTCCCAAATATAATAAAATGGGTTACCAAGACCATTAGCAGTAGAGGTAATAATAATCTGAGTCTTTTTACCGGCTGTAATAACAGGATATGTTGAAGTATAAAACGTTTCTGCATTTTCAATGAATGCAAATTCATCCAAATACAATAACGAAATAGATAGACCACGAATGGAACTGTTTGAAGTAGCACGAGCTACGATTTGGCATCCATTTGCAAACCTTATGGAACCCTTATTCATTTCCCCTTTAATCCCTGGTTGCAAGAAAAAAGGTAGGTTTTCGAGGGCTGTAGCAAATCTTTGGAGCATTTCTCTTGCAATATCACCCTTATTTGCAAGAATAGCGATGGTTTTGTCTTGATTGAAGCAGGCATAATGAAGTAAATAACCAATGGCTGTAATGGATTTACCCGATTGTCTACATGCTAATACTATACTAAACCTATTTCTTTTGAAGTGGTTTATTAGTTTCTTTTGGTATTTGTAAAGATCAAAAGACACAAGACCATCATCAACATTGACAACCTTCATATATTTTTCAATAAAATATCTTGGGTTGTCCATACATTTTTTGTATTCCTGAATTAGCTCTGGTGTCCAATTAATAAGAGCACCAGCTTTTTTGATCAGGTCATTACCTAAATATGTGTCTTTGGTTTCTTGTTGTTGGTACATTATTTCTTTTTCTTCTTTTTCATTTTATAAATTATAAAATCATATGTATTAACCATTTTACCATCATATCCAAATTGCCTAGCAAACTTTTTCATAAGCCTTTCATATAATTTAATTCGTGAATTACTGTCTTCAGACCCTATTTTTTCAGCAGAAAATTCAATAAAATTTAAACTATATTCACCTTTATAATTTTTAATAAATTTTTTTGCTGCATCTATAACAGTAGCAAAAATTCTAAATTGATCACCTTCACCCGTAACTTCCATACCTCCATTTCTAGTAAATTGTATTTCCCAATGATCATCTTCTACAAATTCAAATTCTATTTCTAAATTTGTCTTATCAGGCAAATCAAATTTAGCAATCCAAATATCATCTAACCTTATATCCCATGACCATTTGTATGGTTTATTAAAAACCTCTGTTATGAATTCTTTAAAACTTAACATTATTTCATTTCCCCTTTAACATCTCTTGTAATGCTTCTGTTGTTAAGAAGACATTATTATTATGTGGTGCTTCTGGATGTACCGTTCTTGTTTTCAAAGCCTTTTTTTTCGCTTGTATATCCAACAAAGCAAGGTTAGACTCTGTTAATGTCTTAATTAATCCGCCGACTACTTCAAATGCTCTTGGATGTTCAGAATCTTCAGCCACTAAAATAGCAGTTTCTAACATATCTGAACCTTCTTCTACCATCTTAGTAATATTTTTTCGAGCTAAAGCCGCATCATCATCTATTACCTTTTCTGAAATTACATCACCAGTACCAGGCTCAGCAACAACAACTTCTGTTGCTTCTTCCTCTATTACAGTTGGTAAACCAAGATTTTCTGTTATGCTATCACTTAATTTTGTCATTAATCATTGTCTCCTAATTCATGAATAGTACCATCATTAAAGAAAAAGAAATCTTGAGCAAATCCATAATCATCATCAGCAGTAATTGTTGTATATGCTACTGAGGCTGTAGAATTTGTTGTCGGCGAACCATTAGCTAACAACCCAGGTGTAGTCTCAATACGTGATGCTGTTGGTGTAGTACCTATATCTGTATCTTGAATTGTTAAAGATGAACCACTTGGTACAAATGTATCAGTTGTAACCTTCTTAATAATTTCTCGTGTCTTTATTGGTCCATATAGATAACCACGAATTTGGAAATCTAATGTCCATATAAGAGCCCGCCTGGTTTCAAAATCTCCCTCGTATATATCTTCAACCGCGACAGACACTAAAACAATTGGTATATCAGTTTTAAATCCCATTTCTGGAATCATATCAGCAGATATTGTCCAATCAGGTGTAAAGAATGGTAGAATCTGTTGTAGTATTTGAGCGCCGTCATTAGCATTTTTTACCATAACAGACATAGCCATTTCTATATCATATGGAACACCAACATATTGACTTTCTAATTTTTGTGCATCATCTGTTTTTAAAACCCAATTTCTAGTTGTAGCTGTCTTGGCTCTTTCTGGCGCATAAGTCATAGCAGTAATTTCGAAACCAATTCTTGGGAGCTGTATTGCTACTTCTCTATCAAGGTCTGGATCTACATTTAAACGAGAAAGCCATTTCTCACGTGGCCCATAAGCTAATGGTACACCAATAGTTTGTTGGCGTATACCATTAGAATCTATTCGTTCAATTGTTAAATCAGAAAAAAGCCGACCGAATATTATAACATAACGGCGAATTGTCTGGTGATCAAAAAAACTGTTGCCGCCAAAACCGATTGTCAGGGCCCTCCTTATAAGTACCAATATTTATAAATAGTGGTGAATCGCGGTATTACCAGTACCCATCCACTCTAATTGCTAACAAGGAGCAACCAGCTATGTCCACTATTTATAAGCACAAGCACCACATCATACCGAAACACGCCGGTGGGAGTGATGATCCTTCTAATATCATTGAATTGACCATCGCTGACCATGCCGAAGCCCATAGAAAACTTTTTGAGAAATATGGTCGTTGGCAAGATAAAATTGCTTCAGATATGCTCTCAGGACAAATAACAAGTGATACCGCGCGGCGCCGAGCGGCTCGATATTATATGAAAAATAGAGTAGTATCAGATGAAACTCGCAAGAAAATAGGTGATGCTCAAAGAGGTAAAAAAAGAGGTCCTAGACCCGAGCATATTCGTAAAAAAATAGGAGACACACAAAGAGGTATTCCTAGAAAACCTTGTACTGAAAAACGAAAAAAGCAAGTTAGTGAATTTCATAAAGGTAAAATTACAAAAAAATCAACCAAAGAAAAATTGAGACAAGCATACTTAGATAAAAATTTTCCTGTATCATGTATTTATTGTCGCAAAGTTATGCCCGGTGAAAGACATATTAATCAATATCATGGTAATAAATGTAAATTTGCTCCTTTACATATATTTACTGTTCAGTAAATAACCCTTAAATAGGTTCACCAAATGGGTTTGTTTCAGACCAATCGATAATATCATCTGCTATATCTTGCGATACGTAATATACATTATTAGCAGCCAAATCGTGTGTCTGCAATCTATAATCCTCTTTAATAATTGATCCACCGTCTTCAAGAAGTACCTTATCACCAGTTTCTAATAATAGCTCAAAACTAAGAGCATCAGCACTAAATTCGGTTTCAATAGCATCGATGATAGTATTACCAGTATCAATAGCCTCACTTGAGTATTGAAATAATTCACATCGCAATTCATAGATATATAAACGACCGAATGAATAAAATATTTCTTCGTGTTCTACAAACTGAACTTCAAATATCTTCCCAACCAAAGGAAAATATATTAAATCACCCTCAAATGGACGACCCA
>CEPZ01014751.1_pt1 | contig 22008 bp, 22 predicted proteins | sample 530461 | NCBI WGS metagenome assembly CEPZ01 (sample SAMEA2620106, study PRJEB7988) | marine metagenome | isolation source: saline water (ENVO:00002010), including
GACTCTGGCTACTAAGCTTGCGCTTGGTGGTGTTTATGCTGAAGAAGTTGTTTTCAGATCTGATGTGCAGAAGGACAATATGGGTGCTGAGTTGTCGGATAAGGCATTGGGGATTATTTTTGACAGGATGAAAGAGCTGTTGGCTCAGAATTTGAAGCCAGTTAGTTATGCAAAGAAGGGAATTATTGCTCCTTTTGCTCTGAAAACCCTGGATGAAACTCCTAAAAGTTTTGAAACAATGTCAAAAGTTGTTGATTCATTCTTTGCAGAAACCGTTGTCAAGCGGGACAAACACGATTTGCTTGCGCATAGGTTGGAGGAGCAGAAGAACACTTTGAAAGAATTGAAGCTGGCTCAAATTAATTTCAAGAAAGAGGGGGATGATTTATCACAGGAACAGAATTTTGAAGCAGCTGGAAAGGCGTATGACAAAGTGAAGAAAGCCCGGAAAAAAGAGAAGGGTTTGAAAGAAGCAATTGTAGAAACTGAGAAAGAGCTGAAGAAAGCTCAGATTGTTGTTAAAGCTCCTAAGAAAAAAGTAGTTGTTGAAAAAGAGTGGTTTGAAAAGTTTAGATGGTTTAAGTCTTCAGATGGATTTTTGATTATTGGTGGAAAGGATGCTACTACTAACGAAATTATTGTTAAGAAGCATACAGAGAAAGGGGATGCTGTTTTCCATGCTGAAATTATTGGAGCCCCATTTTGTGTTGTGAAAGCAGAGGGTAAGAAGATCCCAGGGAAAACTTTGGAAGAAGCTGCTCAGTTTGCAGCAGCATATTCAAAAGCTTGGCAGCAGGGATTAGGAACTGTTGATGTTTTCTGGGTTGAGCCAGATCAATTGTCAAAGGAAAAGGGTTTGCCAAAAGGTGCTTTCTTAGTTCACGGAAAACATAATTATTACAGAAATGTTGTGCTGAGTATTGGTTTTGGAATGGATAAGAAAGGCGAGCTAATACACGGACCTGTTGAAATGGTTAAGAGAATGACTAAAAGATATGTTGAAATTGGGCCAGGTAGAGTGAAAGCAGGAGAACTTGCTAAGAAAATTCGGAATAAATTAAAGTTTGAAGGAAAAGCTGAAGAAATTCAGAGGTTTGTGCCTACTGGAAAAGGTGGACTGAAGTAGATTAATTTTCGACAGTTGCTGTTGTTGGAGCTCTGCCACCTCGGCGTCGTTGGTGGGAGAGTAATGGGGCGTCTTCTTTTTGTGATTTTTTCTTTTCGCTTTTGTTTCCACGTTTTTCTTTTGTTTTAGATGGTTCAGCTAAAGTTAAAAACGCATTTGCTTCGTCTTTATCAATTTTTTTGAATTTGTAGTTCTCAAAAAGCTCAATAATTGCTTTGAAAGAATTTTGTCCGTAAAACTCTGTATTAGTATCGAAATCATTTAGAATATTAATTATTAGCAAAACACGATCGATATACACAAACTCATATTTTATTGAAAGACCTTGTTTTAGTATGTGTTTTTTATCTGTAATTTTGTCAAGAAAACCAACAATACTTGGTTTTTTCTGATTAAACAGGAAAAAAGTTTTGAACTTCTCTTTTTTTAATTGGTGTTCAGTTTTGCCGTCTAAATAAGTAAAAACTGCTTTGCTCTGAGCCACTTTAATCTTTTTAATTTGCTTAAGCACTTCTAATTCTCTTGCAGAGATCATGTCTTTTAGAAGATCTGGCAACTCATCTCTATCTCTTCCTTTATACAACAGGTAAATTGTAGATTCCCCTTTCTTAGATGTCATGTGCTAAAAACTATGAATTAACTCCTTTAAAATTGTTCCTCTTCCTCTGGTTCAGAGCGGAAGAAGACTTTCAGAAGCAGTGGGGACAAAAATAGAGTTATTACCATTGCGATTATGGTCACTGGGATCAGGATTTGGTTGATGAACATTCCACCGGCAGCACCTAGAACTTGAGCTGCAATTACCAGAATCAGTAGCTGTTCTCCACCGCGGGTAAGCATTCCGATAGCTACTCCGACACTCTGTTTTAGAGTTGTTCCGCCAGCAAGACAACCAAGCATATTACCAATGAATTTGGCGCCAAGGCCGACTATCAGGAGAAGGCCGACTATCCATGTGATTTTGAACATTGCAGGGTCAATTTGCAAACCCATCCAGGCGAAGAAAAGTGGTGCAAATACACCATAAGTGAAGGAAGCGATTTTTGGTGAGAAGCTTCCAGTTTTCAAATATGGCGAATATGCAAGTGCAATTCCTGCAAAAAATGCTCCAACAACTGCTGCGAAACCAAGTACATCAGCAACATATGCAAGGAACAGGATCAGGATGAAGCCGATGGCGAATTGGGCTTCTTCTGAGCGCATTTTCTCACTGTATTTGATAATGTATGGTGACACTACTTCCATCAGGACGAAGATTAAGAAGAAAACAACGATTTTGCCAAGTCCGAAGCTGTATTGAGCAAAGGTGTTAGCGCCAACAAGCGCAACTGTGAATGCAAGGATTGTGTAGAAAATGAAGTCTTCAATAACTGCAGCGCTGATTATTATTTCAGATACTTTAGAACGCAGGCGTTTCAGGTCTACAATTGTTTTTATTGTGTTTGGAGTTGATTCACCACCCATTATGAGCGCAAAGAAGATTGCGTGAACAAAGCCAAGACCAATTGTTTTGAAAATGAAATAAGATGGAATCAGCACAAATAAGAAGCCGAAAATCGATAGGAAGAACCCTGTTTTTCCAGCCTGTTTCATTCGCTCTATACTGAAGTTGAATCCAACTAAGAAGAGTAAGAGGATGATTCCAAGAAGTGCCATGTTTTCAAGTGAGCCAGGGGCAATTAATTTGAAAACAGCTGTTCCAAGTATCACTCCTGCTAGAATTTCACCTAGAAGTGCTGGTAGTCTGAGCCTCTCAAAAATCTCACCAAAAATCTTGGAAAGTAGAAGCAGGAGGATGATTGAGAGTAAGAAGGTGACGATCATTTCTTTCTCCTTTTGTCCTTGATAATCTTGTCAAGGATTTCCAATTCTGTAATCATACCAACAAGTTTCTTGTTTTTCACAACTGGTAAAGCATCAACATTGTGCTTGAACATAAGACTGACAACTTTTCGGATTGTGGTTTCAGGTGTTACAGTAAGCTCGTGCCGATGCATCAGATCCTTGGCAGTTTCTGCAAAGTAGCCCATATCGACATACCTGCCAAAGATGCCCGTTACTTCATCCCAGGACAAGTCATTTGGGTCAATTAAGAGTTTGAGAAGGTCGTGTTGGTGGATATCGCCGAGAAACTTATTGTTTTTGCCAACTACAGCAACTGCATCTGTTTTTGCATTGTCGAAAACCTTGATAACTTCTGGTATTTTTGCTGTTACCTTAACTGTTTTCAGTTTTCGCATAAGATCTTTGACTGTTAGGTTGGCGATATGTCGCATAAATCTGTGTATGTTATTGTGTTTTATAAGCTTAACGAGATTAGGTAAACCCTAGCTAGTTAACAAAATAATAAATATCAGAACACTCACAGAATTCTTCTAATGAAGCTAGGGGAGGTTTCTACAAAGTATCCAGTATTGGCTGATGTAGTGCAGCGTATAAAAGATGTTGATAGTGTTGATGAGCTATATCCTCCGCAGGCTAAAGCAATTGAAACTGGGTTTCTGGATGGGAAAAATCTTGTTCTGAGTATCCCAACTGCTTCTGGAAAGACTCTGGTTGCTGAACTTGCGCTGATGAGTGAAGCTTTGAAAGGGAAGAAGGCAATTTACTTAACACCGTTGAGGGCTCTTGCTTCTGAGAAATTTGAGGAGATGAAAGAGAAGTATAGAAAGCTTGCGAAAATTGCAATTAGCACAGGGGAATATGATTCAAGTGGGAAAGAGTTAGCAGACTACGATATTATGATTTTGACTAATGAGAAAATGGACTCTTTGATGAGGCACAAGCCAGAGTGGTTGGAAAAGATTGGGGTGGTTGTTATTGATGAGGTTCATTTGCTTAATGATAAAGGTCGAGGACCGACTTTAGAGATTGTTACAACGAAATTGAAGAAACTGGGTGTGCAGTTCATTGCGCTTTCTGCTACTATTGAGAATTCAGATGAAATCGCGAAATGGTTGGATGCTGAGTTAGTTGAGTCTGAATTCAGGCCTGTGCAACTTGCAAGAGGTGTTTTTCTTGATAATTCTGTGGCATTTAAGGAAAAAGATGATTTGAAATTGGATGCACCGCCAGGAGCATGCCCACTGGCAGTTCTGACTACAGATATTATTCAGAAAAAGGCGCAGTCACTGATATTTGTTAATACAAGACGGAGTGCTGAGAAAGAAGCTGAAGAGAATGGAAAGGAAATATCAGCTCTTTTTGATACTGAGGCTAAGAAAAAGTTGGAAGAAATTGCTGATCAGATTGAAAATGTTCTGGATTCGCCAACTAAACAGTGCAAGAGGCTGGGGAAGTGTGTTAGAACAGGAACTGCGTTCCATCATGCTGGTTTGCATGCTAAACAAAGGAGTTTGGTTGAGAATAATTTCAAGCAGAATGTGCTAAAACTGATTTGCGCTACGCCAACTCTTGCTGCTGGGGTGAATTTGCCGAGTAAGAGAGTTGTGATTCGAGATTATAAGAGATATGGAAATTTTGGAATGGAACCAATTCCGATTTTGGAAATTCACCAAATGTTTGGGAGAGCTGGACGGCCGAAATATGATACAGAAGGCGAAGCAATTCTGGTTTCGAAATCTGTTGAAGAATTTGATCAGTTGTGGGATCACTATATTGACGGCAGGCCTGAGCCGATTTCGAGCAAATTGGGTGTTGAGCCGATTTTGAGGATGCATACCCTTGGTTTAATTGCTGAGCAAGAGCGGGACAAAAAGCAGTTATTTGATTTCTTTGGCAAGACATTCTATGCACTTCAGTATGAGGATATGGCGAGCTTGGAAATTATGATTGATAATATCCTTGACCAGTTGTTTAAGTGGGGTTTTATGGATCACGAGAATAACAGATTGAAATGCACTAAGCTTGGTTTGCGTGTTGCGCAATTGTATCTAGATCCAATGACTGCTTTTGACTTTTTGCAAATGCTGGAGAGGAACCCAAGTGATGAGATGGTTATTCTAACAATTTTATCAGATTCTGCAGAGATGAGGCCCTTGGGTAGTGTTAGACGAAGTGAAGAAGCTCTTATTTTTGAAGAATTTGAGAAGTATGATTTGGGTGATGAGCAGTTGCGTGCTTTCAAAAATGCCTTTATTTTCTTTGAGTGGATGCAGGAGAAAACTGATGACTTTATTTTCGACACTTTTGGAATGCCACCAGGCAGTTTCAGAACCAAATTAAGTGTTGCTGATTGGCTGTTGTATGCTTGTGGGGAGATTTCACGGCTAAGCGGACGGGACAAGATGCTTGATAAATTGAGGATGCTTAGGAAGCGATTAAAGTATGGCGTGAAGAGGGAACTGCTTCCGCTGATACGGGTTAGGAATATTGGACGGGCACGGGCAAGGAATTTGTTTGGTGTTGGGATTAAGAGTATTGAAGATATTAAGAATTCAAGTGCTGATGTTTTGAGCAAGGTTTTGGGAAAGAAAACTGCTTTGAAGATTATGGAGCAGTTGGATATGAATACGCAAACTACACTTTAAATTATTTTAAAATAGTGCGCAGTTATCCAGATTATTCCGTGTAGAATTGAGACTAAGTAGAAATTAGGGAAGAAGACGTAGATGCTAGACAAACCAACACCGAGGCCCAACGTGAGCCAGAAGATTTTCCAGCTGTGGAATGGAATATGTGCGTATCCGAAAAGGAAAGACATTATCGGAATGATGATTATGATTGGGATGTTGAATGCTAGGAGAAGTGGAAACAAAATGCTTCTGTAAATGAATTCCTGTGCTGGAACAAACCATAGGCCGATGTAGTTGTTCAGGGTTCCTTTGAGCCGTTTGATGTGGCCCATTTTGTATTTGTTTTGTTTGAAATACGCACAGAGACCGAAAGCTAAGAAGAAAAATATGTAGTAATAGCCGTCTGCTTGTTCAAGATTATCAAAACGGAAACCAAGGTCGTGTAAAGAGTAACCGGCACTCCACGCCACAAAAACTGAGTACAGGGCCCCACCTAAGAAAAAGCCCCATCGGTATTTTACAGGAATTATATCATAGAATACTAGAGCGGGGAGTGCGATGTATAGAATTAAAAGGATTATCTCCGGGATCATTAAAAAGTGATAGTTAAGAAAGGGTTAATAAGGTTTTGATATGGTGCGGGGGGCAAGATTCGAACTTGCGAAGACACTAAGTCACAGGGTCCTAAACCCTGCCCCTTTGACCAGGCTCGGGTACCCCCGCAGGTTGAAATTTATCAAAACAGCAGTATTTAATTGTTTGGAGGGTTACTTTAACCACCGAGCAAGTAGATAAGTCCACACAAACCAGAGCATGTACTGGTCAAAACCAGTTTCGATCCAGACAATGCTGAGTGCCAGAAGAACTGGATAAAATATTTTCAGGAGAGATTCCTTCTTTTCAAATGAGTTGTGGGCATTCCCTAAAATAAAGCCGAGGAAGAGCATCCAAGCTAACGCAAACAATGGCCCGAACTCCATTAACGCAGGACCAAGCATGGTTGAAGTAAGGCTGTTCTCAGCACCTAGGAAATTAGCAAGATGGTCACGTGGCCTTGCGTGATGCATCATAAACTGACCGTGCTCAACACCGAATGGCATACTCTTTTCCAGAACCTGCTCATAAACAGAATGTGTTGACCCAGCTCGCCAGAGTAGAAGAGACCCAGGATCTGCGATTGGAGAAATGTAATATCCAAGGAATAAGATAAACAGAAGAGCTACAATGAGCGGAACCACCACTGTCTTGTTATCAAGTTTCTTATTCTTGTAAGCAGCAATTGTTCCACTGAGCAGGAAGAGTAGGATGACGATTCTGAAACCTGTTAAAGCAATTACTGCTGTGGCTGCGATTATTAAAGCGTAAACATGCATGCGTTTTTTCTGCCTGAGCAAAAGGCCAATGTATCCGAAAAGCAGACAGAAAATCGCACCACCCCAAGACCAGCTCTGGTCCACAAGAAGTCGAAGTGATGGTTTCAAAAGCGGAATGCCACCAATCTGCATGAAAGTTAGTGCAAGGAAGGCTAGGCCGGCGTAAATTAATCCAGTGTAGAACTTTGTAGGTATCTTGTCATACGCCAGTAGTTTTCTGACAAAGAATAAGAAGAACCAAAGAATCACCATTATTATTATGAACGCGGGGATCCAGTGGGTGTAGAAGAATTTTGCAAAAGCGAAGGAGTAGTAGACAGTAAGTGCTGCTAGGAAAAGTGTGACCCATCTGCCTCTGAGTTTTTTTAGTTTGAACTTTTTTGAGAGACGGACTCCGAGATAAAAGAATGCTAGAGAGATTAGCGCGAAAACCACTCCGAAAATTGTTGGGCTAGTAAGGTTTTTCCAATAAAGAAATCCGGCTCCGGCCAAGATAAGGAAAAGCAAGTAGAATGCAATAAACGATTCTGGCCTGAATAGATCTAGTTTTTTCATGCTAGGTATCCAATTTCTTAATCATTTTTCCGGGTGCTGTGTAAATCATTGAAACGTAACTGAGTGCTAAGTATCCGAAGACATAAGTCATTATGTAGTAGGCAGCTCGGTCGAGTAGGACTGCTGCAGTTATTGCACTTGCAGGCACACCGAGCAGAGACATGAGCAGGATTATTGCACTCTCAACTGCTCCTGTGCCGCCAGGCACGAAGATGATAAAACCAAGCGACATGCTGACTGTTGTAACAGCAACGAGCCGAATGAATGAGACCTGGAGCCCCATACCACTAAGTAGGAACCAGAGACCAAGAGCTTGAAGTGGATACCAGATCAAAGATGCACCCAGGACTTTGAGAACTGTCCTCTTGTCAATCATCAGTGTTTTTATTGTTCCCATAAACGCCTTTTGTTTAGAATGGAAAGATTTTACAAAGATTTCAGGAGTTTTGAACTTCTTTTTTATGAATTTGAACAAGCGGAACTTGTAAATTCGCACTAAGAACCGATCCATGCGTTCTTTGTTCCTGCTGATTTTGAATATGAAAAGAACCATGAGGATACTGAGGATTATGAAGATAGCAAACCAGCCTGCAAGGAAATATGCAAGTTTTCTGAAGCTGATAGAGAAGATGAGATAGAATGTAGATAGGCTCATAAAGATGACAGTCCCCACCAAGAAGATCAAACTATCTGTTGTGAAAAGACCAAAACATTTGGAACCGCGCATTCCTGTTGCTTTCTCAAGGAAGTATGCTTTTACAGGTTCTCCACCGACACTAGGACCAGGAGTGAGGTTGTTGACCAGTGCACCAGAGAGGTGAATTGGAAGGAGCTTCCAGAAACTGATTGGTTTGATGTTCTTGCAGAGTAGAAATGCCTTATAATTGAAAATGAAAAGTGAAAGGACTTTGGTTCCGAGCATGAGAATGAGGAAACCAACGTTTACAAGCGCCAGAGACTGAAGAATTTCGCCGTAACCAACGAATTTCAAGAGGACAATTAAGATTACAAACCCTATAACCATTAGGGAAACATTCTTTCGTAAGTTTTGAATGAACTTAGGCTCCTCAGAAGTCACAAAACAGCTTGGTATTTGCCTTTTATACGTTTTCCCGAGCACAAAAAAGTACAGTATTTCATAAAACTATTTAAGCGTCTTTTGCAGGATACTGATAAGATGATTGGATTAATACCTGCTGCTGGACTGGGAACACGTTTGGCAGAACTTACAAAGGATACGCCCAAGGAACTTTTGCCAGTGGGAGGAAAACCGATTATAGAGCATGTGCTAGATCAGTTTAAGGAAGCTGGAGTGAGTAAGATTTTTGTGATTTTGGGCGCTGGGAAAAGCGCTATTATGGAACATCTTGGAAATGGGAGCAAATTTGGATTAGAAATTGGATATTTGTTCCAGGAAGAGAAAAACGGGCTGGCTAAAGCAATTTACACTGGAAAAGAGTTTATTCAGGAAGATTTTGCAGTTGTTTTGGGAGATAATTTGCTGTTCCCGAAACCTCTTTTGAAAGATGTTGTTGCTGAGCATGCTAATGGTTCTGATGTTACACTTGTTGGTCATGAAGTTGATGATCCAACTAGGTTTGGAGTTATTGAAAGTATTGAAGGAAAGGTTACTGGTTTGGAGGAAAAGCCTGCTGAGCCGAAGACAAAGAACGCAATTGTTGGTATGTATGTTTTCAAACCAAGTATTTTCGATGCTATTGAAAGGACAGAACCGGGTGCTAAAGGTGAATACCAGATTACTGATTCAATTAAATTGATGTTAAACGAAGGGAAAAGTATTAGAGTTGTTAAGCACGAAGGAAAGTGGTACGATATTGGCACTAAGGAGAGTTACACTGCGGCCAATACTGAGCTGGAGGCTAAAAATGGTTAGAACTAGTTTGGAAAAATTTGCAGAAGTTGCTGAGCAGGCAAAGAGTAATGAGATTTATGATATTCATGATTTGAAAATGGAGCATTTGGTGATTTCCACTACCAGATTGCATGCTGGAAAAGAGACAAGGGGACATGAACATGCTGAGAAGGAGGAAGTTTACCTTTGTTTGGAAGGAAGTGGAAAGCTAATTATGGGTGAGGAGACTGCTGGTTTTGCTAAAGGTGATTTGGTTACTATTCCTGCTGGAGATTTTCATAAAGTTGTTAATGATTCTGAAGCTGATTTGGTTTTCTTGTGTGTTTTTGAGAAGTATGAGCGAGAGTAGGAATAGTTAAATAGGTTGAGAGCTAGTAGAGGGTATTATGAAGTATGTGCGATTGAGTGTTTTGATTAAAAAGATTCCGACTAAAGAGCATTTCAAACTTAAAGAGGATTTAGAGCAGGTAATAGAAAGTGAGAAAAGTAAAAAGGAGGATTTTAAGTATAAAATAACGAGAATGGATGCTGGTTGGGTCCTTGAAAATTACGATGTTGTTCTCGCAGGAGATGAAAAACATGTGAAAGCTGTGCGAGATAGGATTGTTGAGTTTGTAAAACCAAGATACCGTGGGGGCTGGAGGAAGCGATATATAATTAAATTGTCCAAAATAAGAGAGAGTGAAGGGCCATCAATAAACATAGACAGCGACCTTTAGATAATTTTATAAGCCCAGGCGACTACTGCTTATTATAGGTGAGAATAATGGGACTATTTGGAAAAAAGAAAGACGAAGAAGCTAAAAAAGAACTGCCGCCGTTACCGGAGAAAGCTCCGGAAGCGCCTCCAGCACCGGCAGCACCAGTTGCTCCTGGCCCAGCTCCAGTGCCTCCGAAAATGGAGAAGCCTGCACTTGCAACTGAAGATGTTGCTAAACTACCTCTTTTTATGAAAGTTAAAGAATATGATAAGATTGTTAAAGAGCTTGCAGACTTGACAGAATCCACAAAAAGTATGGAGGAAACTCTTGCAGAACTGACAAAATTGGAAGATGCTGAAGAAGCTACTACCAAGAAGTGGAAAGAGCAGTTGGACAAGACTAAGACTCAATTAAAGACTTTAGTAGACCAGATGCCTGAAACCGGAAGAATGAAAGATGTTCTGGGGGCTCAGGAAAAATCTACTGATAAAGAGGAGCTGAAAAAAGAAATTCAAGAACTGAAAGAGGATATTAAAGAAGCTGGTGATAAGCCAGATCCTGCTGCAGAGAAGCTTTCTGGAGAAATTGGAGGCTTGAAAGATCACCTTCAGAGCATGCGAGATGAGTTGAAAGGACTTCAGAATGAGTTTCAGTCACTGAATGCAGAAACCAAGAAGAGCGCAGAAGCAGTTGAAGATATTAAAGAGCAGATTTCTGAAAAACCTGAAAAGGAAGAAGAGAAAACGCCTGAGTACAAGGAAGCTGAAGTTAAAAATCCGTGGGAGTGATTAGAAATATTCGTACTTGATTGTTTCTCCGATTTCGAAATTCTTGCCCTGGCCAGCAGGAAGTTCTATTAAGTATTTAGCAGGTTCTCTTGGTGCGTAGTATGGGAAGAAAGGGAGTGCTTGTTTGATTTCTACAACTTTCCAAGCGGAGTTTATGAAGATTAAATCAAGTGGTTGGAAAACAAATAGCATGTGAACTGCGCTGTCGAATTTTGATTCTCTATTGAACTCAAAGAAGAGTGGATCGACTTTCAATTTGAACATGTGGCCCCTGATTTTCTGGAAATTTGTGGTTGCAACTCGGGCATTTATTGAACCCTTCTTTGAATTGAGTTGGATGTTCATAGGAAAGCGTTTTTATATGCTGATGTTTTAAAGGTTTTGATGAATCCGTTCCTCTGGATGCTTGTGATAACTGTTGCACCGTTTATAGAGCTGAGGGGCTCGATCCCATATGGGATTGCTGCTGGGATAAGTCCGGCTCTTGTAATTGTTTCATGTATTACATTTAACATTCTGTTGATACCGGTTTTGTTTGCGTTTTTGAATCTTTTCTTTGAAGGATTAGAGGATGTGCCATGGATTGGGAAGTTTATTGGAAGAAGAATGGCTAAGATTCACAAGAAAGCTGGGAAGTATGTTGATAGGTACGGACCAATTGGGTTGGTGCTTTTTGTAGCTGTTCCTTTGCCAGGAACTGGAGCTTATTCTGGTGCGCTTGCTGCTTATTTGTTGGGAATGGATAAAAAGAAAGCAATGGTTTCTGTGGCAGTTGGTGTTTTAATTGCTGGAATTCTAGTTAGTTTGGCTAGCTTGGGTGTTGTTAATCTAGTTTTGTAACTCCGTCTCGCCACGGAGGATGGCGGTAGGGCGTTCAGCTCACTTTGTTCGCTGAAGCCCTGTTTTGAAATTGGTTCAAATAATTTATCTTTTTGTAAAGAGTTTTATAGTAGCAAGAGCAGAATTTTATTGTTGCCTCAGTAGCTCAGTTGGTAGAGCGTCGCTCTCGTAAAGCGAAGGCCGGGAGTTCAACTCTCCTCTGAGGCTTTCTTTTGGATTATTATGAAGTGCGGGAAACATTTAAAACAAATGGAAATACTTCAGAAATTCGAAAAGGATTTAGCTGATTTTTAACCCAATAAACTCACAAAAGTTAACAAAAATTTATAACAACTAAGAGTCTCGCTGTTTTTATGCTGTTTACTGAGATACTGTTGTTTATGTTAGCAGGCTGTGGACTTGGAATTGTAACTGGGTTAGTGCCAGGGATTCATATCAATATGGTTTCTGTGTTGGTGATTGCGTCCCTCCCAGTTTTTGCAGATTTTAGTCCACTTGCTGTTGCTTGTATGATAATGGCAATGAGTGTAACTCACACTTTTCTGGATTTTATTCCAAGTGTTTTGTTTGGAGCGCCGGAGAGTGGGACAGCACTTTCTGTTCTGCCAGGGCACAGGATGTTGTTGAGTGGACGGGCGCTAGAGGCAATTAAGTTGACAGGCCTAGGGAGTTTGGTGAGCTTGCTGATAACTGCAGTTGTGTTTATTCCAGTTGTTGCTTTTCTGCCGGCTGCTTATGCTTTTGTGAAGCCAAATATTTTGTATTTGTTGATTTTTGTTTGTTGTATTAGTATTGGAACTGAAAAGAAACTGCTGACTGCGGGATTTGTTTTTCTGTTGGCTGGGTTGTTTGGTTTCTTTTTGTTGAATAGTAGTTTATTTGATTCAGGAATTATTTTTCCAGCGCTTTCAGGTATGTTTGGGATTAGTACAATGCTTTTGAGTTTGCGTGGAGAGTGTGTTATTCCGATTCAGATTAAAGCTAAAGCTACTTTGAAGGCTGGTGCTGTTTTGAAAAACTCGTTTTTAGGTTCAATTGCTGGGATGATGGTGGGTATGTTACCAGGTTTGGGTGGGGCGCAGGCTACTTATTTGGTTCAGCAGGTTAGTCGAAAAGGCGGGGTGAAAGAGTTTTTGGTTGCTGCTAGTGGAGTGAATACTGCAAATATTATTTTTACATTGGTTGTTTTGTATGCTTTAGGGAAAATGCGGTCTGGAATTGTAATTGCAATTGATAAAATTGTGACGAATTTTGGTTTTGTAGATTTGGTAATTTTTCTTGGGGTTATTTTGGGCGCTGGTGGAATTGCAATGCTACTGCACATAGGAATTGGCGGATTTTTGACAAAGAAAGTTTGTGGTGGTGGAAATTTTTATAATAAAATTACAGTAGGGATTATTTTGTTGATAGTTGTTTCTGTTATTTGGTTAACTGGATTAACAGGGCTCTTGGTTCTGGTTCTCAGCACAATAATTGGTTTGATTGCGCCATTAGCTGGTGTGAGAAGGGCGAATTGCATGGCGTTCTTTTTAGTGCCAGTGATGTTGTATTATTCTGGATTGAATTTTTGGTTAATGAAATTGGTTGGTGTTTAGAAAACCCAGACAAACAAGTAGATTAGGCCAAGAGTTAGAAGGAGAAATCCAACAATTGCAGTTACTAGAAGTTTATTGTCCAAGATACTACCACCAGATGAACCCCCACCGCCGAAATCTGTTTCCCCATCTTCTGGTTCTTCCTCAGGTGACTCTTCCTCTTCTTCAGTTGGTTCTTCATCCATTAAGTCTTCATCTTCTTTTGCCATGATAAAATTATTAGTTAGATGGGGTATTTAAAATGCACCAAGTTTCTTCTGTGCTTCAATTCCAAAAATAGAGTCAATTGACTTGCTGTACATTGTAATCTGCTGCGCTAGATATGGGTTTATGTTGTACTTTTCAATCATGCGCTTTGAAACATCAAGGTATTTTTTGATAGTTCCTTCATGAACTGTCATTGTTAATTTGTTTCCACAATTACTACAAACCCCAGAAAGGGGGGGTCTGCGATATTTTGTATTGCATTTGGTGCACCTGAGTTTCTGTTTCGCGAAGGTTCTTAGATTTCCTTTGATGTCAGGCAGAAAGTGGGACGACAGGATTCGCTCTGCAACGTCATCAGCATCAACAGCAAATGATTTTTCAGCCAAACCTAATTGTTTTTCAAGTTTGTCCAACATCTCTCCTTTTGAATATGTGTTCACAATTGGGCCGGCGTTGATGTCTTTTGTGTGATGTGTGAATGGCCAATTGAGAAGCGCATCTTCTTCTTCAAGAACAGATTCAACTGTTTTCAATCCAATTGTGTTTGGATCTGCCCCTTGTTCTGTGGAATTATAAAAGTCTAAACCGTAACTATCAACAATGTCAACATCATAAACCTCATCATCAAGTTCCAAAGCAGTTAAGCGGGTGCTGATAACAAGTGGAGCATCCATTCTTCCTCCACGCCTATCTGGTAAGAATGATTTGGAGAAATTGAGGAAAGAATCGAGCAAAAGGAGCACTGCATCCTCGTCACCATCACAATCTCTTCTTTTTGCATCGTGGAATGCTGGATGAGCATATCCCACTCGGGCTTTTGTGAAACCAATGAGTCTGCCGATGATACCAGTAGAGGTATGTGGCGCTAGACCAATTATCATTTTTCCAATTAAATCCTGTTTCTTCTTGCATTTGTAATATGGTTTAAGTTTGTAATATTTTTCAAGTAACTCATCAATGAATTTGGAAGCTGCTAAAAGATAGATTGCAGCAGATTCCTCACCATAGTCAGATACAACGACGTCTTGTGGTTTTAGTGGAAGAAGCTGATCTCCAGTTTCAAGTGGTTTTCCTTTCCAATCTTCAGTGTAGCCGAGTTTTCTGAGTTTTGCAACTGGTGCCTGAACTTCGTCAGGGGTAAAGTGAGTGAGTGGTGCGTCTGTGCTGTCAAATCTGATTGTGCCGTCCTTGAAAACATAAAGATTTTGTCGCGCCCGGAGAATTCCTTTTTCTAGGGCTTCCGGAGTTTTGCTTTTGCTAGACATCCCAAGAACTCCTTTAACTTTCTCAGGCGAAGGAACACCAAGTTTTGTAAGTGCAGAATCAAGATGAGTCTTGAAATTGATTGATTGTGTTTCGTAAGCAGTTGTTGATACCCCGCAGACTGGGCATTCTTCAGCAGGAATAGACCGACCACAGCGTGGGCAGGCGGTTATGAGAATTGTTTTGCTGTTACAAGTGGAGCATCTTGGAAAAATACCTTGCGTTCCACAAGCTTCGCATTTGTATTTTGAGATTTCGGGCGTGCTCGTCTGAGTAGTTTTGGCGATTTTAACAATATCACGGATACGTCCGCGTCGGCCCCCGGTTGGGAAAATTGCATTTGGTGGGGGGACCATTTTTCTAGGTTTGGCTTTTTCAGGTCTGCCCATGCGTGCTCCAATATAAGTTGGAGCTCGGTTTTTGATTTCAACTGGACATAAATTATTGATTATCTTGATAACGTTTTTAGAGTGAAGGGTTTGTTTTTTCACGTTGCTAAGGTTCTTGGTTGGGAAATCTAAAGAGAAGAGAAGTGCTTTGAAATGCTCTGCGTCAAGAACTAGTTGATTTTCTGAAATCAGATGGAATACGCCCAAGTGTTCAAGTATTTTTTTTGTTTGCTTAGTGTTTTTTATGGTATTTTTCTCTGGATTAATTGCTTCGGCTAGAGTTACAAGATCCTTAACAGTTATGCTGTTCCAGTAAAAAGTGTGGATTGGGTGAAAAGGAATATTATATTTTTTAGAGAGCTCAACTGCTTTTTCAAAGCTTGGTGGTTTGGATTGGAATATTTCTGCATCTGTTTTGGATTTTTCAGCAAGCTGGAGACCCCACCATTCTTCACAGTAGGCTGATTTTGCAAGAGTTTGGTTGTTTTCTAGAAAGTCGCCAGCAGAAATGAGTATATCACCAAGTTGGATTATTGCTTCTACTTCTTTCTCAAGTTCGACTGCTTGTTCGATTGTTGAGATTCTGAGAACTTCCCCAGAAGTTAGGCGAACTAGTGGACCTTCGATAGTGTCGCATGGTGTGATTATTGCGGCTTTGCCAGGCATTTCCAATCGGACTTGGGTCCCAATTGCAATGAATTCTCCAAGGGTATGCATTGTTGCAGGGTTCATAGCTGCCGCAGCGTAACCGCTAGCTCGCGTTCTACCATAGCGGAGACGGAAGCCACCCTGGCGAGAATAATGTGAGAAAACAGGTCGTCCTGCTGGAACTTCATTTAGGAATTTTTTGCTACCGCCACTTTCAACAGCCGCTTCTGGTTCGTCAATAAGTGTGTCAAGCCAATCCCAGCGCCCGTCGGTGCCAGTTTGTTCTATTATTTCTTGGATATCCGAAGCGCCTTCGCCAGTCAAATCACCAACCCACTCAAAACCAGGAAGTTTGGTTTCAGAAATCTTCTCATGAACGTCTGGTGTGGCTGTTGACGCTTTTTTAACAAGCAAGCCCTCAAGCCAAGACCAATCCATACCAAAACTGTCTTGAATTGGCTTCATTCGCTTCCAGAGTTTTGGGGCTTTCTGAGCCACTCCCTCGGCTACAACCAAACACATTCCACCACGCACTCTGTTGGATGGAACACGACCGAGATCTCGGAAGTTTGCAACTTCGTAGGTTTCTGTTGGCTCACCGTCAATGCAAACTGGAGTATTTCTGATTATTATTTTGACTTCCTCTTCAGACGGCATGTATTGTAAGTGAGTTCTTCTACCATACCATTGAATTTCCTCATAATACCGAGACACTTCTTGTTGAGTTGGTTGGTATGGTGCGAGATTCAAGACCTTACGGACATAATCTGCTATGATGATACATAGCGCTTCTGCAGTACCACCTGCTGCACGGATTGGTCCTGCGAAATAAACTGAAATGTATTGGGTGTTATCAGAATTCTTGTGAAGTTTGACTTTGGCAATTCCTTCTAGTGGTGCTGCCACAGAACCTTGGGTTAAGAAAGCGAGCCCTGCCCTTATTGCAATGTCAGCTGCTTTTTCGATGTCAGCTTCATTTTTTGCAACCTGTTCTGCAATTTTGAATGCAGCGGCAACATCACTCTCGGTTACTGCTGTTACTTTTTTTACAATATCTGCAAGCCCATCTAAACCAATAAGACCCTCAACCTTTTCTGAAAGATTTTTTGCAATATAAATTTCTGGTTCTTCAGAAGGATCAACACCATTTTTCCTAGCCTGGCTAGCTAATTCAAACTCCTTTTTTGTTTCATTCTCCAGTTTTTTGAAATATTGTTCTGTGTTCATTTTGAAGCGGACTTTATTTTGAAACGACGGAGGCCGCTTCAAAATTTGTTCAGTAACCAACTGCAAGGCCTGAACATTATTGATCTGTGAAATTGAAATTAACTAAGTTGAGCTCTCTGGTTTGAAGGTTTAAGAGAGGTAGGATTGCAGGGGTTGGTTCATGTCCGCAGAGTTTTTGGAATGCAGTCTGCCCTTGCCAGGTTCCGCTGTTGATGATGTTGATTCCACGGTACATTGAATTTCCATTTGAGTGAACGTGTCCGGCGTGGAAAATGTCAGGAACAGTTCGAATAACCATTTGATCCTGGCCTGAAGCAATGAGGCCGGTGTCATATGGTGGCGATAGGTGCCTGCGGATAAGAAGTGATTTCATTACAAGTTCTGGTTTAGTATATCCATCTTTGAGAGTTGGGTCAGCAGTAATCAGTGAATCCAGACTTACTCCGTGGTACATGAGAACATCCAGACCACCGTTGTCGTGTTCTGCGATTTTTATTGTGGCGGGGTTGCCGACAAGTTCAATATTTTTGAGTTTGTAAAGTGGTTCAGCAACTTCTGGGTCAAGTGGTGGTTGAGGCTGGCCGAGCCGGATAAAATCGTGATTGCCAGGAGAAAGGATTGTTTTGATGTGGTTTGGCACTTGGGAAAAGTAGTTCGCAGCTTCTTGGTATTGCTCTTCAATATTTGCAATTGAAAGTTCTTCATCCTGCCGAGGATATATCCCAATTCCGTCAACAATGTCTCCTGCAAGGAAACAGTATTTGATTTTTGAAACCAATTCCTGCTGCTCCTTTCCACCAACTTCACCATTAAGCCAGGAAAGGAAGCGTTTGAACTCTTTTTCCATGAATTTTTTGCTCCCAATGTGGGTGTCAGATAGAAAAATCGCATAAGATTCATGTTTCAGTTTTTTTGGTTCAGCCACAACCGGGACATCTGGCCACATTATCTCGTCAGCAAACATTATTCCGTCGCCCATTGTTCCGGCAACACCGATAGCCTCGTCCATTACAAGTGTTTCTGCTTGTGGTCTTACCTCTTTACCAGAGGCAACTATTTTCACTGTACCGGTTGGATCTTCAAGTTCAAAAAGAATATTTCCTTTTGCAGTTGTGCGTTTGTTGCAGACCAAACCAATTGTGCTCACTTTTTCTTTTACCATTTTGGTCATGCTATTAACTGATGATGGGTTGGTCAGACGACCTGAAAGAAGTTTTCTAAAGTGGGTGTATCGATTGTTGAAAAAAGTGGAAAGGTCTGAAACCCCTCGAATTGGCTTGTTTTTTTCAAAGTTTTCAAGTATTGAAAGTGTGGATTCAGTTGGTTTGTTAAGGTTATCTTCAATGTGTTTTGGGAGGATTGTGATAATATCTTGGTTTATGTTTTTTAGTAAAAGCTCTGCTGCTTCTAGTGGTTTTTCCTGTTCCAGAACAAGCCCCAGCGCATCTTTTGATATTTGAACTTTATTATTTAGAAAAAGTTGGAGGGTCTCGTTTTCGAGACTCACGACAACTCTCCTTTCAAAATATCACGGGACTTTTCAAGTGCTCTCCCAGTCATTGCAAGTTTGATTTTTCTAGTGCGGCCATACCTTCCTCTTGAAATCACGCTTGCATTTATTACACCCAACATATCAAGCTCTGAAATTAAATCCGATACCCTGCGTTGGGTTAACGGAGCCAATCTGCTTTGTTTGCAGAAGGTTTGGTATACTTCATAAACATCCCCAGTTCCAATTTTTTCATTATTTAGATCTGAAAGGTAGATGATGCTGTGAAGAACTAGCTGAGATTGACGGGGTTGGGTTTTTACCACTTGCACAACACGGTCAATATCGAGTTTTTGCTGAGCATCGTCAACATGGTGTAGCTGAATTGTTGTATCGCCTTTCCGTTCGCACAGCTCACACGCCACTCTGAGAAGATCTAGAGCCCTTCTTGCATCTCCGTGCTCCTGGGCAGCCAGTGCTGCGCATTTAGGGATGACATCTGCTGCTAGAATGTCTTTCTGTAGTGCTATTTCAGCACGTTGGGATAGAATGTCTCGGAGCTGGGTTGCATTGTATGGTGGAAAAACTAGTTCTTCTTCAGAAAGTGATGATTTTATTCTTGGATCAATGTTGTTGGTGAAGGATAAATCATTTGAGATTCCAACAATACTCACCCGACTATCTTTTAATTCTGTGTTTATTCTGGACAGGTTGTAAAGCACATCTGTGTCAGAAAGAGAATCAATTTCATCCAAAATCAGAATGAAGATGCCTTTTTTCTTGTGCATTGTTTTAATGAAAAGTTTGTAAACTTCATCTGTTGGTAATCCAGTAGATGGCACTTCTTCACCAAATTGTGCTAAAAAGTGTGCGAACATTCGGTAGGCGGTGTTGATTTTCTCAAGTTTGCAGTTGAGATAGCAGGTTTTTAGTGCTGTTTTCTGAGCTGCAGCTTTTTTCTCTAATTCCTGACCAACATATCTGGTTACAAGCGTTTTTCCAGTGCCGGTTTTGCCGTAAATAAATACATTGCTGGGTTTATCCCCCCGCAGAGCCGAAACCAAGATTTGAGCAAGCTGATTTATCTGCTCTTCCCTATGTGGAACCTGATTTGGCGTGTATGTGTCCTGAAGCGCGTCTTTTCTAGTGAAATTCGGAGCTCGGACTAGGTAATCATCGAAAAGTTTATGCAACGTTTGCTGTGCCATTTTAAAAACCCCACCTTGTGGCTTGACTTCAATTGAAGACCGTTAGCACTTGCATAAGGAGCGCCACACTCCCACCAACCCCAGTGCTTACTAAGTTGCATAGGAAATAAGGGTATATAAGGTTTATTGTACCTCCCTGACCCCTTGGTTTCGTATGGAGATGTGGGGGAGATTTTTTGAGAGTTAAGTGGGGTTGGGTGTTCCAGATGAAGTAAAGGGGCCATTGTTGTTGGTTTTGGTGAGTTTTTATTGGATTATCTGAGCAAAATGATAAAATTAATTAAAATTATTTTCATAAAAAGAACTGTTGGTTCAGCAACTCAGAAAAATAATAGTGAAATCAATAGCAGTCCACAGGAAATAGAGGGGTTGTTTTCGGTTTCGAGATGAAATGAAGGTGTTGTTGGCGATTTTTGGTGAAAAACGGGCGATGAGTTGTGGTTTTATAGGAATATGAAAGAATAGTTTGGAAATTTTGGAAAACCCCTTAAAAATATTGAGTTGTTGAGTCCCTTTTTCCTTTTGATGAACCCACCCCAGAATTAATGAGGTGATCATTGAAAAAATTGAAAAATTTAGAAGAAAAAATATTAAAAAAAATAAAAATTTGGAAAAATAATGAAAAATTTGAAATAAAAATATTGAAAAAGTGTGTTAAAAAATTAAAAAAATTAAGTTCCAGTGGAAGTTTTGGAAAAATTGGAATTTTCTTTATATATATAAATATTTTCCATATAGATAATAAATAATAAAGAAATTTTACACGAACGCTTCTTCTTGATTCTCCAGGTGCAATTAAGGGGTGGCAGGTAGTAATTATTTACTATATAGTAAATAAATATAAAATATAAAAACAAATAATAAAAACCACATTTAATTAATTTTTTAATTATTTTCCCCTATAATTTGCATACCCACGCTCAATATATCTTTTAGTATTTTCCCAATATTTAAACCACAATTCAATTTCTCTTTTAATAACTCGAATCGGCATTTCTGGTCCAACAACAGTTTTTTCTGCATCATCACTCAACTTTGCAAGGGCATTCATAAACCCTTAACATTATTTTTATTTATTCCATAACAAAAACCCAAAAACAAGTCCACACCACCAGGTTTTTCTAATATTTCCTGTCTTACTTCTAAATCATTTAATCGAAATTCAAATCGATCCTTTTTCTCTTTAACCCAATTCATTATAAAAAGAAAAGCAGCTTTTTCTGCAGTAATTTCTTTGAATTTTTTCTCCTTCATTTTTCTAACATCCCCCGATTCTCAAAACCGAGCTCCTTCACCTTATTTTGCAAATCAGAATTTGCTTTGTGGCTAGCAGCTTGCCCAAGAGAATAATAAATATGTGTGCTCTCTCTGCCCCAGGTAAACCCACCTTTTTCTTGCTTAGCACCAATCTGCTTAAATTCGCCAAGATCTACACCGCGCTTGAAATGGTAGTACATTGAACGAATATCAACTGGCTCAAAAACTTGCTTGTAGATTTTGTAAACCTCATAACCATATGCAGAGCCAAGAGCATCAACAATTTGCTGCATTCGGTCTCTTATTACTGATTTTACTGGCCGACCACGACCTTTTTGAGCTTTTTTAGCCATATTATTTACTATATGGTAATTAATTAATAAAGGTTTTGGTTGGGTCAATAACCAACACCCAATCCAATAATCTTAAGTAGTAGATTACCCAAAATAACACTATGCCCAGCATGCGAGAACTTGAAACAATCCTGAAGAACATCAGAACTGCAGTGAAAGCTGCAATTAACACAACAACAGGTGAAGTAGACGGGCCTGCGCTTGATTTACAAGCAACAGCAGTAAAAGGATGGGCTTCAGAGTTTGAAATAAACTACGTTTCTAGAGCAGCCCAGAAAAAAATAAAACGAGCACAAATCGAAACCGAAGGCCACAAAATCCGAGACCACGCACTTTTCTGCAAAGACACACTCTTAGATGCTGCAATGTTTGCAACACAACCACCTGCACCAACAAAATTCGGAGTTCTTTCAAGTGGTGAAGTACCTGGAGAATCAAAAGCACAAGTGGACGAGGAACTTTCAAATCTTTTAGATGAATTTATCCAATTCCGCCGCACAGTTCTCGAGGAATAGTTTTTGAAATTGATTAGCAGTGGTCAGGGTCTCAGTTGTCGGTAGTCAGAACTTTGATGGTCAGTCGTCAGTGGTCGGTCGTCGGGATCCTGAGTGCCGAGAACCCAAGTGCTGACTACTATTTTC
>CEPZ01046051.1_pt1 | contig 21965 bp, 32 predicted proteins | sample 530461 | NCBI WGS metagenome assembly CEPZ01 (sample SAMEA2620106, study PRJEB7988) | marine metagenome | isolation source: saline water (ENVO:00002010), including
TTTATTTAATTCCTCTTGATTTTCATAAATGTTTGCTTGAACCTCAAATGTTTTTGATCCGAACTTCCCTATGATGTTCTTAAGAGCTACATTCTCTAAAGGAACTGAGAATTTTTCAGAAAGTGTTTGCGCAACATCAGTTGCTTTTGGGAGAGTGTTGTCAGTCCAATCCGCTAAAATCTCCTTTCTTTTGAATAAAGGATTTTCTGTTTCTTGGATTATTTTTAACTCTGCCATTTTATCTTGTTTTGATTGCAAATTCTCCTTTTTCCTTTAATCCTAGCTTTGGAGCAATCTCAGATTTTTCTGGGTTAATGACAACTATTCTTCCTTTTATTGTTTCTGTGTATTCTTTAGAATCACACTTAGGGCATTTTTCCCTTCCCTCGTATATTGTTTTACAGATCTTACATGCTCTAGTTTTTGCCATTTAAAAGACACCTACGGTTTCTTTTAGAAACTTCCCTTTTATGTTCATGATAAGTGACATTTCTTTATGCCTCCTGTGATGCCACATAGACTCCTGCAATTTTTTCATTAACTTACTTTCACAGATCATCCTTTCTTCGCTCCTTTAGCTTCTTTCTCTGCAGCTTTGGCTGCTTTTTCATCATCTTTTCTTTTTTTATCTGAATCTTCTTTAACCCACTCTAACTTTCCTAGTCCTGGTTGTCTCATTGTTAACCCAATCTTAGGATCATCTCCCTTATGAGAGATTGCTACAACTCTTGCTAAACACAAATCTCCCGCCTTAAGTGCTCTCTTTGAGGCCTTTCCCGAAAGAGTTCCTTCCTTACTAAAACTAACATAATCATCCATTGTTTGAGAAATGTGAATCATTCCTTTCATAACTCCCATGTTTATGAAAGCTCCGAAATTTGTTATTTCATCTACAATTCCATGCACCAGCTCCTGTAATTCTGGTTTCCAGACTAGTAACTTAAACTTAGAACTGTAATACGCCGCGCCATCTCCAGGGATTATTACTCCTTCTCCAACTTCAATAACATCTATAACAGAGACTACACTGCCTAATTCTTTATCATAGTACTCTTCATATGTGTTTTTAAGTTGATCTTCAACTGCTTGGCTTGTTGGAAGTCCGAACAATTTAGGATCAACACGAACATGATCCTCAACTTCAGTTACATAGAACATTGTAAAAATTAGAGTGAGAAATGGTTTAAAAGGCTTTCGTGAAAGCCTTTTAGGCGCAGGATCCGGGAATTATTTCCAGATAGGTTAAATTAATGTAAATACAAAGTTTATCAATATCCTTTATTAGAATAATCAAATTTCATAATCTCAAGGACCTAGTTACTTATTAATTACAAAAATCAGTTGGGGATATTGTTTAGAATTCAAACAACCTCTACCTTACTCCCTTGCCTTATTACTAGGGATCTTCCCTTTAGTTTTCCTTTTATTTCTTTATCTAGAGTTGCTACAAGAATGTCTGGGTTTTCTTCTGCATATTTTACAATTTGTGAATCTGTGTGTCCATCATCTAAATCTATTCTCTTGAAATTGTCTTTTGATTCGTGTAAAATCTTTAATGCGAGGGAGGCTGCATCTTTGTTCTTTTGGGATTGATTTGACTCTGCTATTCTGAATGTTTCAGTTATTACTTGTTCTGGGATTAATATTTCATATTCTTGTAATTCTTCGAATAGATCTAGTTTTTCTTTAGCTGCAGATATTAGGAATGAGCTGTCGAGTAATGCTTTTCTCATAAGAAATATTGTGGGGGGTTGTATATAAAATTAACTGGGGAATCTTTTTAAATCTAAAATACTGTTGTAAAGTTCATGCCAAGGGGAAAAAGACTTAAGTTTGATGGGGATTGGGAAGAAGAAAGAGGTTACCTCCTTAAGATTGTTCCACAAAATCTGAAGCATTATATTGAAAGCCATGATTCTGAAGAAGTGGTTATTATGAATCTTTCAGATATCGTCGGAGATTTGGATGCAAGAGTCATTAAGGCTGCTATAAGGGCTTATCAGAATAAAATGCCCATGAATGATAATACGCGGAAGGCATTAAGAAGAGCGTACAACTCTCAAAGGCTAGAAAGAAAACGCCCAGAGGATTTTGGGGATCCTATTTAAACAACAAATCCCCTTAATAAATAACCTACCAGGAATGCAAGAGAGGCTGCAATTCCCCCCATTATCAGAGTTTCTAGAGAAGAACGTATTTTGTTCTTTTTTACTATGGTCCCTTTAACTCCTCCAACAATTAAGAAAGCTATTGCAGTTAAAATGCATGAATAAAGGAATTTGTTATGGTCTGATATCTCTGTGAAGATTCCTGCTACAAAAGTTATTAGGGGGATGAATCCTATGACTACAAAAGAGATGAAAGTTGCTGTTGCAGTCTTTTTTGGATTTCCATCAATTCTCCCGTAAATTTTTGCATGGGTGTGTTTGCTGTGAAGTTCTTTTTTTGATTTATTTGATAGATAATTAGAAACCGCCATTGAAAATCCATCTGCTAATAAATTTGCCAGGCCAAGAACCAAAACTATCCCTGAACTTAGAGAGGCCCCTATTGCTCCAGCAACAATTGCAAAGGTAGTAATTGCTCCATCAATTCCCCCATAAACAAATTCTGGAAGATACTTCCTCTTTCTCATGAATGGAATATGAAGTTTAGGTATAAAAACTTAAGGTTTAAATAATCTTTTTTTCTTATAGTTAAAATGCAAGAGGTTAACAATATTCTTAAGATCTTGAAAGGTACTCGTGAGGCTTTTAGAAAAGGGGATGCTCAGACCATTAAGGAATTGAGTAATCAAACAATTAATACTGCATCGCGTACACAGGACGTAGATAATATTACTGTTGCGGTAATTGTTTATTCTTTGAGTAAGATTCTTGAAGGAGAGAATTATAAGAAGTATGCCGGATATAAGACTTTTGAGAAGATTGTGATTAGTTCTTTGGATCATGCAATAAAAGATATTGAAAGTAAGAATCTTGAAGATTTTAGGAGAGATTTTGAAAAGATTAGGAAAGAGGTTGGGAAAGTTTCTGCAAAGTTGAGAGGATACATTAAAGAGGTTTTTAGAAGGGCCCAGATAAATAAAGCTTCTAGAATTTATGCTCATGGTATTTCACTTGAGAGGACTGCCAAGCTACTTGGAATTACTATGTATGAACTTGCAAGATATGCTGGAGAGACTGGGATATCAGATACCTCTGAATCAAAAACGCTTTCTGCTAAAGATAGAATTAAACTTGCTCAGGGGATGTTTAAATGAAAGTTATAATATTTGATGCAAGTACATTAATTACAATGGCTATGAATGGGATGTTCCAAGTAATTAGAGATTTAAAGAAATCATTTAATGGAAAGTTTATAATTCCTAGAGAAGTTTATTCTGAGATTGTTGAGAAACCTATAAAGAACAAGAAATTTGAACTTGAAGCTTTGCGAATGAAGAAACTTGTTGATGAGAGGGTTTTGGAATTTCCAAATTCTGTCGGAGTTAAGGATGCCGATATTTCTGAGAAAATAGAAGACTTGTTGGATGTTGCTAACAGTACTTTTGTTGGGCGGGGGAAGAATATTCATATTATTGACCTGGGGGAGGCTGCGGTTGTTGTTCTTTCTAGAATTCTTGATGAAAAAAAAATCCAGAATGTTGCTGCAATTGATGAAAGGACTACAAGGGTTATGTGTGAGCGTCCAGATAAGCTAGTTAAGTTGTTAAGGAGGAAATTGCATGCAAATGTTACAGCACATAAAGAGAATTTTAAGAAATTTGGTTCATGTAAAATAATAAGATCTACTGAATTGATTTATATTGCTTACAAAAAAGGATTTATCAATTTGAAAGATCCTCGAGCCCTTGATGCTTTGTTATGGGCAATGAGATTTAAAGGTTGTTCAATAAGTAATGAAGAAATTAAGGAGATTAAAAAGCTGGGATGAAAATTAATGTTTATAGCCAAAAAGTTTATCGTAACCTTTATGGTCGAATATATCTAAAATAAAATTTATTATCTCTACATCCGTTCCCCTTATTGTATATGTTAATCTCCACCTATTAGCTAGCTCAATTCTCCATAAGTTATTAATGTCATAATTTTTAAAATACTTTTTTGGAATTTTCTTTTTATTAATTTGATTCCCTGAAAAGGGATTTTTCTTTAACAAGTCCTTAGCTCTCGTAATTGATCTAAGTAATGACTGGTGAAAAGAACTATTAATTCCCTTCAGCTTTTCTTCCCCCACTATCTCATTTAATTCTGTGTAAACTTTGTCTGCGTTCTCTGAGAGGATTACTTTTATCTCCTTACCTGGAGGCATATTATATCTCTCTCCCTTTTTCTATGGCTTTTGTAAGTTTTGGACTTTGGTTGTAAATCCAGAGAATTCCTTTTTCCCCCTCAAGAACCATCCCCCTGTTTTCAAGATATTTCAAAATAACATTTAATGTTTGGTGCATTATTGAGGAAGGCAATCTTCTCTTGATTTCTTCTCTGCTTATCGCTATTTCTGCCTCTCTCAGTACTTTCTCTACTGACAAGACTGTTTTCAGATTTGGATAGTGAATTATTTTTTGTTTCATTATATATGAATTTATATATGTATAAATATATATAAATGTTTGCTTGTACAAAAATTCATCTAAGTATTGGTAAATTAATTTGTAAGGAAATTGAGATAATTTCAAGGAAAATTAAGAAATTAGGGTGATAACTTCTTCTTTCGTAGTATACTATGGACTGCTTTCTTTATAAATCTTTTGGTCCTGTTACCACCTCATAGTAACATTTATAAATAATTGGCTAGTTGATAGACTGGGTGGTAGCTAAAATAAATAAAGAGAAATATCCCTTTTTCAGTTTTATTCGGGATGTATGGGGATTTTTAGATGGTCATAGGGTTAGCTTTGCCTTTTTTTATTCTTTAAGAATCTTGGCAGGACTAGGAGATTTTTTAATAATTTTCTTATTGGGTCTTGTTGTTGATTTCTTTGCCAATTATGCTCCGGGGGATAGTTTGACAAGATTTTATCAGATTGTTATTATTACTGGGGTGTTAAGTGTTTTTATTATATGGGTAAGACTATCATCTAAATTCTACGTATCTAAAATTGGTGCCAAAGTTAGGAGAAGGGTGAGGGAGCTTTCAATGTCAAAATTAATGGACTTAGAGTTGGAATGGCATGAAAAAGAAGATGCTGGTTCAAAGATACAGAAAATTAATGAGGGAAGTAAACTAATATATGGATTTATAGCAAACTTTTTGGTTAATATTGGAGCAGAGTTTATAATTGGAGTATTTGGGGGGGTAATCTTATTCATTTTCTTGGGATGGAAGTATGCTCTTTTTGCATTTATCTATATTTCAATTTATGTCTTGGCTGAAAGGTATTATACTAAAAGAATCACTAAATGGACAATTCAATTAAGTAAGATTCTGGAAAAGGTTTCAGGGAAGATCCATGAAAGTGCTTCAAATGTTCTATCAGTTAAATCCCTTGGACTAAGAAAGAAATTTGAAAACTTTACAAGAAATAATGAAAAGGAATATTACAAGATTTGGTACGGGAAACAAAAAGCGGTTGTTGGTAGAAATCTCGTTGTTAGATCTATTGCAGCTATAGGTTATGCTTTGTTTATCTTATTAGTAGGATTTGATTTTATTCTTGGAGCAATCACTCTAGGAGCGATTCTTATTTATATTGGATATTTTAATAGAATGAGGGCCTCATTAAATCAATTAAGCGAAGTGATTGGGACATATATCAATACTAAAGTTTCCACTCAAAGATTAATGACTATTTTAGGAGAAGATATTTTTGATAGAGAATCTGGAGATTTACTAGAAATCTCTAAAAATTGGAAGGTAGTAAATTTTGAAAATATTGGCTTTAGTTATAAGGGCAATAAAGTTTTAGATAATTTCAATCTTAAAATTAAAAGGGGGGAGAAAATTGGAATTGTTGGTCGTTCTGGATGTGGGAAATCTACTCTAACTAAATTACTCTTAGGGCTCTATAAAATAGATGAGGGAAGGATTACTATTGATGGAGTAGATATAAATAAATTCAAGTATAGCTCAATAACTAGCACTATAACTCCTGTTTTGCAAGATTCTGAAATGTTTAATATGACTCTTGGGGAGAATATTTCCATCTCATCTATTAGGAAGAAAACTGACTTATTAGATAAGTCCATTAAAGTTTCTAATCTTAATGAGTTTGTGAAGAATTTTCCTTTAGGATTGAACACACTTATTGGGGAAAAAGGATATAAGGTAAGTGGGGGAGAAAGGCAGAGAATTGGAATTGCAAGAGCGGTTTATAGAAATAGTCCAATGTTGTTATTAGATGAGGCCACTTCTGCTCTGGATTCTGAAACTGAAAAGAAAATCCAAGAAAATCTTGAAAATGAGCTTGGGGATAAGACACTAATGATTATTGCCCATAGATTATCTACTTTGAAGAAAGTAGATAAAATCTATTATATGGATCGGGGGAAGATTGTAGAGGGGGGGACATTTAGTGAATTAATTAAGCTTAAAGGGAAGTTTTATGGTCTGTATAGATTGCAAAATAGGAAGAGGTGATTTTTAGAAAAATTTAAAAACCTATATTCTCTGTCATAGATATTACATAGGTTATCTTGCCGTAATAAGCGGTTCATAAGAGAGATAGTCTTTATTCAGCGATGAGCTTGTTTCTTTGTTTTTAGGTTTTATTCGTGGATACTAATCATCTGGAGAATCCTCTTCTTCATCTGGTTCAGGCTCAAAATCCTTATGTTTAAGGTAAGATCTATCAAACATGCCTACAATGGACTCATAGAAGTTTATTGGCATAATTTCATAGGTTTTTCAGATATATAAAGGTAATTAATAGAAAATGGAAGAAAAAAATACAAAGCAGAAAGAACGGAAAGGCAATCCTATTTGGAATGTTCTTAAAGCAGAATGGGTATACTTGGGAGATCGGAGAAAGGTTTTCCTTTTCTATATGTCCTTATATGTGATAGCTGGGCTGATAACGCTTTCTAGTCCGTTAGTTTTGGGACTAGTTTTCAATACTATTCAAGGAGAGATAAGCAGTGATGCAGAAGTAATTAAGATCATTCAATTAATATCCTTATTATTAGTCATTCAGGTAGGATTTTGGTTATTCCATGGGACTGCAAGACATCTTGAAGGAATGAGTGGATTCTTTGTAAATAGAAATTATGTAAATTCTAAGATGAAAAAAGTTCTAGAATTACCTATAAAATGGCATAAGGATAATCATTCAGGAGATACTATTGATAAGATTAATCGTGCTAGCGGTTCAATAACTGATTTTTCCTCATATTATACTTTCCAGATAGTTTACGCTGCCTTGACGGCAGTTGTTTCAATAGCAATATTATCCTTCTTCGATGTTCGAGCAGCGATTATTGCCTCTGTATTTGCTGTAATTATACTTTTAGTTGTAGCAAGTGTTGATAAAAAGCTGTACAAATATTATAAGGAGCTAAACAAACTAGGAAATAAAGTATCTGCCTCAATATTTGATTATATAAGTAACATTAATACAGTTATAACTCTAAGACTTAAGAGAACTGTGAGGAAGGAAGTAGACGATAAGATCATGGCTAGTTATGATGCTTCTAGAAAATCTAGTTGGATTAATGAATCTAAATGGGCTTTCTCAAGTATTTCAATAACTTTAATGACAGTTATAGTTCTTAGTTTGAAAGCGTACACAGATTTTCAAACAACGGGAATAATTTTAATTGGAACTCTATATATTTTATATGGATATTTGGATAGAGTTGGGGAGACCTTCTTCTCTTTCGCAGATCTATATGGAAATATGATCAGATTTGATGCGGCTATAGATAATGCTCGACCAATAGATAAAGCTTTCAATAAGATGAAGGGGGATGTTGGTAAGAAATTGCCTTCAGAATGGCAAGAAGTTGAAATTAAAGGATTGGAATTTTCTTATGAAAAGGGTAAGAAGAACTTGAGAGATGTAGATTTCAAATTTACTAGAGGACAGAAGATTGCCTTAATTGGAGAGTCTGGATCTGGTAAGAGTACAATTTTATCTGTACTTAGAGGATTGTACCCTGCAAATAAAGGAGAAGTATTTGTGAATGAGCAAAAAATGGATCATGGTTTTGCAAGACTAAAGAGTAAGACTACCTTGATTCCGCAAGATCCAGAGATATTTAGTAACACAGTTGGATTCAATATAACTATGGACATACCTGTTAAGAAGGAAATCTTAGAAAGAGCAATTGAAATGGCTAGATTCAAGAACGTTGTTAAGAGATTGGAAAAAGGTTTAGATACAAGTGTTCTTGAGAAAGGAGTTTCTTTGTCTGGAGGAGAGAAACAAAGATTGGCTTTAGCTAGAGGATTGTTGGCAGCAAGAAGAAGTGAGATTTTGTTGTTGGATGAGCCAACAAGTTCTGTAGATAGTGCTAACGAGATGAAGATTCATGATGAGATCTTTAAGGAGTTTAAGAAGAAGACAATAATTTCAAGCATACATAGATTGCATTTACTAGATAAGTTTGATTACATATATATGTTTGATAGAGGAAAGATAGTTGCACAAGGAACTCTAGATGAAATGAAGAGGGATGAAAGGTTCAAGAAGATCTGGAGAAAGTATGGAATGACTAGGGAGATTGAGTAAATCTTAAAGTCCTTTCATCAAACTTCCAAGATTTCCAGCCATGTAAGAAAGAAAATACCCTAGTTTTCTCATCTTATCATCTTGGTATTTAAAATATTCTTTCCTTTCTTCTCTTGATTGTTCTTTTAATGATGGAAATTTTGGAATTGGGATTGGTTTCTCTAGGGGAGGGGCCACCAGGATTTGAATGTAATGATAAACTAACATTCCCAGTTATATTTGATGATTATGATGGCCCTTTAGAACACTCAGAGTTGAATCTTGGTTAATTAGTCTGGGAAGTGTTGATATCAACTTCGTATGGTTTTATTTCATTTGTTTCCCAATCTATGTATAAGGGAATGTCTCCTGGGATTATATCTATTAAATATATTCTTTTTCCTGGGTTTTCAAAATTGTGTGTCCTTGCATTATCCCCTAGGAAATGATCTGCCCCCAGAGGGAATATGACTTTTTTATTCCCTGATTCTGCTATGACTCTTATCATTCCGTCTTCTCTATCTTCTATTGGACCAAAGTTAGTAAGCCTTGTTCTGAATGCCTCATCAACTGAAGCATTATATTCTGCTTCTGATTCTCCAGGATATACCTCAATTCCATTTTCATGACAATAAGTTTGTGCTCCTCCGGATAGAATTCCTAGATCATGTTCGGAGAGATTATAATCCCTACATACTAGCCTGCCTAATTTTTTTAAAGTTTCTAGGGACCCTTCTATACTTTCCTTATAGGTTTTCGAAGAAGTCCAACCCTCCCTCTCACATCCTTTGTCTGTCAATCCTTCTAGATGAATTTTATCTACATCATACTCTAAATTAAGATATTCTGCTATATCATAGATTAAAGATTGGCAATAAAGAGTTGATGAAATATGGCTTCTGAAAAGAGAATCTATTTTGTCCCTCTCCTTTTCTATTTCATAGCATATTTCTGCTTTATCTTCCTCCGAAATCTTTCCATTTTCATCAGAAGATTTCCTCTCTAATTCATCTTTCATTTCTCTCAGGTCCTGTGCCTTGAATAAGACAGAATGTTCGGAAACCATATGAATTTGCCTTATATGTATCAAATAAATACTTGGATTTTCCACGGGGTACTTTAAAATTAATGCTACTCCCGGGATTTCCCTAGAGTCATCTGGGAAAGTATCTCCGAAGTTTGGTTCGGGCAAGGGAGGGATAATTCCAAAGGGATCGCTTGAAATACGATTGTCTCCTGTATCAACCTGCTCGAAACCTGGGCTTGGTTTTACAACTTCTCTCTCCAGAGAATTGGTTCCCTTAAATGTGCTACATCCTGAAAAGAATGTTACAAGTGAGGCTAATGCCAAATTCTTAATCCATTTCATAAAAGTCCGATGAAATGATTGTTTTAAAATAAATCGGTTTTGTATGATAAGTTTAAATAATGAAATTTTCTTTTGTTTTTATGAAGGCAATTAATATGCGAGAGTCAATTGTTGGGTATTTTGATAGATCTCTTCAATCGAGATGGATAGAAAGAGGGATATACTTGTTGGTAGGTTGTGCTCTTCTAAAGGGAGCATATAATTATGGGGGGAACAATGGATATAATGAAAGAATGGATGAAGAGTTTCAAATGACTCCTCCTGCGATAATTGAGATGCAATATCCAGAAGAAGTTGAACCTGCTCCTGTAAGAGAAAGGCCAAAGAGGGAAGACAGAAATAAGAAAAATGATAATAGTTATTCTGCGGGAGTTCCTGTTTAACCAAAAAAGGAGATTAATTATTAAAGGATTACACTTATTTAAATATTTTAATTGTTTTTTTAGTTAATGAAAAAATGGTCAAATTATGAAATCAAATTTCTTAAAGAGAATTGTCCTTCTAATCCTAGCATTTGGGACATCAGTAGAGAATTAGATAGGAGTATCAAATCCCTTCATAGAAAAGCACAAAGAATGGGGCTAAAAAGAAAGAAATTTACTAAGAGGCCTAAACCTAGACAACCCCAGAAGATAATTAATAAAAGACATTATGACAAAAATAGAGAAGAATTTCTTAGGAAAAAGAGCCATAGGGTCAGAAAGTTCAGAAAAGAAATTAAGTTTTTGGCAGGAGGAAAATGTTCCAAATGTGGTTATAACCGATCTCTTCATGCGCTTGATTTTCACCATATAAAAGGGGATAAAGGCTCCAATCTATCAAAAATGATCAAAAGCCCATCAAAACAAAAGGCTTTAAAAGAAATAAAGAAATGTATATTATTATGCGCCAACTGTCATAGGGAAGTGCATTTTGGATAGTTATTGTCTAAAAGAAATCAAATCACGGGCTAGTGGCGAAATGTTCATCGTGTCGGTCTCCAGAACCGAAGTTGGGGGTTAGATTCCCTCCTAGCCCATAATTTTATAAATCTGAACTACGCTTAATTAACATGGAAGAAAAAATATTAGATTTTAATGTTTTAATCGAACAAGATGAAGATGGGGTATATGTTGCAACTGTTCCAGAGATCCAAGGATGTCATACTCAAGGAAGAGATATCCCAGAGGTTCTAGAAAGGATAAAGGAAGCCATTGAATTATGCCTAGAAGCAGACCAAGAAGAGGTTGAACCAATGAAATTCATAGGTGTGCAAAAAATACAAATAAGAAGGCCAACTATCACTTCTAATTAAAATGGTCAAGTTAATAACTATTTCTGGGAAAGATTTCTGTAAAATTTTGGAAAAATTGGATTTTCAGAAAATTCAAGGTAAAGGAAGCACCTAAGATACAGGCATCTAGATGGAAGGAGAACAGTTGTCCCCATACATGGAAATGAAAACTTGGGAAAAGGTTTAATAATGGAGATACTGAAACAGATTAAACTCAGTAAAGAGAAATACGAAGAACTTAGAAAATGACCAAAAAAATCTATTTAGACAATGCAGCAACAACACAAGTAGATAAGAGTGTTGCTAAAGTAATTGGGGATTGTCTTACTGAGAAGTATGGAAATGCTTCCTCTCTACACTCTAAAGGGGAAGAAGCCAAGAAATTAATGGAAGATTCTAGGAAGTTGATAGCTGATGAAATTGGAGCTAAGTTTAGGGAGATCATATTTACAGGTTCTGGAACTGAAGCCAATAATCTTGCAATTAAGGGCTTGTTTTGGAGAAATTATCCTGAGAAAGATCATATTGTTACAACTAAAGTTGAACATGATTGTATCCTTGGGGCGTGTAAATGGATTGAAAAACAAGGAGGGAAAGTTACATATTTAGATGTTGATAGTGAAGGGTTTATTGATTTGGGTGAGCTTGAGAATTCTATTACAGATAAAACTTTTTTGGTTTCTGTTATACATGGAAATAATGAGGTTGGAACAATTAATGATATAAGAGAAATTGGTAAAATCTGTAAGTCTAAGGGAGTTTTATTTCATACTGATGCTTGCCAATCTTTCACTAAAGTTCCAATAAATGTTGTAAAAGATAATCTAGATTTAGTTACTTTGAATGCCCACAAAATTCATGGGCCGAAAGGGGTGGGAGCTCTTTATGTGAAGGAAAGTGTTAAGATAGACCCTTTGTTGCATGGAGGAGGGCAGGAATTTAAATTGCGGAGTTCTACAGAGAATGTTCCAGGAATTGTTGGGTTTGGTGAGGCAGTTAAGGGTTCTTCTAAGAAAGATGTTGGGAGGATGGAAGAGCTTAGGGATTATTTCATTGAAAATATACTTAAAGAAATACCGGATTCTAAATTGAATGGCTCAAAAGAAAAAAGATTGTGTAATAATGTTAATATTTGCTTTGGGAACATTGAAGGAGAAGCGATAAGTAGTTTTCTTAGTGAAAAAGGAATTTTTGCTTCTGCTGGAAGTGCTTGTTCATCTAAATCTCTTGATCCAAGTCATGTTTTATTGGCTATGGGGTTTAACAAAGATGAATCCAATAGTTCTATAAGATTTAGTTTAAGCAAGTATACAACTAAAGAGGATTTAGATTATGTTGTTAAAGAGTTGAAGAAGATTATTGAAAAGTTAAGAGAAGTGGCTCCGTGAACTTCCGTATTAATTATCATCCCATCCTTTTCCAGATTTAAAATATTGTGAAACTTTGCTTGCAGATAACATCAATCCACACATAATAGACTTCAAATATTTATTAATAATTTTTAGACAATCTTTTTAAACCTAGTTTCATAAATATTCGGATGGTAGATTTAACTATTGGTGATGAGAAGTTCGAGGTTAAAGAAGGCAATGAGATAATTGAAGAGTGCACCAAAGCAAGTATTCCTTTTGGATGTCAGGATGGAATGTGCGGTACATGTGTGATTGATGTTCTTGATGGGAAGGAGAACTTAGGGGAATTAACTCAGCAGGAGAAAGATCTGGATTTAAATAATGAGAAGAGATTGGCTTGTCAGTGTAAGATTAAAGGGAATGCCAAGATCAAAGGGCATTATTCTTAGCTTTTGTTAATATGGATATTGAAGTCTGTTTTGTAAGAATCTCATAAATTGCCTAGCAGGATAGACCTACAAGATTTTAAAGGTTGGAAGGTTATGGCATATTAATTAATTTGTACATGAACGATTATTCAATCGACTTGGTTGCCAACAACTTGTGATCGCTTTGAGAGTATTTTATTATTAATTTCAAGATAATTAAACAAAAAGATTATAAACTAATTTCTCTGATTATCAATATGAAAAATAAAGCTTACATCTGGGCAGGAATTATATTGGTTGTTCTGATTGGGTTAGTTATGTTTTCTGGAGAGGATGCTGGTCCTGGAGCCCATGATGAATTTGCTCAGTGTATAAATGATGCTGGACTTGTGATGTATGGTACTGAATGGTGTCTGCATTGTAAGGATCAAAAGGCTATGTTTGGCAATTCATTTAGATTAGTTAATTATGTTGATTGTGATTTGAGTAGGAGTGTTTGCCTTGCAGAGGGGGTTAATGGATATCCAACATGGAAACATAATGGGCAGAGTTATCCTGGAACTCAATCATTAGAAACATTGGCTTCAATTTCTGGGTGTGAGTTGACTTATGAGTAGAATTTTATTCTAACCCTTTTGTTATCTTATTTAATTCGCCCCATCTGTTTTCTATTGCTTCCGCTAACTCACATTGAACTCTCGCTCTATGGAGGTTTCTGTCTTCTTTATCAACCTTGAAATAAGCGTCTCCATTAAGATAATCTCCTAAAAACCTTGAGGTTAATTCTACACTCAAAAGCCAAAATGAATAAACCAGATGATCCTTTTCGATTGGACTTAAGAGATTTCTCATTTTATCCAAATATCCCTCCGTTAGACTCCTGAACACATTAGTAAATCCTAAATTTGTCGATATGAATAATGATGGGAAGAAGGATATGGTCACGGTTGTTGTTGACCCTTCTGAAACAAGTGCTGCAGCAAAAGAATATCGGGCACATCAAGTAGTAATCTCAATCTCCCAGGGAGATGGAATATATGAGGACCAAATTGCAGTTAAATATGAAGAACAGCCTTGGGAAGTGAGTGCAGAAGACATTGATGGAGATGGAAGAAATGATCTTGTTGCAATTGTTGTTAATGACTCTAGTAGAATGACTGATAATGCCTTGAGGAAACATAAGTTAGTGGTTTCTTATCAAAATCCGGATGGAACTTTTAAGCCCAAAAAAGTCCTTAGAACATATGATAACAGGCCAAATTAATTCTTACTTCTTAACATCTACTTTACAGACTTTACAATTCTTTTTCTTATGTGCAAGCAAGATTACTGTTGCTATGAGAAATGTAAATCCTCCTATTAAGAAATATTGGTTATAATCTAAAATTGTTCCTAGACTTAATCCAAAAATTGATAAGAGAAAAGTTAATACTGGAAGAACACAAAATATACACGTTCCAAGTGCGGCAAAAGTTGCTCCCGCAATTCCAAATAGCAAGAGGAAGAAAGTGACCACTCCTGTAAACGCTCCAAACTTCTTTGCTTTATTCATATCTTTTAGTTTTTTCCCAAGATTCTTTAACCCTTTTAACATATGTTGATTATATTGAATTAATTTATAAATATATAGTAAACGGCGTTTATTTTTTATTAATGTGAAACTTGAAGTCTTATGTTATTGGATATTAATGTTGCTGGTTATTATCGTGCCATTATTTTCCACATTTAATACTTGGTTAATTCCTCTGCTAGCAATTTAATTATAACAGCCGACTTATAACCCCCACTTATTTATGAAATCTCTCTTTATTCTTATTTCCTTGCGATCCTCTAACACCCCTCCAGAATTTGGGTCTGTAGCAGATAACGTCTTAACCCGAGTTGTCATGTCATAAACTTGAGCGACAACCTTCTGCCCCACACTAAGAGATACAAACCCAATTAAATTTCAATTTTATATTAACAACCTTATCTCTTCCTCTTCAACTTTTTACACAAAACATCAATATTCTCCTTTGGCACGTAACCTACAAGTTTCTTTGCAAACTTTAAGTCCATATCTCCTTTCTTATTTTGAGATATTCCACTTAAAATTCCGTATTTTGCACTCTTTGGGGCCATTATGCATTTATGCAATAGTTGCCCCATATCTCTTTGGCTTATAACATGGCGATAATATTTCCTTTTGTAACAAACTGTCCTCATTCTTTCATCTGAGGTGTATGCTCCAATTCTTATCGCTAAACATGAAAGATTATATTCTGAAGAAAATGTGAAGCAAAGAGCTTCTCCAAATGCTTTTGTTGCCCCGTATAAATCCCCTGGCTTAGGGGAGTCATCTCCTTCTACCTTGTAGCTTTTCTTATATCCTTCAATGGCATGGACACTGCTAGCAAATATTACCCTTGAACATTTTGATTTTCTTGCAGCTTCAAATACATTATATGCCCCTATTAGATTTGGTTGAACTAATTCTCCGAATTCTGCATCCGGATCTGGATTTGCAGCCATATTTATTACAATATCTATTCCCCTTAGGGCCTTCTTTAAGGAATTTATATCTTCTAAAGAGACATATCTCACCTCAAAATCAGCATCTTTGAATTTTTTATTGTGGACCCCTAGGATTAATTCATATGCTTTTTGATAATCTTTATTTTCTAAATATTCTTCCCTAAATCCCTTGCCGATTCTTCCAGCGGCACCTAGAAGTAATACTTTCCTCTTTTTCATATTTGAGTTAATTAAAAATACTATATAAATTTATTGAGGAGTAATTAATAAACTAGATTTTTCATATTAAATTTAAACGAGTAACATTTAAAAGTATTAGGATTTTATACACATTATGAAAAGCTTGGTGATGTTTGGACTACTATTAATGATCTCTCTTAGCTTTGTCTCTGCTCAAACCATAGAGGGTTGTTCTTTGGGAGCTACTCTTGTTAATCAAGATCCATATCCTGCTGTTCCGGGAGAATTTGTGAAAGTTGTTTTCCAAATTAGTGGTGTTGAAGACGCTTCGTGTGGGACTATTACTGGAACTGTGGTTGAGAAATTCCCTTTTTCTGTTGATCCTGAATCTGAAAGCTCTATAAATATAAATTCCGGGACTTTTGTGAAAGATTTTGGAACTCACTTATTATTCCCAGTCAAATTAAGAGTTGACTCTGATTCTCTTGAAGGAGATAATTTATTAGATTTACATGTTACTAGCGCAAAAGGATCACTTACGGAGACATTTAACATAAATGTTGAAGATTTAAGGGTTGATTTTGAAGTCTCAATAAAGGATTATAACCCCACTGAGAAAGTGATTACATTTGAAATCCTTAATACAGGAGAACATGATGTTGAGGCTTTAACAGTAGAGATTTCTTCCCAGGATGCTTTGAAAATAAAAGGGAGCTCTAGAAATATAATAGGATCTCTTGATTCAAATGATGATACTACTTTTACATTTGAAGGGGTTCCAGAAGATGGAGATATAACCTTAGTTGTTATTTATACAGATGAGATAAATGAGAGAAGAACCTTAGCTAAGACCGTTTCGTTTAATTCAGACAATTTTAAGGGGCGTGGAGAAAATAAAGGTACGTCTTTCTGGTTTTATGTTACATTAATCCTTGTGGCATGGTTGGTTTATTCTTGGTGGAAGAAACGAAGAGATAAGAAGAAACACCACCAAAGACATGGGCATCATTAATTAGATATTTAAATTTCTTCCAAAAACTTTCTCAATTGCCGATTATTTCTTATAGTAATTATTTGGTGTTTCTTTCTAGAGATTAACTTTTGGTGGAATTTATAGAGATTTGATTGTTTTTTACTGTAAAGTCTAGAATATTTTATCAGTTTTAGAATATCCTTAAAATCTCCCTCTGGTTCGCCTTTAAATTTCCTTTTGAGATATCTTCTAAACAATCTCCAAGAAAGAATTCTTGGAGAAATGTCTATTAGGACTATTAAATCGCTTTTCTCTATAGCAGAATCTATCCAGGAGTGAAATACTCCCTCTATAATCCATTTTTTCTTTTGGATCAACTTTTTCAACCTTGGTTTGAGTAACTTCTCTCCCCTTTTCTTTATGGGTTTTTTGACCCAGAAAACATCATCTAAATCGTATGAAGTAATCTTTAATTTTTTAGAAAGTTTATTAGAGAGGGTCGTTTTTCCACATCCGGAAGGGCCCATAATGTAAATTCTATTTGGTCTTTTCATCCTCATTCATACCTCAGGGCATCAACAGGTTTAATTCTTGAAGCTCTTATTGCTGGGAGAATTCCAGATATTGCCCCAGTTATTGTTGAGAATAATATTAGCCCTATGAATAATGATGGAGGAAAGATTGGAGAAAGGAAACCCCATCCGGCATTATTTAAGAATACTCCTCCCATGAATGAAAAGAGCCATCCAACTCCAACACCTAACGCTCCCGCTACAAAACCAAGGAAGGCTGATTCGAAAAGAAAAATCCCTAGAACTTCTGAATTTCTAGCTCCAACAGATTTTATCACTCCAACCTCTTTTATTCTTTCTAAAACAGAAGTAATCATTGTATTGGCCGTATTTATTGATGAAACAAGGACTGAGACTAATGCGATTAAGATTATGAAGGCCACTATTGAGTTTAAGGCCCCTGAATATGATTCAATCATATCTTGGAACGATTGGACGAAGAAATCTTCCTTTCCTTCTTCTAGATTTCTTGATTTTCTTAGCTTTTTCTCTACATTCTCTATTGTTGTGTCTACATTATCAAGTTCTATTCTTGCAACAACCCAATTGTAACCAGCTGTATCGTTTGGATACAATTCTTCAGCATAATCGTTTATTACATAGGCATTTGAGTCGTCTTGGGGATTTCCCACTTGCTCAAAGAAACCAACAACAACCAAATCCTCTCCTTGAATGTTAATCTTATCATTCAAATCATAAGATCTTTTGAATATTTTATCCTCTACAAGATAATTAAATCCTAAAACAACTTTTCCTTCATCCCCTGATCTCAAGAATCTTCCTTTGTGGATTCCTATGTCTCCAAATAGTTCTAGGATCAATGGTTTTTGAGGATCATACCCCATTAAGAAGACAAATTTCTTAGATCCATCTTGATCTACTTCTGCTACCTTAGAATATACTCCTGAGACTTCTCTAACCCCTGCTGCTCTCTCCACCGCCTCCAGATCATTTTCTGTTAATGAAAAAGTATCATCTAAACCTGGGGCCCCCATTCCTTTTGGCATTATTGATATCTTATCTGCAGAGGTTTGGGTTGTGAATTCGGAAATATACGCTTGTAAACCAAGGCCAAAACTAACAAATACAAAAATCGCAGTTATTCCTACAAAGATTGAAATTATTGTTAAAAAACTCCTTCCTTTTCTATGCTCTAGATTCCTCAAAGCATATTTTGCTGTGTCTTGACTTATGATGGTCATCTTAACTCCTCTTCGCTAATTCTTGCCATTTAGATCCTCTAAGAATTTTATCTGAAAGATTACTATCGGAGTTTGTCATAATAATAAGCCCCTTACCATTTAATGAACCAATGAATGTGCTTTTAAATCCATAATTATGCCCGGTATGAAAAAAGAGCTTGTTTTTACCAATGTTCATTGTAAAAATCCCCAATCCAATGCTCCAAGGTTTCTCTGCCTTGGTGATTGGTTTTAACATCTTTTTAGTAGAGGTTTTTGACAAAATCTTCTTTGGTTTTTGAATTTCAATCATAAACTTTGCTAAATCTTCTGGGGTTGATAATAATCCTGCAGGCCCTTCTAGATAAATTCTATGTCCCCCAGATATCTTTCTGCCATTCCGATTATAGCCGGAGGCCAATCCTTTTTTGTTAAACCCGGTGCTTTTCAGATTCAATGGTTTAAATATTTCCTTTTCCATTAAATCTTCAAACTTTTTATTTGTAACATCTTCAATTATCTTTTGAAGAATAACATAGCCCCCTCCAGAATAAGAATATTTTCCTGGTTTCTTTTTAACAAAAACCTTTTCGGTATTTCCTTTTCCTTCTAGAACTTGTAATATATTTGGGATTTTCTTCCCTTGATTGTATCCTGGAAAACCAGAACAACTCAATCCTGCCGTGTGACTTAATATTTGTTTGAGAGTTATCTTTTTTTCCTTACCTTTTTTATCTCTTACTTTCCAGTCTTTAAGATAATGGTTAACATCTTTATTTAAATTGAGTGTCTTTTTCTCAACAAGTTTTAAAACTAATAAAGCAGTTATAGGTTTGCTAAGGGAAGCTGCTTGAAAAAGAGTATTTTTGGTGACTTTCTTTTTGTCCTCTTTATCCGCATATCCGTAAGTTTCCAATCTTTGTAACTTATAATTTTGGACCAATGCTATGCTTGCTCCAGGAGCCCCATATTTCTTCATTAATTTTTCTATTTTCATTTTAACCTCCCCATTAACTTTCTAAGAGCCTCTTTATTTTGGGGCCATTTTAGTAACTTCAATGCCTCGTCAAAAGTGCACCATATAGCTTCATCATGCTCAGGGCAGATATCTAAGTTAACCTCTGTGTCAGATTCTACTTCGAAGCCAAAAGCAATCTCTTTTTTACTAGGATCTTCTTCCAGATAAAAAGAGTAAACATCCTCCAAGATCTCCTTTAAATTATCAACATCTATCTCTTCTTTTATTTCTCTTTTTGCGGCTTCCAAATGGGTTTCTCCATCTTCACATCTTCCTGTGATTGATTGCCAAAATCCTCCTCTTGATGGAATCCTTCTTAAAAGAAGAAATTTGTAATCCTCTCCCTCTTTCTTATAGATAATTGCTTGTATTTTATCTTGTTTTATTCCATCTGGTTTCATTTTATCCCCTCAAAGCCTCCACTGGATTCTGTCTAGCTGCTTTCATTGCTGGAAGAACTCCTGAAATTGAACCAACAAGGAAACTTCCCAATAATGAAAAAAATATCAGGAAGAAATCTATTTGTGGTTTTGTTGTTGAACCTATGAAGTTATTTATTGCATTCATTCCTAAAAGTCCTAATCCTAATCCGAAGATTATCCCTATAATTCCTCCTATTAATCCTAGCAAACCTGCTTCAAAAAAGAATTGAAGAAAAATGTCTGAATTTTTTGCTCCAATTGCTTTCATTATTCCTATTTCGTTTCTTCTTTCTAGGACAGAAGTAGTCATTGTGTTTACTATTCCAATACTTCCAACTGCTATAGAGATTAATGCTATTAATACTACAAATATTTGCACTCCTAGAAGTACTTGGTCTATTGTTTCTAGTGCTGCCTGTGGGGTCGAGACCTCAAAATCTTCCTCTCCTCTTTTTACATCTCTTCTATCCCTCATTAATTCTTCTATATCTTCCTTAACAACCTCTATTGAGTCTCTATCTTTTACTTTTACTCCAATTACGTCTACATCATCCCCGTAACCTATAAGATCGTTAAGTTCATCATCATCTATTAAAATCATACTATCAAAGATGAAACTTCCTTTCTTCTTGAAAATCCCTTTCACTCTGAATGTTTTGTTATTTATTTCTAATTTATCACCAGATTCTACAGCTCTTTCGAATCCGCTTTTATCTTTGTGTGAAAAATCATTTCCTAGTAGAACTTTTCCTTGCTCTCTTTTTGCCATTAAATCTCCTTCTTCCATTTCTAATTCTAATATTTCATAAACAAACTCCCTTTCCTCTCCTGCTGGGAGGGAAATTGAATTCCCAATTATTTGAAAATCATTGAATTCTGCCTTAACTGTTTCTATATTTCTTGGAACAGCAAATTCCACCCCTGGAAGTCTTTCTATAGCCTCCGCATCTTCTCTTTGTAATGGATTTACTACTCCACTACCTGGAGGCCCAAAAGCATTTAATCCCCCTGCTTGTACGCTTATTACTTGGGTAGAACTCACTCCAAATTGTGCTGAGGCGGCAACTCTTAGTCCATTTCCTAACATGATTAGAGAGACAACTGCTGCGATTCCAATAAATACTCCTAGAAGTGTTAGCCAGCTTCTTATCCCTCTTCTTCTTAGATTTCTAAAAGCGAAAGTAAGATACTCATTCATTTTATCTCCTTCTCTTTAGCTTTCCTTTAGTAGCTTTTTCTATCTTACCATCCTTTAACCAGAATATTTTTTCTGAATGTTCTTCTGCTAGTTCTGGCTCATGCGTGATCATAATTACTGTTTTTCCTTCTCTGTTCAACTTATTAAGAAATTCCATAACCATGTGTCCTGTTTTTGTATCTAAATTTCCTGTTGGTTCATCAGCGAGAATTACTTCTGGGTCATTTGCAAGTGCTCTGGCAATTGCAACCCTTTGTTGTTCTCCTCCAGAAAGTTGTGTTGGATAATGATCCATCCTTTCCTGTAAACCAACTTTTTCCATTAACTCTTCTGCTCTTTCTTCTCTTTCATACTTTTCATGTCCTTGGAAGACCATTGGAAGCATAACATTCTCTTTTGCTGTTAGATTAGGAATTAAATTAAATTGCTGGAAGATGAACCCTATCTTCCTTCCTCTCAATTGGGCAAGGTCTGATTCTTCTAAATGCTCTATGTTTTCTCCATCTAAGAAAACATTTCCCTTTGTGGGAACATCTAAGCTTCCTATTAAGTTCATACTTGTACTCTTCCCACTTCCGGAAGGCCCCATTATAGAAACAAACTCTCCTTCACTTATCTTAAGATCTATTCCATCAACTGCTTTAACAGTTGATTCTCCAAGATGATAGTGTTTGAATACTTCCTTTAGATCTATTAAAACTTTCTTTCCTTTTTTAGTTGGTTTTTTCACCGGTTTTTTCATTTCTTTTATTTGTCAACAGCTTTTTTTTATTAAACTTGGATTTGTTGTGACTCTGTCTATTAGATATAATGTTTCCTTAATTTCTTGTATGTT
>CEPZ01088397.1_pt1 | contig 21756 bp, 23 predicted proteins | sample 530461 | NCBI WGS metagenome assembly CEPZ01 (sample SAMEA2620106, study PRJEB7988) | marine metagenome | isolation source: saline water (ENVO:00002010), including
GTTGTAGTGGAAACTAATACTCTTGATCCTTTTGATCCCCCCTCTCCCCCTATTGGTACTCAATCCAAGCCAGGGAATGTTCCCACAATGGATATCTCAAATTCTAAGGAATTAGTACCTCGTACTTTTTTCCCCCCTGCTAACACCCCTCCTGAGGATTTGGGGGAACTGCAAGTACTTAAACCTCAAGAGGTCACCTCTTATGGTAATAATACTCCTGAGGGATACGCTATAAAAAGAACTAAAGAGGAACCAGAATTAACAATTGATCCCACTACGATTCCTCCTAAAAATCTGGATAATGAATTATATGTAAAAGATAAAGTTTTGGAGATTCCTTACTATGATTCTATTTTAAAATATGCTCATAATACTGCTCGTATTGGAGGTACACTAAACCTTTTTAATCTTTTTTCTTCGACAGTTCCTAAATGGTTATCGGATTTATTATCTACAAAGGGTGGAAAAGTTTTTAAACCTTATAGTGGAACAACTATTGGAGCTAATTTATTCCAAACTAAAGTCTTAGAAAATTCTTTTAGTAGAGAAACTTCTGAATTTCTCAATCAAATAGATAATCTAAATAATACTTCTTTATATTTAAAAGACTACTTGCTTACGGGAATTAGAAAGGCTATTAATAATGGTCAAATAGAATCTTATACTCCTGAATGGTTATTAGAAATTATTAATGCTTCGAAATCTAATTATCCTACAGGAACTCCTAAGTTTTCTCTTAATAATCTAAGTGGAAAGAAAGAACTAGCTTATGAATTAGTAAGAAATAAAAGAATATCTATTAATCCCCAGCAATATTCTAATGGGGATGATCAGCGCATCGTTCAAAGATATAGAGTTCTGCTACCTACAGATGAACTTGGAATGCGTATCCCTGTAATTACACAAGATGGAGAAGAAACTTTCTTAGCAACTACTAATCTTGGAGTTCCTGTTATTAAACAAGACGGGGAAGTTGTTACTCCTGAACTAGAAAACGAGTTTGTTAAAGTTATTAACCGCACAGGTGAGTTGGTGGGAGTGGCGGCTGCTTCTTTACGAGATATAGCATACGTTTATGATATTCCTACTTTAAACAAAATTTATGGGCTTCTTAATAATACTGCGGGGGAAGAGGGAGGAAAAGAATTTTATCACGATCTTACGTTTTCTAGTCTTTACGCAGACAATGCGGAAAAGGACCTAACAGCAACTGGAGACCACCCTCAATTTTCGTTATGGGGAGTGATCCCATCAAGTATACAAAAAACAGCATCACCTCAAGAATATTTAAAATCACATTCAACTAAATATGAACTGGTGTGGTCATCAACAGATACTGATATGAGTGCTTTCACAGAACAAGTAAAATTATATTCAGGTCCAAGATTTGCTCATTGTATACCTAAGAAAGATCCTATTACTAATCATATATTCAATGTAGATGCAGCAGATGGAAAATTCTATGCTCAGGTTACTACCCATAGCTTAGATATACCTTTAGACGGAAAAGTTTATCCTTCTCCCATTCCTACTGATTTTATGATTTATCTTACGACGGCTCCTGAATATAATGTGTTGCAGGGAGAATCTACTTTGGATACTTTTACGCCAGAGGAAGAGGTAAAAAGATCTATTCGCATGTTACTTAATCCATTTTCCCCACAACCGGAAATTAGTAAGTATGTTACACCTGTTAAATCTCCCACAGGGAGGGGGGTAGGAGAAGAAAAAGATGAATACGGTTTCCAGTACGCAGGTGATCTTCAACAGGGGACTATAACTTCATCAGTAGATAAGGGAGATTATAGTGTTACTGCTACTCGTAGTTCTATTCTGGGAACTGTTCTAAGTTTAATAGATAGAATAGACACCTATTACGATCTAAGTACCCCTAATGTGGGGTCAGGAAAAATGCTTCCTCAATTGGATTTATATTCCTTCTTAACTGTAAATCAGGTTATAGAGTTTATATCTTCAGTTCCCCCTAGTGTAATTAAAGAAATTTTTAATGGGAATCTTACGGGGATAGAAATTTTTAATCCTCTTAGAAAGCCTAGGTTTGGAGATCCTACAGAGGAAACTTATATTACCGCAAGCCGTCAAAAGGGTGCAACAGATTTGTCTACAGAACAACTTTTTACTCATCTCCCTCAAGATTTAAATTACTATAATACTCTTGTGGAGCAGAATTTTTAGTATATACAATAGAGATTAATTATGCCAGCTATTACGAGAATAGGAGATGCCGAGATTGTACATTGCTCTACCCCATTTAGAGCAGAAGGATCCCCTGACGTTTTCTGTAACGGGATTCCAATCTCTAGAGAAGGAGATTCTAATACCGTTCATTTATTACCTGGACTTCCATGCCCTCCTCATACTGCTCCTATCTCTAAAGGAAGTTCTACAGTTTTTATCAATGGGAAAGGATGTGGTAGAGTGGGAGACCCCACTTGTACAGCAGTTTCTGAAGGATCCCCTAATTGCTTCGCTGGGGGATAAATACAAATAAAATAAAAATTTAATATACTATGACAAACATATATAAATATATTGTAGGGACATTACATCTGTTGTCCTGATAACCAAATTAAGGAAAATATTATGACAGATCATATTTTAGTAGAAGATAGTTACGTTGAGTCCCTAGTTAAAAATGCTGCTTGGGACATGGCAAAAGTCCCCCTGACGGAGAAGAAAGACTCAGGTCAGAAGAAGGGTGATAAGCCAGCTAAGGGTAAGAAGGGTGATAAGCCAGCTAAGGGTAAGAAGGGTGACAAGCCTGATTTTACCACTGGAGCCCGTAAGGGTGACAAGTCCAAGACTCATCCTGATGAGGATGACTACGATGAGATGAAGGAAAGCACAGAGCATGTGTGTCCTCTCTGTGAGTCAGTTTTAGAGAATGAGTTAAGCGATGAGCAGATTATGGAGCATGTCGCTCAGATTCAAGAGCTTTTCACAATAAATGAGGGCGACGATGAGGGCGACGATGATAAAGAGCCTACTGATGCTGACTTAGATGCTATCGAAAAGGAGAAGAACCCCCCAAAGAATGAGCAAAGTGATGACCCCAAAGATCCTGCTAACAAGAAAAAGGTTGCGCGAGTTGCTGGGGGTGAGTCGGATTTTGATGATGAGGGTCTTTCGTCCAAGAAGAAAGAAGGTGACGTTGACCCCATAGCAGCTAAAGCACATGCTTTAGCTAAGAAGGGTCAGGCAAGCGCAAGGTCAAAAGTGGAAGCAAAGGTTAAGAATTTAAAAGCTGCTGCCAAGGGTAGCTGAAAATAAGTTATGAGTATCTCAGTTGGGGATTTCGCAGAACAAATATTAGCACAAGACGAGCTTAGAAGTAAATTAGGTACTTCTAATCCCGCAGCGGCCCCTTCTACACCTTCTTTTTATTCTCCAAATGTAACGGAACAAGCTCCCGATATTTCAGGGGTAGAAGTTCCTGACGGTTTTATTCAAAATATTGTTGAAGGAAAAGAACTTCCAACTCCCCCTGCTATTGTAGCCCCTGCTATTGTAGAAGAAGATCGTACTGAACTAAGAGAATCTAATCCCGTAGCCGATCGAGCAGTAGGTATTATTGTAGATGGATTAGGAAGAATTTTAGAGGATGTTAAAGTTACTTTAGATGAGGTTAAAGAGCTTCTTAATGAGCAGACTACAGTGGGAAATATTGGAGTAAATTTAGCCCCTACTAAACGTGATAAAAAATCAGAAGATTCTTATAGCAGTCTTTTAAAAAAGATTAAAAGCAAAAGAAAAACTAACAACAAATCATGATGACGCTTTTTAATATTTTATTGGAGGATGCTGGTAAGGGGAAGGGTTCCAAGAAAGGTAGGGAGAAGTATGCATCCAAAAAAGGGGCTACTCAGAAGGGGGCTGTAAAATCAGTTAAATCCCGTGTTCGTATTTATACGAGTATTGCCAAAGCTTTAGAGCAAGGAAAAGTTGGGGAAATATTCAGTACTACGGGCTCAGATAGACTGTATGTTGTTTCCAAAGCAGATTGGGGTAAAAAGAGTAAGGGTAAGATTGCTAAGGGGTTTACCCCAGGTGCCTCCACCCCCTCTTCTGATTGGAAGAGTGTTAAAGCGCACTCCATGAGAACATCCCTTAAGCATGGGGCTAGTACAGGTGGTAATCTTATGAAGAAATATGGTCCTGGGGCCGAGGACAAGATAGCCAATTCTAAAAAAGCGGTAGGAAAGAAATAATGTTTATTACTGATACATTTATCATTGAAAATTTACAAGTGTTAGAGGAATCCACTAAAAAAGGTACCATGAAGATTGCAGGTATTTTCCAACGAGCAGATACCCCTAACCATAACAAACGTATTTATGAGAAGAAGTTGCTTGTTCGTGAGATGAAGAGACTAAACGAGGCTATCAAAGAAAGACGATTGATGGGGGAGTTAGATCATCCTACTCAAGATGCTGTTCTTCTTCATAATGTATCTCACCTAGTCACTAAATTAGATATGCGTGGAGGAGAGATGATGGGGGAAGCGGAAATCCTCAATACTCCCTGTGGGCAAGTGGCTCAAGCCCTGATTAAGGGGGGAGTTAAGTTAGGAATCTCTTCTAGAGGAATGGGTTCCTTGAGCGAACTTGCTAATGGAATTTCAGTAGTTAATGATGACTATAAATTAGTTACCTTTGATTTAGTAGCGGATCCCTCCACTAAGGGGGCTTTCCCAGGTCTCGTCAATGAGAACCATAATTCTAAATTTATTAAAGAAACAGTTAAAGCCACCTACGATAAGGCTTTATCTGAGAAAATTTTTATAACTATGTTAAAAAATAAAATATGCACAAAATAAAAATTTTTAACACTTTTTGTACAGCATCCGTACATAACATATCGAGTGGAGTTTAAATAATGACAAACGACAAAGTAGAACAGACATTACCAATTGCAGAATTGCTACCTGAGGGACTTTCTGAGGCAGCTATTAGTGAGATTGGTACACTAGTTAATAATGTCATCTCGGAACAAGTAGAAACTAAAGTTCGCCAATTAGAGGCAAAAGTTACGGGCTTTATTCGTAGTCGAGTTGATGAGTTAAAGGATCAAGCTGTAAGAGAGCTTCATGAAGAGGATGAGACCATTAGAAATGCGTCTCTATTTGAATCAGTAAAGACTCTTATGGCATTAGAGATGAACAAGGACGATGATGATAACGCAATTTCTGACCTCGTTCATGAACAGAAAGAATTTGAAGCTGAAGTAGAAGTTTTAACAGAGGAACTCAGAAAATCATTTGAGGAGACTGAAAAACTTAATACTTCAGTGAATGCTCTTTCAACGAAAGTTGACAAGCTTAAGGAAGATAAGGCTACTCTTTTAGAGGCAGTCGAAATTTTAGAGGAATCTAAGGATAAGCCTTTTAAGTCTTCCGAAAAAGCGGTTATCATCGCAGAAGATGTTGACAAAAGGGAGGCAAGCAAACCTGTTCCACAGGAACTTAATGACCTCTTAACCCCTGAGGTTATGAAGTTCATGCCTCAATCCAATACGGAATCGTATTTAAAGTAAGGAAAACACTATGTTAGAAGAGAATTCAAACCTATTAACCAAGTGGGAACCCGTACTTGAGGGAATTGACAACGAGTATACTCGTAAAGTAACTGCACAACTTCTTGAGAACCAAGCCAAATCTATTATCGCTGAAAAAACCGATAGAGTAGATGAGGCTGATGCTCCAACGACAGTTGGTAAGCTTGGAACTTTCCAGAAGTTTGCATTTCCTCTCGTTCGCAGGGTTTACCCACAACTTATTGCAAACAGCATCGTAGGTGTTCAGCCTATGGGTGGTCCTGTTTCTCAGATTTTCTATCTGGGTAACGACCGCGTTGCTGGTGCATGGAGCCGTACCGAAACGGTCTATAGCAAATACCGTATGACGTACGGTGGGAATACGGCAAGTGCTGTCTTCCGTAATGCTGCGGGTGTTCCCGCTGCCAATGTGGCAGGGTCAAATGATCCATCCTTCGGTGAGGTCTTTGGTGCGTTGTCAGGTTCGCCATCCACCACCATGGGTGGTCGGATTGCTGCTTGGCCTGATGCTTCAACCATTATTGGATACGCAGTATCCGCTGGTGAGGCTCTGAGTGGCAATGAGATCCCTGAGATCAACATGCATGTTGAGCAGCAGCCCGTGGTTGCACGTACTCGTAAAATGCGAGCACTGTGGACCTTGGAAGCCGCTCAAGATTTGCGTGCCTATCACAACCTTAACCTTGAGAGTGAGTTAACTGATCTCCTCTCCAAGGAATTAAGCTTGGAGATTGACCGCGAGTTGGTTGAAGACCTTCGTATGATTGCATACGATCCGTCGAACTTGACAGGTTGGGATCGAGGCACACTGGACATTGGTAACTCCAATAACTTCCCGAACACGGGTACCCGGCACCCTCCAACCACGGAAGCTGGTGGTATTGGTGGGTCCAACATCGAGTCGTTCATTCCGCAGGAGTATCTGTATGACTTCGCCAACAACAATGCATTCAACCCTTCGGGCACGAACAGCAATGTTTACTTGGTGGATCTCTCAGGTACCTTTATGTCAAACACCTGGGCACCACAACATGTTGGTATGCTATATGCTAACCTCCTAGCAGCGATCAACTTCGCATCGAATGATATCTACAGGACAACTTTCCGTGGTCCAGGTACGTGGCTTATCACTTCGCCGCTGATTGCTTCTATGCTTGAGTCTGCTGCGAAGCTAGAGGGTGGATTCGACAAGGGTATGGCTCCTACCAACATTACTGCTAACTCAATTGAGTATAAGGGCAAGTTTGCTGGTAAGTACGATATGTACGTGGATCCAATGTATCCTGAGGATGAGATCATGATTGGTTACAAGGGTGCTGGCCCGATGGATGCAGGATATGTTTACTGTCCTTACATTCCGCTTCAGCAACTCCCCACCATCACTGATCCGCAGACCTTCCAACCCAGGAAGGGAATTCTGACTAGGTATGGTAAGGCAGCAGTTGCCCCAGCGTCTCGATTCTATCGAATTATTCGATTGATTGGTGCGTCGGCTAACTTCCTGTTCCAGCCTGGACAGAAAGCTGTTCAGACTACTGGTGGCAATGTTGCTGGTGGTACTACCTAGTAACTAATACTAGTTAAAACAGACAAGAGCCAGGAATTAAGTTTCCTGGCTCTTTGTTTTTATCTATATATTAGTGGAGGAATTTTCTTATGCCAATTAAACCTAACCTCGCTTCATGGGGAAATAGCTTTACTCCATATGCAGGGAAGAAAATAACTGATGGGGCTGGGGATACTCTTGGTCAGATCAACTACGAGAAACTTAATAATACTACCGTAGCTGACGGGGTAGAGTTTACTTATTTTGATGAGAACATAAAAGATTATATCCTCGCTCGTTTAGGTCATCCAGTTGTACGGGTAGAACTCACACCCTATCAACTTAAGACGTGCATAGATGAAGCTGTAGGGACTATGTATAACCATGCTCCCTTGTTCGCTACACAGTTCGCTACATTTATGGTTACAGCGGGTGTGAATACTTACGAACTACCCTCATACATTTTAAATAATTTAGAGTATGTAGTATATAAGAAAACTCTCTTATCTATTCAGCAAAAAGCTGGTACTCTAGAGTTTGACTTTTTTATTAAATACTTCCAAGACAATTATCTGTTCCAAAATTTTGGAGTGGGAGATTTTTATCTGCTTCAACAAAACCTGGAGATGACTCGTAAGATTTTAGGGCAAGAAGGAGCTTTTTCTGTTCTCAATAATAAGTATCTTCATATTGTTCCTATGCCCCAGGTTAGTGATCAAGCGGTTATTGTTATTTACAGAGCTTTAGATTCCGATACTCTTCATCCAGCATATAGAAATTGGATTCAACAATATGCACTAGCATGTGCTAAGGGAGCCTTAGGACAGATCAGAGGCAAGTATCAAACTGTGCCTTCACCTGGAGGTGGAGCGAAACTTAATGGGGACGCTTTAGTTAAAGAAAGTGAAGCGGAGAAAGAAAAACTATTAAAACGCCTTCTAGATGAGTTCGAAGAACCTCCTCGCTTCTCAACATACTAAAAGTGGTAAATAAAAAGAACTTTAAAGTAGGAGTTACTCCTCCCCCTCTTCCAGAGTTAGAGGAGTCTACAGGTCTATTCAACTTTTTTGATCCTGCTAATCCTGATATTAATTTATTTAATATTGTGGATGATGAGCTAATCAAGATTGCTGGGTCAGAGATCTTATACTACCCCTACCTTCAGGGGGAGACTCAGTATGATGAAGTTTACATGGAAGCTAGAAATAAACCTATTGCGAAAGAGCCTCTTCTAGTTTATGGTCATTATGAGCCTAAGGTTTTGGAAGAGAACTTAGGTCAGTTTGGTATTGAACTGACAAATGATCAAATTTTTATTTTTAACAAAGCATATATGGAGCAGAGAGTTAGGGGACATTTAAAACCAGGGGATGTTCTTCAGCCTAGGTTCCAAAATATGAGATACGAAATTTTTGAAGTTCAGGAAGATAGTTTTGAAATTTATGGAGTATATCATTTAGTGTGCTCTGCTAAACTTCTCAGGGATTCAGCAGATGTACAGGACACGCCTCTTACTGAAGTTTCACCTCCCTTAGGAAGACTTCATACTGTTCAAACATTAGAAGAGAAGTACGATGACCTATAAAGCTAATATGTTAGAGAGTATGGGTACAGGGGAAATGCCCTCTACTCCTAGTCAAAAATTCCCTAGTCAATGGGCGCGGAAACGCATTATAGAGAGAACGGAATTGACAAATACTATTCCTCTTTTTTATAAAGAGTCTTTGCGTTTTATGATTTCTAAACTAGGAGGTTTGGGATATATTAATTCAGAAAACGAGATAATAAGGGTAGCCTGTGTTCACGCTCATCCTGAGCGTACTATTGCTAAGTTGAAACAAGAGAATAATATTATTCTTCCGATCCTATCTATTCATCAAAACTCATCTGCTAATGCAGATCTTAGACGTAGGAATTCTCCTATCATCGTTAACGAATCTTTTTGGAGTGAGGAAAAGAAAAGATCTTTTCGCATCATTAGTCTTGCTCCCCGTGCTGTAGATATAGAATATGGTATAAATATCTGGGCAAAATATAAAGGAAATTTAGACCAACTTATTGAACAAATTAGGTTAATCTTTAATCCTCATCTTGTAGTTAAAAATTCTTACACAAATGTAGCCCAAGCTTATATTGATAATGAAGCTGACACGTCTACAGTTGAGGTAAATGACAGGCAAGATCGGGTTTTAAGACGAACTTTTACAGTTAAGTTGGAATGCTATATTCCTAATCCTAAGTTTTTGGTTACTTCAACAGGGGAGATTGAAGAATTTAATTCAGAAACCACAATCTATTAAAAAAAATGGTAAAAAAGAAAGCTAAAGATAGTACATATTATAAGAGAGATTATATGAAGCTAATCACTAATACAAGTCTGCAAAGTTGGAGTATTCCATTCACCACACCAAATGGGACCGAGGAAATTTATATGACCCCCAAACAGTCCATTAAAGTGCCAGCTTCATACATCAACGAATATGTGATTAGGTATCAAAAGAGAAGTCTAATTTCTATTAGGAACGCATAAGGAGAATTTAAATGCCAAATTTCGTAAGTCCAGGTGTATATGTTATAGAGAAAGACATCTCAGATTATCCACCGACTATTAATTCATCTGTTGTTGGAATAGTGGGATTCGCTTCCCGTGGTCCAATTGCAGGGTTAAATAATGAAAAAGCTACTTTAATCACTAGCCCCCAACAATTAATTGATACGTTTGGAGAACCTGCGGAGGGTATTAAAGGCCAAGCACTAGAAGGTGCTCTTGAAATATTAGAATCTACTAACTCCATGCGCTTTATCCGCTGTGCATCCAGTACAGCCACCGAGGCTTCTGCTGCTGTCCCAATTGGTGGATGCCCAACTCTGTGGGTAAGTGGTACTCATAGTAATCCATATCCTCCAGTCAATGCAATTCATACTCCTCTTACTGGGGCAAATGTTGGTATGTCTGCAATCGGTAGTGCTGATAATACTACTTCAGGTGTTAGATTTGTGGTTTCAGTTTATGATCATGCTCGTACTACTATTGTAGATGCTAAAACATATACTATTCCAAGCGGAACTCTTACTACTTCTGCATCGGAAGGAGCCACCACAATTCAAGGTCTTCAAAAGAAGATTGGTGGGGCTTTAGATGCAGATAAGTTTGGAGCATTTGCAAATGAAAATTCAGCCGATGCTTCTTCATACTTGGTAGGTGCGGCTGCTGGTTCTAAAGCCACTGTCGCTATTACTATGGAAATTCAAAACTTAGCTAGTGATTGGGTAGGCTGTAGTGGTCTTTATTCCCTAAATGCTAGTGGAAACCGTGGCACAGGAGGTCCTGTTTCCTCTGTGACAGCATCTGGAGTGAGTCTTGAAACCTCTTCAGTAAGCTATCTTGTTCAGAGTCTCTGGCCTGGAGATGGATACAATGCTGGTACAAAAGCTAATGGAGATATCAGTGGTGTTTCTTTCGAGGTCGATGTAAATGGAGCGCAGAATGCTATTGAGCAAGTAAATAACCTGGGAACTGCTGCTGAAAACTTTAAATCTGGGATGGTATCTTCCTCCTTCCTGGAGGATGACATTGGTATTAACTATGATGGTAGAACTTCTGACTATGTTACAGCTAATATCGTTTCAGGTACCTACAATAGTTTAGAAACCACCTCTCTAACCAACTTTGTTAAGCCTCTTACAAGTCTTGTAGGAAATGCTTTAACCTTGAACGGTAGTCAGGGTGCAGGAACCTATTTAGGGGCTGTTAATCCACGCTTTGTTAAGCTAGTCCAAGGTACTTGGAATCTAGCTGGTGGTGATAACGGGATCCCCGCAGACTCTGCTGGAGTCACTACAGTAGTTGTAGGTACAGCAACAGCAGGGGATGGTGCAGGTAAGTCTGGAATTGAGGCTTTAGATGATCCAGTTCTCAATGTTTCAATTGCTCTTGTTCCTGGTCCAGGTGTTGGAAATATTCAGGCTATTCAAAATGGTCTAGTCACAGTGGCTGAAAGAACGACCGATTTCTTAGCCCTTCTTTCTCCTCCTTATGCAGTAGGAACTACAGGAGATGCAATTAATTGGAGTAACGGTTTTGATACCGCTCGTACCGTAGCTATCAACAGTTCCTATGCTGCTCTATACTGGCCTTGGGTAAAGGTATTCCAGGTCTTTGATGGTAAGGATAGGTGGCTTGCTCCTGAGATTTACGGAGTGCGTCAGATCTGTGTAACGGACTCAGTTTCTGATCCTTGGTTTGCTCCCGCTGGTTTTGTCAGGGGTAGACTCACCAAGCCTACAGACGTTGAAGTAGTCCTTAACCAAGGCGATAGAGATTCAATGTACTCTGGTGGTAACTGCCTTAACCCGATTGTTAATTTCCCTCAAAATGGGATCATGATTTATGGGCAGCGTACTACACAAAGACAACCTACGGCTTTGGATAGAATTAATGTCCGTCGTATGATGATCTATATTAAGAAACAAATTCTAGCTTCTACACAAAGACTTGTGTTTGAACCAAATGATAGGTTTACTTGGGCTAGAGTTCAGGATCTTATTAATCCAATGCTTGATGATATTTCGAGGCGTAGAGGTATCACTGAGTTCAAGGTGGTCTGTGATGAGACAACCAATACCCCAGTAAGAGTGGATAGAAATGAGATGTGGTGTAAGGTACTTATCAAGCCTACCAAGACCGCTGAGATTGTTATATTCGAACTCAATCTTACTAATCAATCAGCACAATTAGGAAGCTTATAGGAGAAAAATAAATGGCACACAAACCATACTACATTACACAAGGAGACCCAAGTTATAGAGAGAATGTTGGGCTAACGCGAATCCCCGAGATTTCTCAAGATCTCGATTCAGTTCGTACTTATCAATTTGAGGTTCATTTTAAATTCCCTGAGGGAGTGGAAGGCAACACCAAGTCCGAACTTACTTTAGCTGCCAAGCAAATTACCTCTGTCGGGATGACAGTGCAAGATATTGAAGTTCATCGTGTTAACGATAAGGTCTTTTACCCTGGAAAGGTGAATCAGGAAGAGGTCACAGTTACATTTGATAACTTGTACAGACCTGATGTTTCAAGTCAATTATGGAATTGGTTTAAAGCTATCTACAATCCTATGACTGGTAAATATAATGAAGCCAAAAAGCCTTTTAAGGCAAATAGCTGTACTATTCTGCATTTAGATCCTCAAGGCCAACCAATAACTGAAACTAATCTTTATGGAGTTTATCCTAAGAGTTGGAAGACGGGGGAATTTAATTATTCCACTAACGAATTCCATACCATTGAACTAGTATTACGCTACGACTTTATGGAATCAAAAGCACACGCATAAAATTAACTAAATATTAGGACACCTAAGCCCAGCCTAGATTATTCTGGGTTGGGCTTTTCTATAATAAGTAGATACACATGAATTATTACTATGCTTTACTAGAAAGTTATGACCTCTTAAAAAAGAGAAAATTTAAACTTTCCCTAAGGGAGCAGGATGAAGATCCTGAAGCGCAAGCCAAAGCTTATGTATCTCAAGCTGGAGGAACAGAGGGGGGGATAAAAACTGGGATTGATGTTACAAGTCCTGATGGTCAGATGGGGAAAGTTTGGAAGGCAACTCGTAGTGGTAAAATTAATTTTGCCGATAATGAGGAAGGCCAGTTCTACGATGCGGTTACTCCAGGCACAGGAGCGGGATGGGATAAGCTCGTCTCCTTCCTTTCGGGGAAGAAGGAAGGTCAGGATCAACCAGATCCTGCGGGGGGAGGAGATGAAGAGGGGGGTGAAGATACTGCTGCTTCCCCCGAAGGAGCCGCTCCTGGCCCTGAAGACCCCTTAGTTGCTCCCCTCCTACAACAACGAGACTTAGCAATCGAAGGTCTAGACAAACTAGAGGAACTTCAATCGCCTAACTTTACCGCAGAGAAAACTGAAAAACTTAGGGAATTGCTAGACGGTTTGGGAGAGAACCCTACTCAAGATGAAATAGATTCCGTGACTTCATTAAATGACTTTTTACATTTACAAAAAACCATTCTAGAGGATCAAGATGGAGCAAGGGAGGGAAAATATGTACATGCTATTAATAGTTTCTGGCAAGAAAATGCTATAGAAGTTAATCAATACGGAGTAAAGTTTGGTAGTATGTGGTTTGAAACTACTCTTATGCAAGATAAAGATGGGGACGGTAGAATTACTGCTGAAGAGCTTGCACAAGAAGGCCCAATAACTGGAGCCATAGAACGGCTTGATCAATTACAGGCAGATAATGAGGGGGAGTTAGGACAGGGAAGTGCTGCCCAGAGAGCCCCTAGAGTTGATATTAGTGATAGTGGGACAGAAACAACCTTTAGAGGATCATCAGCAGAATTTCTAGCCGAAGCTACTGGTGCATATAGGGATTATTTAAATGCCTCAACTGAAGAGGAGCAGCGAGTTGCTGGCGAGAAACTATTTGAGAAGATAGCACAAGCCAGACAAATGACAGATTTAATAGGGCCTGATGGAAAGCCTATTTGCCGAAAAGATGATGCAGGTAACGACATAATGGGACCCACGGTGCCTGGGAAAAAGCCTAAATGTGACACAGTAAAGGTAGTAGCTTTAGATACCGCCCAAGTTCTTCAAATGTTTGCTAAAGGATCAGGAATTAGAGAAGGTGTAATGCTGTCTGATGATAAGGGTATTAGAGATGCAGCAGCCGTGTGGTTTATAGCCCGAAGACTAAGAAGGTCTGGATTAAGTAGAGACAAGGTACGAGAACTTTTAGAAAGGGCTACTGAAAATGATGGATTGGCAATAGCTATCATATTAGCTACCAATAGGCAATGGGAAGAAGATTATATGGGAGATTTTATTCCTACAACAACAAAAGCCGTAGGAGGTGGAGGAGAAATCGGTGGGAAAGAGGAGAAGATGACTGACCAAGGTGCTAAGGCAGATATGGTTGATACCTTTTGTAAGAGCCCCCAAGGAAAGCCTTATAAAGCTAAAGAGTTAAAAGCTCATTTTGAGTCTTTGCTATCCGATAAACAAAAAGCCCATTATGCTAAAGCATGTGGAGGGGATGGGGCTGGTATAGATGAGTTAGTAAGAGAAGCTCCGGTTGATCCAGCCAAACCAGATGGTGAAAAATGTTTAGAAGTTGATAGAGAATTAAAAGTTTTTTCAAATAAAAAAGGTGCAAAGCATAAGCTTGGTCAAATTGGAATAGCAAGTGTAAGAAGGGCTTGTAATGGGGGTACTGACCCTGCTGTAACCGCGAAGGGGAAGGAAGATTCTAACAAATGGACCGCAAACTCTTTAAAGTTTCTTGACAAAGTAAAAGACCGTTTAGATAAGTGTGGTCAGAAGGATGTTTTCCAAGGAATGTGTGACTACCAAGACAAGATAGATAAGGAAGCCAAAGATTTTGATACAGTGCTTAACAAACCTATAGTAAGCGTGAAACATGCTAAAGAAGCTTTACAAATATTTAGTGATAACTCATCTCTGAACGCCAAGGGGAGGATGAGAGTAGCAGCAGCACAATATGCAATTGATAGGACTCTTCCCAAAGGTGGTTCTTTAGAGGCGATTAAAGCGGAAGCTGCCAAGAAGAAGAAGAAAGATGGTACCCCTTATACTATAGATGAGTATTGTGATTATCAACTTGGGAAAGTAAAATCGAAGTTAACTGGCGCAATAATGCTGGAAGAATTGAACAAGGATACGGACTCGTCACGGGTAGTAAAGCGTGGATCCAAAGCAGAAAAATATCTTATCGGGCAGTATGCGATCACTGGGGGTTCTGATAGAGAATGTGTAAAACAAAAAAGACATTTAGAGGATGGCACTCAATCTATTTCTCTTAATAATGCAGAAGTTCAAGCTAATATGAAAGCTTTACAAGATGGAACTGGTAGAATTAGAAGGAGTACGGGTCTGGGCACCAAACTCTACCTTGAGGTTCGTGCTACAGATGATAAGGGAAAGTTAGTAGAACCCCCTAAGTGGGAAAAAAGAGCAGAAGGGGACACAGCAAGTAAGCCTTCGTCAGTTGTTTGGGAAAATACCCATACTATATCTCAAGGTATTGATAAGCCAGGAGAAGAGGGTTTCGATGCTGGGACACAAAACCCTGCTAATCAACCAGCCGATGAGAGTTTATTTAAAACTTTTCTTACAGGGCAACAAAAACTTCTGGAGAAACTTATTTCTCAAACCACATAGTATCCCAGCTTTTAATTATATCATCAAAGAGATATACTCTGTATACTCTATAGGGATCTTCTTTATGTATTTGTATATACTTATCTATATTTGTAAATATATCTTTGTATGTTATTATTAATATAGGTTTTCTATCTTGTTTAAAGACTATCATAGGAAGCTTGTCACACTTTTTCGAATCTTTCTCACACTGCTCTACAAATTCCCAGAGTTTAGATTTGTAATCATAGATACTGTATAGATTTATATTGTTGTAACCTTTTTTACACTCTATGCAGAACCTGAATCCCTCAGGTGTGATGAGGTCCCCATAGATCTTTAGGTGCTCAGGGAGCGTGTGGGTGGTAGCAAACGCACCAGATCCAGGACTTCTCGAAAATTCTGTAGTGTTGAATCTATCATTGAATAGCTGCGCCACTTGTCTTTCGAAAGAGTTACCCTTGGTGCGGCTGTTTTTCCTCTTCGGTTTTTTTCGTAGCTGAGATAAATCGTAGTTATCTTTCATGTTTTTACCCCCATCGTACTATAATAGGTCAGTTACTCATGTCACAAGAATTAAAGTTCGCTTTCAACCCAAAGGGTTGGAAGATCAAAACAGAATATCGGAGTAAAAACAGAATGAAATTTCAACTCAAACTAAACCAAGAAGAATCTGAGGCTTTTAAGAATTTTGCTAATGCCGTAAAGCCAGCAGAGTTAGGTATGCAGGATTTCGTACGATCCATCTTTTTTAATGGTGTACGGACTCTAGAAGAGCAGCTAACCGCTAATATGGTGCAGCACATGGAAGAGCATCGAGAAGAGTATGAGGCTTCCGGGTTTACCTTTGACGCATCTGGTAAGCTTACTGGAGTTGACGAGGCTACGGCTAGTGGTTCTATTGAAGTGGTAGAATAATGTATAAGCCTATCTTTCTCCGCACGGAGAATGAGCTTAATAAACTTTTGAGGAAGCAGAAGAAGTCTAAGCAAGGACTTTCTATATTGTTTACCTCATTGTGGGACGGTCCCTCTCAGGATCTTGTCGCTAAAATTAAGTTTAGGGAGCTATACAATCGGCATATAGACTATAGGGAACCGCTGTATATTGTGGACAGCTATACTATGCCCCATGCTTTCGTAATTTTTAAGACTTCTAAGTTGCCTCATTATGTGCAGTTGAAAAAGTCCTCGGTAAATTCTGTAGATTATTTGCCACATATTTATGAAGCACTTGGTTTGTAACCCCCTTTTACCTCTTCATACTCAAGAAGTTTTGTTTCATATTTTTTATTTTTAGTATAGAGGAGCTTCAGATTATTAACTATTACAGTTGTAAAGTAATTAAAGGCACTTCCTTTGGAGGGCTGAAAATTCTTAAGAGTTTTGAGAATTAGCAGGAAACATTCTTGTTTGGCATCATCTTTTTCAATTTTAAATTTAAAACTTTCGATAATATTTGTGATTAACAAATCAAACAGTCCCATTAACTCGTCTTCATATGTGCGTGAATCTTGAAGATAGAGCAGGATAATTTTTTCAAATCTATTGTTATCAATGTAATACACCTTTTTTCCCATATTATATAATAGACAATGAGTGATCTACGGAATATTTATGCGGGTCATGTTTCTCCGTTTGCTAATCCTTTATGTGATGGTTGTACAATTTTGGAGCAAACAAAGCCCGATCATGCTATACTAGATTATGATTCTCTTACTGAGCACAAAGTTTTATTCTTATCTGACTCCCTTAAGTATAAGAATGGTACGTACCATGCATTTTCTAGTCAGGAACGTCAGTTAATCGAAGGTATATACCAACCCCCTCCTCAGTATGCGGCTGCTGTTAAATGTCCTTCTGTGAAAGAAGGGGATATGACTCCAAGCAATATGAAATTATGTAGAGCCCATCTAGAGGCTACTATAGATAAGGTTAAGCCACGCCTTGTTTATACATGTGGAAATTTAGCAATGAAAATGCTAATTAAAAAGAGTGGCATCATGGATAAGAGAGGAAAATCTTATGAATTTACTACTGATTCTGGGCACACTTGTATTGTTGTCCCTATCTATCATCCTTATACGGTTATTAGAGAACCGCGACACACCTACCTCTTCGAAACGGATATTAAAAACGCATATGAAAAATATGTACTTGGCAAAAAGACTTCCTCACAATTCTCTTATGACGTGGCGACATCCATCGAAGAAGTAAAAAATATTTACGACATTCTTCGTGACTCGGAAGAAACTATGGCTGTAGATATTGAGACCACAGGTCTTAATTTTAAGAAGGATGAGATCATGACCATCGCTATCTCTTGTAAGGATAATACGTGGGTTATACCATGTAATCATAAGGATAGCCCGTTTCGCGTGGGGGAACCAGACTACTCTTTAATGTGGTCTTACTTGGCAAAGATTTTAGAGAACCCTAAGAATAAAAAAGTATTTCATAATGCTAAGTTCGATCTTAAGTTTTTACTAAAAGAGAATATTGATCCTAAGAATGTTTGGGATACTAAGATTATGCATCACCTTATTAATGAGAATGCTCCTAAGAGTTTGATGGACTTAATAAAGCTATACTTTGCTGATGAGTTGGAGAATCTCTAATGCTTACAGTAAATAATCCAAAAACATTCGATTGGGCAGGTATGTCCTTGTCTGATTGTTGTGAAGGTAATGCGGCGGATACTTACTTTACTCTAAAGCTCTTCAATTTAATTGAAGAGAAGCTTAAAGACCTAGGGATGGAGAAGATTGTTTCCCAGTTAGTGATGCCCTCTCTTTCCACCTTTGCTGAGATGGAATATAGGGGGATGCAGGTAAGTGAGTCTAAATTGAAAGAGGTGGGAAGACATTTAATGGCTGCTAATATCCAACAAGAAGATACTCTGTATGAGTTTGATGAAATACAAACTGAGGATAATTTGTCTTCGAATAATGATCTTATTGAGGTTCTGTATACTAGGGATGGGGGCTTTGGAATGTATCCACCTGACAGAACAATGAAGGGTAGCCCTTCTGTCTCAGCCCCTACTTTGAAGTTGTTACTATCCCAGATAGAAGAGGAGTTAGAGAAACGTGGGTAAGTGGAGTTATAGAGATGAAAGTAAAAAGATTAGCAAGTCTGTTCTTCAAGAGAAGAGTACCCCTCAATTAAAAACTGCTCAAAGATTTCTCAAAAATTTATTAGAATTGAGGAAGGCTCAGAAGCTAGAAAAGACTTACATTGTAGGAACAAAAAAGGCTATCAAATATAATGAAGAGCCTACAATTTTTGTAGACTATAGGTTTGACGGAACCTCTACAGGTAGGCTTTCTTGCGCGTCATATACTGCTAAGAAACCAATGGGAGTATCGTTTCATACTCTACCTAGAGAGAAGGAGAATAACATTAGGAGTCTTTTTGTGGCACCTAAAGACCACTACTTCATTACGGTGGACTATGCCACCATGGAGTTGCGTGTTCTCGCACACATAGCTAAGGAGGGGAATATGCAATTGGCATTTAACAAGGGGGAGGATCTCCATACCTATACTGCTAAGATGCTTTTTAATAAAACTCAGGTTACGAAAACTGAGCGGCAGATTGCTAAGGCTGTATCCTTTTTGATTGTATATGGGGGAGGGGCCTTCAATCTCGCGGAGACCACAGGTATTTCCATGCATAGGGCAGATAAAATTATTAAGAATTACCGCAATGTATACCCAGGCATTTTTGAATACATGGATTTTATTCAGAGCTTTATTAAGAATAATAAATATGCCTATACTATCTTTGGAAGAAGGAGAAATCTCCCAGATATTGGCTCAAAAGATTTCTCCGTAAAGAACCGAGCTTTCCGTCAGGGGCTCAATTTTACCATCCAGTCCACTGCATCAGATGTACTATTATGTGGGCTCTTGGGGGCACACAGACGGCTTAAAAGGGAAGCTGTTCGGGCATACCCTGTGGCTACTGTCCATGACAGCTTAGAAGTGGTGTGCCACAAAGAAGACTTGGCAAAATGTCTCGAAATCCTCTATGATGAACTAGTGAACTACCCCTTTATCAAGGATAAATTTAACATTCATTTTGATGTTCCACTTAAAATTGACGCTGAGGTGGGGCACTCTTTTGGTGATGGTGTCGAGGTGGACTTCCATAATGGGAAGCCCCAAAACCTTAGTAAAATCGAGGAGTATTTAAATGCTTGAAGTTGAAATGGCTCGTAGTATGAAAAAGTGTAACAAGTGTTTACAGGTATTAGACGAGTCAGAGTTTTGTTTTCACAGTGCGTCGAACTATCGTCGCCCCGAATGCAAGAAGTGTAACAATAAACTAGCGAGAGAACGTAAAGCCTTACATAAGAAGCATGGTCCCCCTCCTAATAATCACACTTGCCCTATTTGTTTAAGAACAGAAGACCAAGTGCATGGATTAGGAGGTAAGAATCTAGGCTCTTGGGTTTTAGATCATGATCATGTTAGCAAAGATTTTAGGGGGTGGCTATGTCATCCTTGTAATAAGGGTTTGGGACTCTTTAAGGAAGATACACTCAAATTAGAAAGAGCCAAACGCTATCTGAGAGTTAAAAAGTGGTGGCACTTTTGGAAATAGGATGATAGGATTAAATGAAGATAATGTCTACAATTTTTCCTTATAGTTGGAGAGCTTTATGCGAACCCTCCTAATCACAGATTTACATCTTAATTCCAGAGTAAGAGGTCTTCTGGAGGCTCAATGTAATTGTATCTCTAAAATCTATAAGGAAGAGCAACCTGATGACGTAATTATTATGGGGGATGTGTTTATGTATCGTAAGCCTTCCCCCAGTGAACTGCTAGGGTTCAGGAAGATTTTAAATGGAATGATTACTTCAGATGTTGTAGTGATACGAGGTAATCATGATAGCGAAACAAAGGCTGATGATGGGGTAACAGCGTTGAGTTTATACGAAAAGACACCCATCGTTCAGATTGTTACTCAGACGTACACGCACTATTATAAAGGAAGGGTTTACATCCCGCATTATGAAAATGAACAAACTATTATCTCTGCTTTGGAAGTGGTTCCTGAGAATTATACGGTATTCGGTCACTTTGGTTACGATGGTTGTCTTAATTCCGCTGGTGACATGGACTTTGGCATCAGTCTGTCTAACTTTACTGCTGATACTTTTCTGGGGCATATTCATGGTTTTTGTGAGAGACAAGGAGGACCACGACAAGCTCATAGCAGAGTAGTATGTTTAGGAACTCCTTATACTACTAATTATGGGGAGTGCTTTAAGGATAACTTCTACGCTATTCTGGATGACTGCGGTCCAGCAGCACCAGACACTGCTTTAGGGATGGCTGTTCCTTGGTTGCGGTCTGAGGAGGGGGGACTGCGTGATACTGTGGAATTTAAACCTGTTACTCATGGTCCCCGTCATTTAGTATATCGTGCTCAAGAACTAGAAAATAATTTAGATACTATTAATGATCCTAATTACTTTACTTTCTTAAGAATAATGATAGACGCAGAGCATTTTCCTATTCCTTATGATAAATTAGACGTTGCTTATTATGACGTGAAATATTCTCCTGTTTTTAATGAGGATGAAATTTCTACTTACTCTTCTGAGCGGGATCTATTTTCTATTAACGATGTAATAATTTCTGATTACATTAAGGAAGCTAATTCAACAATTCCAACGGAGACGTTGATGGAGGGCTATAGGTTACTTCAAGATGAAAATTGAAAAAATTAAGATCCAAAATTTTTATTCATTCAAAGATGCTTCTGTAAACTTCGGAGACTATAGAGGGCTTACAGTAATTAAGGGAAAGAATAAAGATACTGGAGGATCTAACGGTTCTGGGAAGAGCGTGTTGGTGGAGGCAGTTTACTTTGGTTTGACGGGTAAGACCATCAGGAAAAGTACAGAAGATAGTTTGGTTAATAATGTAGCTAAGAAGCATTGTATGGTAGAGATTCATCTAACCCACAACAATGAACGTGTGATTATCACCAGACATAAAAAGCCTACTAGGCTGGAGTTCCATGTAGGAGAGGAGAATAGAACTAAAGATAATGTGGGGGCTACACAGGCAGAGATTAATTCTGTTTTAAATATAAACCATAAGGTGTTGTTAGCTTCTATGTTTTTTGGACAGTCTAATGATGTAAGTTTCTTAGATTCTACTGCTGATGATAAGCGAACAATCATTAGAAATTTTCTGAATCTTGAAGACCTCTTTTCTATGAGGGATAAAATTAAGACTCATAAGTCTACCTTTTATCAGGGCGCGAAAGAAAAAGAGGCAGTCATCGCAGAGACTATTAAAAATATTAATAATTTAGATAAAAAAATTGAGACTATAGCTCATGCAAAGAAGGCGTTTTCAACTTACGATGAATACACCCTAAGTCTCTCGCTGGAGGATATCTTAGACGGAGAGAAGAAGGAGTTT
>CEPZ01088428.1_pt1 | contig 21727 bp, 36 predicted proteins | sample 530461 | NCBI WGS metagenome assembly CEPZ01 (sample SAMEA2620106, study PRJEB7988) | marine metagenome | isolation source: saline water (ENVO:00002010), including
ATTAAAAAGATAATACATCTCACAACCATCTTTGTTAAAACCTTCTTTGTCAAAACCTTTTTGATTAAACATAAAATGAATATGAAAATTAACCGTAAAAAGTTGTATTGAAAGAATAAAGATAGTATAATATTTAAACTTAAAAAAAAGAGATTGATTATGCAATTGTTAGCAAAAGATATAATGGCTCGTTCTGAAAATGACACTAAAAAAGAAGTTGTTTATGAAATGGACTTTTATTTGTCAAGAATTATCAAAAAAGGTTTTTGTAAGCTAAATAAATTGTATGGAGAATTACCTACTAATTCTTCTATTATTGAATTAACAAAAAAAATATATAAAGATTTCAATATTAATGAAATCTCAGAAGTAAAAATAAAAGAGAATATAGATTATTCATATTATAGATTAAAAACAATAGTATATTCAGACTATGAAGTGGAAAGAAACAATATAGAGGTTGTTTTGCACGAGTTTGCTCATTATATAGTGGCTGAAATGTTTAATGTGAAAGAATCAAGTCATAGTGACTTTTTTTCAACTATTTTAAAATGGCTTTTCAATTATTATAATATTTTAGATGAAGATTATTTTTACAGAGGAAATAAATTAGTTGCTAAAAATAAAATAAAATATTTAGATGAATCAATAATAAAACTAACACCAGTTAATTCTTTTGAAATAGAAGAAATTTTAAATAAAAATGTTTTTAAATCTATTCGTCAGAATGATGTGTTTAAAAAATTAATATACATTGATAATGAGAAAAAAGAAGAGCATGTATTATTAATAAACGAAATTAATGGAAAGGGTGTATATTCAATTCGTAAATTATTCGGTTATGAAATCAAAAAAATAGAAATAAAAGAAAGTAATAAAGAGGATTGGAAAGGCTATGTAATATTCTCCCCAATTCATATAATTGATGATAACGGTGATCAAGTTACCGCTAGAGATCATTGGGCAGGAAAAGAAGGATTTGTTTTTCATGAAGTTGTAGAACAAGAAGACGGTAGATTGTATTTAAATAAAAAAATATATAGAAACTACGATAGAGATGAACTTAAAAGAGAAATAAAAAAAATAGTTTATAGATTAAAGAAAGAAAAAAAGAAATATAAACGATGTAGTACAATTCGTAAGTATTTTGAATTAAAACTAGATATAGAGAAAAAAGTATATTTTGGTTGAGATTTAAATTAAAATATATTATAATATAGACTCTTAATTAAACAAAGAGATATTAAAATGAAAAATTTTATTTTAAAAAATAAGTCTAATTTAAAAAAGCTTAGTCTTTTTTATACTGTTGTTTTTGTTTTTTCTTTCATATACTATAATGTTTATGAGTTGTTTACTGCATATTTGAATAGTTTAGAGATTTTTGATCCTATGTTAACACCTGTGCTTTTTGTATGTGTTACGGGTTGTGTAATTACTTTTTCTGTAGTGAAATTGCTATTACCTAATACAGAAATGTCAATGTCCAAGGATTTACCTAAATTACTTGGATATATGGGAATAACATCAGCAATATGCCTAGTTGGTTTCTTTTCTTTTGTTCCATTTTTTGCATTAGGAAAACTTTTATATTTTCTGGAATTGAAAGAAGTTGGTTACTTTTTATTGTTTTTAGTTTTTCCACCAGTATTAATAATACATTTATATGCTTATTTATATTTAATGTATTGTAACAACAAAGATAAATTGAGATTAGGATTAAAAGAGTTTCTTGGTAAATTATTTTTTGATTTTAAAGAAAAAAGAGTCAGTTAAGCTGACTCTTTTTTTTTGTTAAATATTTCTTGCCAATCTTCTGTTTTTAATTTTAGAAAAGATTTTGTTTTGTTTCAAAATCCTAAACATAAGTAATACAATACTTGTTATTTCAAGAGTCATAACAGATAAAGAGTTAACTTCAATTCCAAAAATTAACCAAAGACAAGTACATAAGAAAATACAAAAACTTAACATATTTCCTTTTGTATATAGAAAACCATAACTCACCACCACAGAAGCTAATGGAATTAATAATTCAGACCAATGTTGAAAAGTAACAGCATAGTATGAAAAAATAGCTATGAAAATAAACATAAAAGATAGTTTAATTTCACCTTTTCTATCAAACCTCATTAAAAGATTTCGAGAGAAAGAAATTAAAACGCTAGAAGCCGCAATAATTTGATCAAGTAAAAATAGGTGACTTGCTAAAAATAAGCAGCCAATCATATAATAAAAAGATAACTTTTTATCACATGATAAAACAGTTGAATATAAAAAGAGTCCAGTTGCAACAAAACCAACCGACTCTGCTAATAGATTAAAGTCCATAACAGTATCCTTATAATTTAAATTTGTATTAATGGTTGGAGTTGGGATTTTTATTTTAGTGTTTAGAATGTTCTGAATTGAACCACTTTTTATTTTATCTTACCTCTATTTTTCGATTATACATAAATAAGAAAAAAATAAAAATGAAAAATATTGAGTTTTGATATTAGTTTTTTTAATGCAAAAAAAAGAGAAGGCAATACTTCTCTTTTTACTTTAATTAATAATTTAAAGTTTATTCATCGACTTCTAAAAGAAAATTCTCAATAGTAATAGTATGAATTAACTCACCGTTTTCATCTTTATAAGAAAAATCTTCTTCTGTAATATCACCAATAATAACAGGTTTAATAACAACAAAGCACCAAACTTCACCAGAGTCAAAAATACCAGAAGCCATATTATCAATTTTAACAATTTCAAAAAGATTATAATCTCTCATCCATTGTTGAATTTTAGGTTTATTTCCAAAAAAAGCAGTAACAAATCCTTGAAAATCCTCACCACCAACAACTTCCATACCTTCTTTAATATCAATTTTTACTTTTAAACCAGTTTTTAATTGAGAAACATGCATTATAGATTCCTTGATGATTTATTGAGTACTTATTATATCAATTATTAATTTAAAAATCAACGATTTATAGAATTAGAAATATCTGCGATAATTAAATCAATCAAAAATTGACCACCACCAGAGTAAATGAATAAAACAAATAATAAAGGAAAAACAATTTTAGGTTTCTTTAATGAAAAATAGAAAACCTCTGTTATTACTTTAAATAAGAAAGCAAAAATATTAACAATCAATAGAGTTAGACCATTTATAACTGTATTCATTTTTTTACCTAAATTAAAATATTTGAAGAAATATAATCAAGAATCTCTTTTTTTGTTTTAAAAAAAGTATGATTATGGTACTGATGTGTACTGTCTTTGTTTAAATAAACATTACCAACACCGTTGTCAAATTTAATAACAACACCAGAATGAAATTCTTCAATAGCAGTTATTTTTGTTTTATGAAATGAAGTTGATTCCCAACCTTCACAACATTCGTTAATTTTCGAACAATACAATTTTTGTCCTACTTTAACTGTTTTTAAATCTACCATAATGTTACCTATTTATTAAAATTTGATAAAAATTGAAAAAAGTTATGTTTTATAAAAATTTGATTATGTTTAAAATAATTAATGACAATATTTGATAAATCTTTATCAAGTTTAAAACAAGAAAAAGATTTTTGTTTCATTAAAGTATTTAATAAATTTAATTGTTCTCTTTTATTTCTAACAGGAAAAAGATTTGAAAAATTATCATTATTAATAAAAGTGTGATAACTCATTTCATACTTATCTTTAATTTTTTGAATATTTTTGCCTGTAATTTGAATGTTATTTTCTTTTGAAAAGTCAATAAAATCAAGAACAAGTGATTTAGATAATGTAAAGTCTTTATAAAAGCCTTGTGAAAGTAATCTTCCTAAAATGTTATTAAAGTTATCTTTATTAAGTATTAAGATATCATCCATTATAATTAACCTTCAATTAATGAAATATAGAAGCTATTGCCTGATTCTGGTTGTAATGTTAGTGAATCACAATTGCCATTAAAAACTAATGACTCATTATACGCTTCTATGGAAAAATGTAAATCTTTTTCGCTATCAAAAAATTCAATATTTTCAAAAGAAATATCTACACTTCTATCTCCATTAATTCTATCAATATTAATATATGAACTAAGACCTATTTCAATTTGATTTGCAGAAAAAGGAAAAATAGGAAGTTTAAAGCCATTTTTAGTGGTAGATAGAAAATGAATACCAAATTTATTTCTAATCTTTAATGTAAATTCATGGTTGCTTAAAGTAATAATTTTAAATTCTTCTAATTTAACTTTTTCATTATTAATTTTAGTGACATAAATCATGTTATTTCCTAATTAATTAAGAGTGTTAATTATATAAAAAAGAAGCACTCAAATCAAGTTTATAGATGAAAAAAAGGCTCATTATTTGAGCCTTTTGAAAGAATTTATTGAATATTAATCGTTAAGACTAATAACAGGCGCAGGATTTTCAGAACCAGCCATTACTACAAGTAATTGACTTGAAAGTTTAGCGAGTTGATCTTTATCAAATTTAACCCTTTCACTCTGTCCAAGTTTTTCACATACACCCTCTACAACGTCTACAAGACCTTCTGTAAGAACTTTCTTAGCATCAACCGCAGCCATTGCTTGTTGTTTTTGAAGCATAGCAGCCGCAATTTCAGGTGCGTAGTTGAGTTCTGAAAAGGCAACAGAATCAATTTGAATACCATATTTTGAAGTTTCTTTATTAATTGTTGTCTCAATAATATCAGATATTTCATCACTATTTTGAGTTAAGGTTAATTCATTATCTTTAGAAGAGTCATAAGGATATTGTTTAACAATATTACGCAAACAGCCTTGAATTGTAGTTTCTAAATACTCTCCAAGAGATTGTTCTAAATCATATTCAAATTTTTCAGCATCAACAATTCGACAAGTTGCTGTTATTGAGGTTTTAATAGGAGTGCCACGACCATCATTTACTTTAATAAGAGGTGATTCCATTTTAAAATCAGCTAATGAATGTTTTGTTGTAGAATACCAAGGTAAAACCCAATGAATACCTTCACCTTCAAAAGTACCTTTACGTTTACCAAAAAGTTGAACAACTCTAATTTCCTTTGGTTCAACAATGTTAAAGCTAAATAATGAAGATAAAGTTAAACCTATAAATCCAAAAGCTATTGCCCCAAATAAAAGAGAACTAATTCCATTAGAAAAAAAGGTTGCTGCAAAAAAGCCAAAAGAGATTAATAAAGAAAAAATAACAAGTAGTACACCAACTGTTACATTAGCAGTTTTAAAAGTATTACGTTCTACATTTTGATTCATATAAATTATCCTATAAAGATTAAAAACATTGTTTATTGATTAAGGCTGTATTTTATCAAGATAAAGTAGCTATTGCAACAACTTTTTCTTAACCTGTCTATGTATTTTACACATAGTCTCTTTATTCTGAGATTTAAAGTAACTTACATCAGATAAGTATTCTTTTTCAATAAGCTCTTTATTAGCTTTTTTTATTTCCTGATGTAAATGTTTTTTGTCCATATTGTTTTTACCAAGACGTTCTGCTAACTTATCCATAGGAAAATTAACACTTGATTGATTAATAAATTTAAAAGTTTCATAGAATAAAAATAGTGCTCTTGCATATTGAGATTTTAGACTTGAAAAAACATCAAGATTAAGTACCTCATAATCAACGACTTGTTCTGCATTGTAAAGACCTTCAGAAAGTTCTATTTGAAAAACTTTATCTTTAATATTCCAGTCAACTTGATTAATAAGATTAGAATATATTTTTCTAATAGGGTTATTATCTTTATCAAATTTTTCAATTTCAAAAAAACAAGTCATCATTTTTTTAATACGCTGATCAATATCTTTTTTATTAGAAGTTCTATTTTGAATACCAAGCGCAGTAGTTAACTCATATTCAGTTAGCTCAAATTTACGTTGTCCAGTAATTTGTTTTTTTCTCATAATAGTATGAAATAACGGATAATCTCTTTTAAGATCTAATTTAAAACCATTAAAAGAAATTTTTTCATTTTTAGTTCGAGAAATTTCAAAAGATTGAAGTTCTTTTGTTTGCGACATTTTTCTTTCAACTGGTGAAAAAATAGGAGTTGCAGCTAATGAAGATGGAATTAATGCTTCACTTTTGAATAAAAAATCATGTTTTAAGTTATCGTTATTATTTATAGATTCCATTTATTCTCCCTCATTAGAAATAAAGAGTATAGCAGAAAAGAATAACTTGTCATTAGAAAAAATAAAAATAATAGTGTTTATAGACCTACTTTTAAAAAAGTGTTTTTAGACTTACTAAATTCACTCGAATAAAAAACAAAAAATAATAGTGTTTATAGACCTACCCTATAGTGTTTATAGACTTACTTTAAGGTGTTTATAGACCTACCTCATAGTGTTTATAGACCTACCAAGATGCTCTACAAGCCTTTATTTAAATAGCGTAGAAGATCCTTTAACTCATCTTTAACTGATATTATAACTCATCTTTAACTCATAAAATTTAATTAAGAATTTATTACGCTTCGCTAAGAAAAGTCGCTTCGCTCTCTGATTATTAATTTTAAATTTATTTTAAATAAAATTTTTCGTTTTTTTTGTTTTTTTGTATAAAAAATAGATTTATTTTAATAATAAAAAGTAAGTCTAAAAACACTGTTATAAAAGGGAATATTGTAAAATTAAACAGAAAATAATAGAGCGATATGTTATAGAAAATAAAATATTTTTGTAATAAATAAAGAATTATTTCAATATAAATTTCAAAATGAAATTTATAAAAGGTCAATAACTAAATAATTATTAACCTTTTTGAATAAAAATTAAATAGCTTTAATATCTTTGGATTTTAAGATATGATATTCAAAACCATCATCACCAAGAACAGTATAAAAGGCAGTACCAGTTGGTCTAAAATTAATAGTCAAAATCTTACCTTCAATGGCTCCATCAGCCCATCCATGTTTATGTCGAATAATTCTAACCCGTTGTTGTATCTTGAAATTAACTTTTTCCATTTTATTTCCTAAGTTGTAACCTTAACAAAGAATATTATTATATAATAAAAAAACAAAAAAAGCACTTAAAAAGTGCTTTTAAAATTAAAAATTATAAATTTTTTCAATATCAGAAATAGGTATTTGACTAATAGGCGGCTCTGATTGTTCTCCCGTTAAAAAATGCCAGTCACCATCAAAAGGACAACTAAAAAATTTATGAGATCCAAATTCCCCGACAAAAGAAATTTCACTATTAAGAAGATATTCTTCAAGAATTTTAGCTTCTTCAATAGAAGTATCTTCAATAAGAAGAGTCATACTTTTACCAATGCCAGCCATTGATTTAGAAGAAAATCCAATAACTTCTAAATTAGGTAACAAGTCCTGAATATTTTCAATGTGTTCATCAAGTTGTCCAAGATAACCTTCGACAATAACTTTTTCTTTCATAATTAAATTTCCCTCATAGGGCAAAGTTCCTTATTGCTCATAGCTTGCGTACCCGCCATAAAACAAAGAACCATTTGAAGTTTAACAGATTCCATAGCACCATCATAAACAGCATCAAAAGCTTTATTAAGACAAGCTTGCATAAGAGCTAAGGCTTGAACAAGATTAGTGTTTCCGTTGGCTTTATTTAGTGGCATATACTTCGCAAAATCTTCAATCCAATCATTTTTTTCAGCACAAGCAAGAGCCATTGCACAAACTTTACGAACAGTATGAGAAGCCATCTGAGAAGCTTGTGGTTCTGGATTTCTTGATACTGTGTTCATTGCTTCACGAAGATAATCTTGCATAAAAACAAGAAATTCACTTTCAGAATGAAAACCAGCCGATTCAGTTGTATCTTCATTCCACATTTTTTCTTGATAGTCTCGTTCTGATTGAATACAATCAGCACAAAGTGGAGGCATTTCACTATAAACCATTTCAACAGACATAATCTTTAACCTTTTTTATTTTGAGAGATTCTATTATACAAAATTATTATTTTAATTTCAATAAAATTTAAACATTTTCTCGTTTATCAAGAATAGCTTTAATTGAATCAAGATATTTATTAAATTCTTCATTAGGTGTTGTACCAACATAAGAATTATAATTTTCATCACCTTCTTGATAATCATAACCGTTCAAAAACCAATTTCGCTTATGTAAATGTTTTTTATAATAAGCCAGTAATCTTTTAGTACTTAGTTTTTCGGCTTCAACCAATGGAAGTCGATTAATCCAGTGGCGATTAAGATATATCTTTGGAATAGGATCAGTAATTATATTTAATGTACTTCTATGCATAGTAATTCCTATTTATTTAAGAGAAATATATTATACTAAATTGTTAATTTAATATCAAATATTTTCAATTTTTAAAGTTAATGGTTTAACGGTATTTTCAAGAATTTTTTCAAGAGTATCAATATCATTTTGATTTGATTTTAATTCTTCAAAAGTTTTTAAAACTTGGCTATGAATATCTTTATTTTCAGAAGATTCATCTTTAATCAAAGTAATTTTATCATAAGCTTTTAAAAACTTAACGATAGATTCTTCAAAATAAATACCTCGTTTAACATCAGGTTGTTCTGAATGTTTAGTGCATTCACCTTCAATCCAATTAGGATCAAAATCAAGAGGAAAATTAAACCAACCCGAAGTAACAGGGTGAGTACTTACAGTAAAACCAAAATTATCTTTCAATACTTGTATACCTTGCTCTGGTGTAATCAAAAGTAAAGAAGAAATATTAAGTTTTTGAGTTTGATTAAGTTTAGGATAATTACAAGAAATATGAGTATTACCTGCAATATTACCTTTAAATTTACAATTGTAACAATTTTTTTTCATGATGTAGCCTTAAAATTAATTATCGAACACTTCAAATTTTTTAGCAATAATTTGTTTTTCATATTCGTTTGGTAAATCTAAAATTAATTCAGTAAGTGTATCTAATCCAAGATGTAATCTTTCAGAACTTGTTACACCTTGAAAAAAGCTACCTGCTTTAATTTTACGAATTAAGATAGGAAGTTCGATTTCAACATTAAATTCAATACGGACTAATTCAGATTTATTATTTTCAATGGTTCTTTCAAGATAACCCACTGTATCTAATTCTTCAATAGCAATTTTTTCCATAGTGTTTAATGTTCTATTTTTAAACACATTGAGAATAAATGGAAGATCAGTATAGTTAACTACAACAGAAACGTTAGGGTTTGCTTCTTTAATTGCTGACATTTTATTTGTCCATGTATTTATGAAAGAGATAATATTTTACAAAATTAGAGTGTTAAAGTCAACAAAAAATACCGCATTAAGCGGTATTAAAAGATAAAAAAAGTTTTTTAAAATTAATTTTTATTTTTTTAAATAAAGAGTATTTCCTAACAGTTTCTTTATATTTGTAATCCATAGCATAAAGAGCTTCTGTGAACTCATATGAGTTATCATTATCATTACAGTTTAAACAAACAGTATGCGTTTCATTTCTATGTTCTCGAATATAAACAAATCGCCAATTATATTGTTTAACTAACTCTTGAACTTTTAATAAATTTTTAGATTGGATACGTGTAGTTAATTCCATAAGAAAATCCTTAAAAATTAATGATTACTAAAAATCATTTCATCGTCAACAAAAATTTGACAAAAATAAAATCCAGAAAGATTTGCAATACTTTCATTAATATTAAATTCAATATTACAAACATTATCTTCTGAAACAATTGCTTTTACTTTTTTACCTTCAAATTTTCCGTAAAAATAAAAATCCCCACTATCAGCAGAAGAGAAATTAAGTTTAAGATTTATTAGTTTATTGAAAATTTCTTTATTTAGAATGTCCATAAAATTTCACCTTTTAATAATGAGTTTGTATTATATCAATTAAATAAAAAAAAAGCCACTAAAAGTGACTTTTTTTTAATAAATTTAACTTTTCTTATAAAGGTGTATAGAATTTGAAAAAACAGGATGTTTTAAATAAGCATAGGTTTTAGAAAATTCATATTTAGGTTGACTTTTTTCAATAAATTCAATATTTGATTGAATATTATGATTAATAAGAATATTAATTTCACCACAAGGTTGAAAACTTTCCTTATTATCTTTTTTAACTGTACAAAAAACATCACGAATGTATTTAGAAATAAAAATATCATCAATTTTTTGAAAAAAGCAAACCAAGTTGTTTATTTTTTCAATATTTAATTTTTCAATATCTATTTTTTCTATTTCTTCAATAATATTAAATAATTCTAATCTAGAAATAGTAATACTATCATATTGATTTAAAAGAATAGAATCAACAGTAAAATCAATATCAGATTTTTGAGTAGTATCATTACTTAATGAAATACTTTTTTTATCGAATAAATCAGGTACAACTATTGGAGAAAGCATATCAATAATTGGATGATTTAATTTATTAATTAGTTCTAATAAATTACTCCAATCACCAGTATTTCTATTTATATTTTGAATAAATTCTTTACTTTTAGCATCAAAACTTTTAATTTTTTCTTCCAAAATTGTTCGTGTAATTTTCTCAATATTGTTATCTTCATCCATAGGATAATAGTGTATATCCATATTTAAAGTGTGATTTTTAGTTAATTCAAAATCATCATTTGAATATGAATTTTTAATTAAATTTGAAATTTCATGAAAAATTAAAAAATTAACTTGTTCTTGTGATAGATTATCAATAAAGTTTTTATTCCAAGAAAAAATAATTTCTTGTCCATAAGTATAAAGTCCAGTAGTGGGTATATCATTCCTTTCTTTAAATAAAATTAAACAAGCAAAATCACCGATATATCGAAATTCAAAAAATTCTATTTTATTAAGAAAGTTTAATATAGAAGTTTTAATTTTATGGTGAATATCATTACTTTGTGCTATTTTTTTTATTTTTAAATCCTATATAATTTTAGAAAGTTAATTATAGCAAATAAAAAATAAAAGTTAACGTGGTTTTCGTCCCTTGTAAGTATCAGTGGGAGAATCAGGATTATTGTTATTAAATTTTTCTATACCTTTTGGTAATTCAAATTTAGGTAAAGAAGCCTTTTCAATAATTGTTTTGAATTCATTTAATTCATCTTGAGATAATGAATTAATGTCAAAAGGTTGTTGATGTAGAGCTTGCATTTTTTCTTTTGCTTCTTTATATCGATCCATAAGAAATTTATCAGCGTCCCCAAATTCGAATTTTTCTATCATAGCAGGAGTAATACCTGTTAAATTTTGAGTATTTTTGAATAATTCAGCATCTTTTTCGGGAAAAGGCTCATCTTCTTTTGCTGCCGACTTTGGTTTGGTAATTGATTTATATCTTTCTTGAAATGTTTGACCAAATCTTTCAAGCCCTTCTGATTCCATTTCATGGGTAGTTGTTTCTTGTTCATTAATATGTGTAACATTGTCTTTTTTATCTTTCATAAAAATCCTTTTTTGTTTAGTGATATTTTAAATTATACCATAAAAAATAACAAAGCCACTAAAAAGTGACTTTTAAAAATTAATATGCAGTAGTATTAGTCATATGATGTGTAGTTGTAACCATTCCTTTTAAAGAAAATAAAGATTCATCAATTTCATTCATTGAAAGACCTGTATTTTTTTGAAGGAAGCGGGTAGCAATAACAGTTGCTGCTCTAATTTCAATTTCAAGTTTTGAGTTTGCTTCAATATTTTTTTCATTATCAACAATATCAGCTAAATAATCTGAATATGTTAAGCATTCGAAATGTCTTAAAATATTAGGAATATGATAATCAACAGGAATAGGTAGGTCTTCAAAATCATTAAAATAGGTTACTCCATTTCCAAGATCTCTGTTTAGCCTTTCAAAAGTCATAGGTGTTAATACAGTTCTTTTCATAAATGGATCTTCTGCAAAACTTTTAAATGTTGTTTTTAACAATTCTACAAAAAGTGGTGTATTTTGATCAAAATCATTTTCTTCTTCAATCATATTTTGAACAAAAACAAAAAATGGAAAAGTAGGGTTTAATTCTGCAATACGAATGAATTCATCTAAGAATTGAAGTTTTTCATTTTTTAAAGGAACAAAATGATATTCCATAAGTAAGTCATAAGCAACACAAGCTTGATAATGAAATTCTTGCTGAATTGGTAAAACATAATTAATATTATCTTCTTTCAATTTTTTTAGAAACGCTTGTTCGAAATTATAAGAATTATAACCATCAGGTCTGTAACAAGGTCTACCATAGAAATAGCAAAAATTAACACTATTCAAAATAATAGAAGCAACTAAAAGTTGTTGAACATCAAATTCGTGTTTTGGTTCTGGCTTTTCTTGTTCTTTTGTGAGTTCTTCAACCCTATCCCATAAATTTGATAAATTATCATAATTAATAGTAACATTTTGAGAATCATTAGTCATGTCTTCGCAAAAAGAATAAAAGTTTTCTAAGTTCATAAAGATCCCTTTGAAATAAATAAAGTGTTATTTTACAAGAAAAATAAATAAAAATCAAATCAATAAATTAAAAAAAAGAGTTGAATAATTTTCATAAAAAATTTATAATATCTATTCTTTAGAAAACAAATAGGTTTTTAAAATGGGTAAAGCACAAAATTTTATAGATAGTGACGAATTTTCTCTAATAATTAAAGATTATATTATTTATCTTCCGTTGAAAAATGTGAAATATTTTTCCTATTCAACCAAGAAAAAAATAGTTAATGAAATAACGATAAAATTGAACTTATTATCATTTACTTCAAAAGAAATACTTTCAAAGTGTATTCAAGAATTAGGTTATGAAATTAATGAAAAAATGGAAGTGAAAGTAAAAAACGAAGATCCCAAAAAATCAGAAATGGGTATTTATAAAGAATTTTGTCATGAATTTTTAAGTTTATATCTTGAATTAACTTTAAATTCATATTCAAGTTATAAAGATAAATCAAAATTGCTTTTATTAATCAACAAAAGAGTAATGAAAAATTCTATTAACAATATAATTGCTGATTTAAAAACTTATTTAAATAAAAAAATAAACTTAGATATTTTCAAAAAAATGTATTTTAAAGAAGCTTAAAATATTTAAAGATTAAAAAGAAAAACCCTCATTTAGAGGGTTTTTTTATATAAAAATTATTATTTGTAAATTGGTTTAAAGTATTCCATTCCTATCCACAATCTCTTTCCAATTAAATGTTTATATTTATTGGTTTTATCTTTTTTGGTATATTCAAGAGTAATATGTGGTTTGTATTCATAGTCGTATTTGTAACCTTGATTTACAAAAAACTGATGACGTTTATGAGCTAAATCACAATCAACCAATGCCACTACCACACCAGCTTTTTCCCAAAAAACAATATCAGTAATGATAGCCAAGTCTTCTTCTGTCGAAGTAGAAAAAGCCCCATTACCAGAAAATTCAGAAAACATAGTAGTAATATGTTTATCTTTTAACTCATTATCAAGAACTTTAAGTGCTGTATGAAAAAATACTTTTTGCATATAATTACCTTTTATCGAAACGAAAAAGAAATAGTTGAAGATTCATCAATATGAGAATGATTTAAAACATTCTGAATTAAGATAACAGCCTTAACCGCATCGTTATCAACATCTTGAATTCGAGTGCTATAATCAAGAGCATAATTTTTAAAACGTTCAAAAACAGAAAGAAAGTATTCCATATTACTTTTTGAGTTTGCTTCAAAAGGTGTAGAAAAACCATTGACTTGAAGATTATCAACATTAGTACCAAGAATTTTATTTGTTTCTTTGGTTGTAGTCTGAGGAAGATGGATTTCTTCATTATTAACTTTTAAAACAAGATTCATGCTCATTGATAAATTCCTTAATTATTAAATAATATGTTGTATTATAGCAAAAACAATAATTTATTACAAGCTGCTAATAAATTCGATAATATTTTTATTTGTATAAGGACAATGATGATGTCCATAGTAGCTTTCTTTAAATAAGAAATCAATATCATTAATAGAAATAGTATCATTGGATTTTACAAGCGAATTTTCAAACAAAAATTGTCGTTCAAAAATATACTTTATTTCTTTTTTAGCTCTTTTGAAACCATTTATATAAAAATTAATTTTCCCTTTTTCAATTCGTAATTCAATTTTAGCCGTTGAATAAAAAGTCAAACAAATAGGTGTTAAAAAATCAACATCTTCTGAGTTATTACAATCATAAATCAACGGACTATAACAGACAGAAAATTCAAGTATAAAGCCCTCTTTTTTTCTAAGATCTGATAAAGTATCTGTTTTTGATTTATTTAAAATAAATTGATCTAAACTTTCTTTTTGAATAGAAAAATTTTCAACAATTTTTGATTTAAGTTCAGAATTTAACAAATCTTTTAAATTTTTAATTTTTTCTTTTTTATCTTCTAAATGATTTTGTTTTTTATGATTTTCATTTTCATAAAATTCATAAATAGATTTAGCATTGTTATTAATAAAATCAATATTTTTTTCAATTTCTAAATGAATGTTTTTTAAAAGTAGAAATAAATCAGTTTGAGCAAAGAAAATATCTTCCAAAATTTGATTATATTCAAAATCAGACATTCTTCTTGAAAACTTTTTATGTTCTATTGAGTACTTACTTGAATAAAAGTTTCTCCAATTTAAATAAGAATTAACTTCTAATTCTTTTGTAATAAAAACATTATATGAAAAATAAACATCTTCTTCAAGATAAGTAAATTTAAAGATAAAAGAAAGAGTTAAATCTTTATCTGGATCAATGCTAAATTTTATTGAGTTAACATTTTTTGTATATTTAAATTCAAAATTATCAAATTGAATCTCTTCAATACTATTTTTATTTAATTCTCTGTATTGTTCAAGGTAGGTCTGTATTTTATTCATATTATAGCTCTATTTTAAAATATTTAATGGCTAAATTATAACAAGTTTTGATAAAAAATACAATAAAAAAAAAGACCTTTTCAAAGGTCTTTTTTAATTATCACAATAAAGATTTAAAACTTAAAGTCAGTTACAAGTTTTGTGTTATCTTTTTGTTCGACAACTTCAAAGGTAACAGTATCACCAGTTTTAAGAATTAAACACTGTTTAATAGTGCTGCTATTACATTCAATTACAGTGTTAGGTGAATCTTGAAGTCTAATGAAAGAGATAATAGATTCATTAAATCCTACCATATTAAAAGCTTCAATAATTCCTGAAAGTGTTTCTTTTTCCATACTTTCAATTAGCTTTTCTTGATAATCTCCAAGCTGAGAGAACTTGTTAAGAGCACTTTCAAGATCTTTACCTACTGCAACTTTATTAATGTTAATAGCATCAACAACCGCCATTTTAATAACCAAGTTTGTATGATTACTTACAATAGGAGTAATCCAAATTTCTCTATCTTCGTCAATTAGATATTTGATAGGCATAACAGCTTGCCAATTATCAGAATCTTTACCAAGAGTAGATTGAACAGCATTAATAATACCATCTTCATCTACACCTTTTGATTTAATAATAGTGACTTTACCTGTTCTGGTATCTACAAATACTACATCAACAATTGAATCATTTGTTTCACCTTCTGATGTCATACCACTAAACCAAGCATAACCATTTTTTGTAGGAACAAAGAACATATCGTTACCCTGTCCATAAGTATAGTCAGTAAGTTTAGTAGCAAAGGTGCTTCCAATACTTTCCCAATAACCTTTACGATAAGTACCCCAATCATTAACTAAATCTTTAACAATATGCAGGTCATAATTAATTTCTAACCATTCAGGTGAATTTTCCATAGTATAAGGAGTATATGTATCATTAGCAAAGTCATAAATAATTACACCATTAGGAGCAAATCCCCGAACACCTACATTAGTTTTAATATCATAAGCAACCATATAAGGAACAAAGTTATCATCAAGAACAATTCGATAGCTACTTGAAATAACACTTGGATGTTTTGAATGAAAATCTCGAATCAAGTTTCTATCATAGTAACCACCCAAACTTTTTTTCATAGAAAAAGTAACATCTCGATCAAATCCACTACGAACTAATTCAGCCACAGGATTTTGTTTTTTAGCTTCAACAATGATATAAGCATCAATATCGCCATAATTATTTTGTTTAAAAAAGCCAGAATATTCAAGAGGGAAAACCCAATAAGTTTTATCATTAATAACTTGAATAGAAGAAGCACTTTCACGAATTTCTAAAACAGTACCAAGAGTAACATCATCAGAAGTTGATTCTGAAAGAGCTTTTTTAGCTAAATGGAAAGCTGTTTTATAAGGAATATATCTTACTTTACCTTCAAGTGGTTCATAATAAAAATCTTTAATAGCAGCAGGATCATCAATTTCTACTACTTCAATTAGATTTCCAAATTTTTCACCTTGAGTGAATTTTGTTGAAGTCAGCATAAAGAAACTAAAAATTAATAAATTAACAGTTAAAAAGATCCAACCATTAGATTTAAAATGCCATTCACTACTATAACTTGTTTTATAAAATCTGTTATTAGTTAAAAGTAAATAACCAACATTGAAATAAATCCAAGCAAAAAGAAAGAAATAAACATTAAATCCAACTGGAATATATAACCAAGTAGCTTGTGGAATAATGATTGCACTCCACCAAAGGCAAACCTGATGTTTAAATGGTTGTTTTTCTTCTTTTGTATAAAGCTTTGCAACAAAGCCACCTAAATACATAAATAAATAAGCTAAGACAATATTTAAAATAATAGAAATCATAAAATTTTCCATTTGTTGAATTGAGATATAATTATATCAAAAAGTATTTAAAAAATCAAAAAAAAAGGACACAAAATGTCCTTTTATTATGATTATTTATCCATTATTTCTTGAAGTTTATCATAGCCTTCTCTTAGAAAATCAAGTGCTATCATTTGACTTTCTTTGTCGAGATTTAATAATCTATCACCGATTAAGTCTATATCAGGAGAACCTTCTTTAAAATCAGGATTAATAAAAGCAATAGTTATACAATATTCTTTTGGCAATTCATCTTTTGGAATATCTTTTTCTTGTCTTTTTGGTATATATTGTCCATTTTTAACATATCCACCATGCCAACATTCAGGATTTGGAACTCTTTCGAGCCATTGAATAAGATCAAATCCATTTTCAGGATTTGAAAATTGCTCAATTTGTCCATTTTTGTTTTTAGAGTAAATGGATTTTACTTTTAACTCTATATTTAGTTTTCTCATTTTAATTTAATCCAATAACTATTCCAAGATTCAATACCAACATCAACGTGTTCATTACGTACTTCAATGCTTTCAATATCATTATCTTGAATCCAAGCTTTAATATCATTAATAACCTGTGTTACAGGAAGTTTTGTTTCTTCTAAAAGAGTAATTAAATTTTTATTAATATTATTAGTAAAAAGAGCACCATAATAATTTCTGCCAAAAATTTCTTTGGTATTGGTGATAAATACCTTACCATTTTTATCAGTTTCCAATTTACGTTCACCGTCAGCAATTTGTTTTGTAAATACTTTTAAATAAGTAAAAAGGTCTTCTACATTTTTAATTTCACGAAGTGTTTTTGAGTCTTTTTGATCTTTAAGGCGTTGAATTTCATTGGCTTCTTGTTGAAGTTTATCGTTAACAAGTGATTTAATTTGAGAACCTAACATAAAATATTTCCTAATTGATTTCAACAAATTAATTATATAAAAATATAAGAATAAAGTCAAATAAAAAACAAAAAAAAAGCCACTAAAATAGTGGCTAAAAAAGGTACGTAAACTGTTTTCAATATTTTAACTGATTAACGAATTACAGTTATTAATTTTAATCAGTATCTTTTGTCGAAACAAAAGTGATAAATTTGGAGCGGAATGTAGGAGTCGAACCTAAATTTGAAATCCTGTCTAGAATGATAACAAAATATCTGTTAAAGTTACCATTAACAACTTCAATATCCACTATGTACAGTCATGAATATTAAAATTACAGAACATTCCGCAAAATGTTATTCTATAAGAGAACGATTAAATTATATTATTATAGAAATAAGTTGTCAACAATTATTTTAATCTTTTTCATTAAGATTAGAAACTTTTTTGCTTACTTTTTTTCTACCCATTCATAAGTAACCCAAGTATTAGTATCAGGAAAATATTCTTTCCATTGTTTAGACCATCTACCTACTAAAACCATAGTCATAGTGTTAGGTTTAGCATAACCAATAGAATGACAATAATTTCTTGCTAAAAAACGTGGTTTAAAGAATTGATTAACCACTTTATCAATAATTTTGCCATCTTCTGTTAATACTTTTTCATGATAGTAACCACGTAATAAAAAAGCATATGCAGGAAAAGCATGAGTGTGAAATCGAACTTGATCAATCGTATTCCATTTATAAAAAATAATAGAAAAAAGCTCTTTGCATTCAAATAAAGTAAACTGAGTTACAGAGCCTTCACCAAGTGCTACTTCTTTTGTAGTAAACATTTTAATATTTTTAATAATATCAATAATTTTCTTCATAAAATAACACCCTCAAATATCCAAATAACTATGTACATTATAGCATAAAAACTGTATAAAAAACTAAAAATATATTCTAAATTATTCTATTTTTTAGAACATTATTTACTAAAAATAATAATTTTAATTTCAAAAAAAAGGATTAATATATAAATACAAAAATCAAAAAACAGGAGAATAAAAATGAAAATATTAGCATTTGGCGCAAGTAACAGTAAAGATTCAATAAATCAGAATTTAGCACATTATGCCGCCAGAAAAATATCAAAAGGAAGATATAATATAGAAATGGTAGAATTAAGCAATTATGAGCCAGAAATATATAGCATAGATAGAGAAATAAAGCATGGAATCCCTTCAGAAGCAAAAGACTTATTAAATAAGATAGAAGAGTCAGATATAGTAGTTATATCATTTGCAGAGCATAATGGAAGCTATACAGCCGTTTATAAGAATATATTCGATTGGATGTCTAGAATCAATCCAAAAGTTTTTAATAATAAAAAGTTAGTTTATTTATCAACCTCACCTGGTGAATATGGTGCAGCTAGTGTACTTGCAGCCGCAGTAGGTTCTGTATCTTATTTCGGTGGTGAATTAATAGGTTCTTTATCAGTCCCAAATTTCCAAGAGAATTTTTCAGTAAAAAAAGAAGAAATTATTAATCCAAATTTAAATGATAAATTAGAAGAAATAATAAAGGGATTGTAAAATCCCTTTAATCTAAATTTAAAAAAGCATTAACATTAAAAAAAGTTAAATCATTTTTATAATAATTGAAACTTCCTGTATCAATATATATGGAGTTGTTCATCATTCCTGCTTTTTCTACAGGGGTATGCCCAAAAACAACATAATCAATTCCTTTTATCTCTTGGTGTTTGTTTTTTGGGATATCATTGTAATAAGAAAAATTCCAGACATTAAAATTAACTTGATTAATATTTTTCCAATCATATTCAAAAACGGCAGCATGAACCACCCCGATTTTTTGATTTGTTTGAGGAATATTTATCTCCAATGAAGAAAAACATTTTTTAAATAGTTTATTTCTTATTTCAAATAATTCTTCAAAAGAAAAGTCATCCATCCATTTAGCACCCATTCCTTCTTTAAATTGTTGATATACATCAATTTTGGATCTGTCTTTTTTCTCTAATTTATGAGCTTGAATATGCATCATAATATTAACAAAAGCAAATTCATGATTACCAAATAATAAAATAGTATTAGGTCTTTTTAAAAGATAATCAATGGTTTCAGGTGTTTGTTTGCCTTTGTTAATAAAATCACCATTAACAACCACTATATCTTTTTTATCAATGTTATTATCTTTTAAATTTTTTTTAAATTTATCAAGATGTCCATGTATATCACCTACAATATAACATTGTTTTTTTAAATTAATTTTTTTAGGTTTAAAAAATAAATCTTCCATAATAATATTTTCCTTAAATATTATTAAATTATAACATAAAAAAAAACCTATCCAAAGGATAGGTTTTTAAAAATATTAATATTAACTAAGCAGGAATGACAGTACCTTTAAACATTTTAGCATATTCTACAGCCGTACCAATTGCCATTTTATTGCTAACGCCATCTTCGTATTGTACTCTTGCAACAGGAAAACCATGAGTTTCAGCCATACACATAGAGCCTTCATATTGATAATGTCCTTGTTTAGCGAAGTACATTAATAATTTAAAATAATTATTTTTACCAAAAACCTTGCAAATTCCAATAAGGTTATAAATAAAAAGATAATGCAAAGGAATATAAAATATTAAAACTAAAAAAGTTAAAGCAATTAATTTTGAAAAATCCATTATTTATTCTCCTTAATAGTGTAAGAACGTGAATCATCCATATCTGTATGAATTGTATGACGTTTTAAATTAGTAATAAAAGAACGATCTTGATAATCTGATTTTGTTTCAATATTTTCGGTAGATTGAACATCAACAATTAAAGCATGATAGCTGTCTTTTAATTGTTTATTTTGAGAAATTAGTTTAATAATAGTGACTAAAAGAACAATAATAATTAACACTGGAAAAATAGACATTTTTTAAGCCTTTAATTTTTAAATGGATAGATATTATACAAGTAAAAAGCAATAAAGTCAAAAAAATTATTTTTTCTTGAATATTTGTCCAATTAAAAATACAAGCCAAGCAGTAAACCATCGACTAAATAAACTTGAAAGCCCGATAAAGATAAAATAAAAAATAGAAAGATCAGAAAATAGTTGTTTTATTTTAAAAAAATCTCTACTTTGATAATCAAAATCCACTTGAAATGATATAATCAAAAAATAAGTTAAGGATACAAAGAAAGCAATAAAGAAAGCACCTGTTAAATAATCAGTGCGCCACTGTTTCAAATAATCAATAATGGAAAATATTAATCCAGCAATAAAAGTTGAAATAAAAACAAACAGCATTAAAGCTAAAAAAGATTTTAATATAGCATCACCAAGTCCAAAATCCATAAGTTATCCTTATAAAAAAATCTCATTATTTCTAATGAGATTCTAAATTTAATTATCTATTGCGTATACGTTTAGGTTTATTCCTTTTTCTATTGTTTTCACCTTGATAAAGACCTTGTTCCTGTTTTCTTTTAGGATCTTTTCTCATTTTTTCAACGTTTACATTGTGCATAAAATTTTACCTTTGTATATTTGTTAAACGATCTTGCGAGATCAATATTATATTAACAAAAAAACAAAAAAAAATCAAGATTAAAAATAAATTATTTATCATTATATAGAGACTGAATTTCTTCTGCTAATTGTTGAGTGTCAGTGTTATATGATATTTCGTATTCTTCATTGTTTAATTCAACTGAAACTGGTTCACCAACAGTAATAGAAGTTGCTCTCGCTTCATTAAGAAATTTAAAAACATGAAGAAGTCTTGAAAGATCTAAATTATCAGCAGGTTCTATTTTAATAGTTGACATTATATTGTCCTCAGTTGAAAAGAATTTGGCTCAAGGGAGTTTGGTAAGAAGCCTTGCCCAAGAAACTGCTACTCTTATGAAAGCTCTCACTACAAAACTATCATAAAATTTAAACTTATAAACAAAATCAGCGAAAATGAATATAAGTTAATTGCCTAAACAATATCTTAATTATACAAAAACATTTATAAAAAATCAAATAAAAAAAGCCCTTGAAGTTATATATAGTAACGAAAAGTGTGTATATTTATGTATAAAGTCC
>CEPZ01009842.1_pt1 | contig 21716 bp, 26 predicted proteins | sample 530461 | NCBI WGS metagenome assembly CEPZ01 (sample SAMEA2620106, study PRJEB7988) | marine metagenome | isolation source: saline water (ENVO:00002010), including
GGAGTTTTTTCAACAGCATCAATCTTATTCAGAATCCGCAATGCTGGAACGTATTTTCTGTTGTTGATTACAGCATCCAGAAAGTCATCAAAGCTGACATTGCCCCGAATTGAAACATGCACATTCAGATATCCGAATTCTGTTAGGATGTCCTTAATGGACTGGTTATCCAGCTTGACGGAGCTTGATTTGTCAATAGTAATTCCGCCATACATTCGCTTTTTGATTTTCACTGCAGGTTCAGATTGGTCCAGTCGGAAATTCGCACCATACAATTCGGTTTCCATGCGTTCCAACTGCTCAGGTTTTGTAGCATCGATTAGTAGGACAACTAAATCAGCATTCCGGATAACAGAAAGCACTTCCTTTCCCCTGCCTTTTCCACCAGCAGCTCCTGAAACTAATCCAGGCACATCAAAAACCTGAATTTTTGCACAATTATAATTCATCATTCCAGGAACAACATTCAGAGTTGTGAATTCGTAAGCGCCAACAGGTGATTCGGCATTTGTGAGTTGATTGAGAAGTGTAGATTTGCCAACAGATGGAAATCCGACCAGAATTACAGTAGCATCGCCTGTCTTTTTCAAGCCGTAACCAAGACCTTGAGCCTTACCAACACTTGCAGATTTTGTCAGCTGCTCTTTCAGTCTTGCAAGTTTTGCTTTGATTTTTCCAATATGATGCTGAGTAGCCTTATTGTACTTGGTTGTTACAAGCTCTTCTTCAAGTTCTTTTATTTCTTCTTCAATTGCCATTAGTAGAAATATAGAAAGGTTGTTATAATATAAAGATAACCCTTCTCATCATAAGTCTTATAAACCATCAATAACACGAGTGACAAATGTCAGTATGAAGAAAATAGTAGCACTTTCAAATTTAGTAACAGACCTTATACAAAATATTAGCGAGGAGCATATGCAGTCTCTTGGTTTTGAGAAAGGGAAATTTCATATTGCAGAGACTGGAGAATTTGAAAAACTAAGAAAAGACCTAGGTGAAGGCACTAAAATCCCTGGAGGCTCAGCTGCTAATGTTGTTGCAGGAGCAACACAACTCGGCGCAAAAACAGGATTAATTGGAACTCTTGGAAATGATGAAGTTGGAACTTTTTACAAACAAGATGTTTTGAATCGAGGAATTGATGATTATATTGCAGAAAAACAAGGACAGAGCGGAGTTTGCCACACTTTCATCACACCTGATGGCGAGCGGACATTTGTTCTTGATTTTGGGGTTTCACAAGAATTTGAAATTCTCGGAACTCAATTTGAAAACTCTCATATTTTCCACACAACTGCTTACGAACTAAGCGGAACTAAAGAATTAACAAATAAGGCACTTGAACTTGCAAAAGAAAAAGGATTAGAAATCAGTTTTGATCTTGCAGATCCTGGAGTTGTTGGTAATTTCAAAGAAGAGATCAGACAAGCAATCACAGGAGCAAAGATTGTTTTCGCTAATGAGCAGGAAGCACTGACTTTTACAGGAAAAACTGATGCACATGAAGCTCTTGATGAAATTGCAAAACTTGCAGAAATTGCTGTTGTAAAGCTTGGGGAAAAAGGATCATTAATAAAATCCAGAGAAGAGAAGCACGAAATCCAGATTATTCCAATTGAAAATCTTGTTAATACAAATGGCGCAGGTGATGCTTATGCTGCTGGTTTCTTGTCAGCTTATTCTTCTGGAAAAACTTTGAAAGAGGCTGGAGAGCATGGCAGTGCATTTGCTGCTAAAGCTTGTATGAGTCAGGGCGCACGGATTTCTGAGTAGTTACGTTTTTAAACGCACAAAATAACTCTTAATTATGAAGAAAGAGGAATGGCTCGAGACTTGCAGACTTATTGGAGAAGAAGCAACAAGAGAAATTATGCATTATTACAAAAAGAAAGAGGGGACTGAGGAAATCGGCAGGGGCTACGGCGGTGACATGACAATGCTGGTGGACAAAGTTGCTGAAGATATTATTATCAAAAGACTAAAAGAAACTAATGAGAACATCAAACTTGTAACTGAAGAAGCTGGGATTGTGAATATTGGAAAGGGAAAACCAGATTATTATGTTTTTGCTGATCCGCTAGACGGCTCATTCAATTTCAAAATGGGAATTGGATATTTCGGAACAACTCTTGCAGTCCTAGATGCAAAAAAGAACGTGGATATTGTCGGCTACACTAAGAATTTCGTTAGCAAGAGCGAGTATTATGCCATGCTTGGCAAGGGTGCTTACAAGAACGGAGACCGGATTTACACTAGCCAGAAAGAAGCTCCTGAAGATATACTGCTGGAATGTTCATACAAGGCGAATTTTGACAGCATTAAAAAGATTACAGATGTTTTCCATACTGCCAGACACTCCAGAATGCCAGGAGCAATTGCTATTGATTACTGCAAAGTTGCAAGCGGAAGTTTTGATGCAGTGATTTACGCAGGGTCTTCAAGATATTTGGATGTTGTTGCAGGGAATTTCATTGTAAAAGAAGCTGGTGGAGTAATTACTGATTTTGCAGGAAACGAGAAAATCTACAAGGGAAATAAGTTGGCTGCAAAAGACTTGTTGGTTTGCGGGAACGAGAAAATCCGCGATTATATTTTAGGGAAAAAGAAATGATTACAGTTGTTTTAATAGAACCGCATTACTCAGGAAATATTGGCTCAGTTTGCAGAGCTATGAAGAATTTTGGTTTTACAAAACTGGAAATGGTGAATCCAAAAAAGATTACAGACGAAGCTGGGATGATGGCAGTTCATGCCAAGGATGTTCTGGAAAAAGCAAAAACACTGAAAAAATTTAATTTTAAGAAATTCGATTATGTAATTGGAACAAGCTGTGTTGCAACTGAAAGTGATGATTATTTTCTGAGAATGACAGTGTCATTAAAGCAGTTAAAGCAAAAGTTTGGGGCACCGGGGCGCAGGGGCGCCGCGGGGCCGAAACGGCGCTCCGGATCCACGGCGCTCCGGCCCACTGGAAATATTGCAATTGTTTTCGGTCCTGAGCCGTCAGGACTTTCAAATGAATTTCTGGAGCAGTGTGATATTATTGCAACAATTCCAACTTCCACAAAATACAGAAGCATGAATTTATCTCACTCAGTTGCAGTTGCTCTTTACGAACTTTCAGATTTGAAACAGGAAAGCACTGTCCGATTAGCAAATTCGAAAGAAAAAACTCTGATTAATCAGAACCTCAGCAAAATAGTAAAAGCAAGTGGCTACCCTGCTGAAAAGCACAAAGTATTTAACAGCATGTTTCAGAAGCTGTTAGGGAGGGCGGTAGTAACAGGACGAGAAGCAAACACATTAATAGGCGTCCTCAAACGTATAAGAAAGGCTTTAGGCGTTAGGCCTTAGGCGTTAGGTAATAAAACCCAACGCCTAACACCCATTCAGCTGCTCAAACAGCTCAAAACGCCCAATGCCTTTAAACAAGAGGTAAATAAAAAATGTTAGGCGCAAGCGGTTCAACACTTCAAACAATGATAAACTGGGGAATCATGTTATTCCTTTTCATGTTTATTCTTCCGAAATTATATTTCTACCAGATTTTCTCAAAACTGGAAATGAGTGCAAGGAAGCTAGAAGCACTCTCGGCAAAGGCACAGAGGGGTTTGCTAAAAGAAACTGAAAAATTCACAAGAAGCAAGAAAGGTGCAAAGGCAATTCTGAAAAGCTTCATAGACTTTTTCCTAATCCCGCCAGTCAGTCTTGACCCATTTGGAATTATGAAGAAGATGGAGCATATGATTGATCAGGCAGAGGACAGATTCAAAGACGTTGCAACACAGATTGCGCCAAAAGCAAACAGCGAGCAGATGATGAATGTGGATATGGGATTGCAGGCAAGCACGATGCTTCACCAGCTTGCAAAAATGGTCCGTCACTTTGTGGAAATGGCAAAGAAATTCAAGAACCTGCAGATTGCAATGATAATCCAGATGCAGATGCCAATACTTGAGAAAATTGCAGAGTCGCAGTATGACGGCATGGAGACTTTCCTTAAGGGAATGGCAATTGGCGATGCTGCAGGGCCACTGACAATCGCAAGCATGTTAGACAAAGAGGGCAAGGAAATTGCTCCTGATGTTATGGCTGTAACTGAGAAGAAATGGGGAAGGAACATCACTTTCATGAAAGCTAAGGGACCTGGCGGAAGGCTTGGAAAACTTGGATTAGCTGTTGAAAGAGCTTGCAAAGGTAAGAAAATCGCAAAAATAATCACTATAGATGCTGCTCAGAAGCTTGAGGGAGAGAAAACCGGCTCAGTTGCAGAAGGAATTGGAGTTGCAATGGGCGGACCTGGAGTTCAGAAGTCCAGAATCGAGGAAGTTGCAGTCAGACTCCGAATACCGCTAGACGCAGTTGCAATAAAGATGAGTCCGTTCCAAGCAATCAAGCCAATGTCAATAAAAGTGGTTAATGCAATTGACAAGGCTGTTGAGCGGCTTAGAATGAGAGTGAAAGCTGCACCGAAAGGTTCAAATATAGTTGTGATTGGTGTAGGTAACACTTGTGGCATTCCAAACACGAATAAAAATCTGAAATCAGTCATAAATGTTATAAAGAGAGAAGCCCGCAGAAAGAAGGAAGAGGAAAAGAAGAAACAGAAGAAAGGCTTCTTCAAGAAAGCGAAAAAAGGCGATTATGACGATGATGATTCTCCGAATGGAGGACCATCAAATCTTGGAATGTTTATGAGTTTCATGTATTCAAGGATAAGGCATTAGGCCTTGGGCGTTAGGTAACGCCTAAAGCCCATCAAGTTGACTCAAACAAGTCAAAACGCCTAACGCCTTTCAAAAAGAGGACAAACAAAAATGGGTGAACGAAGAGGAGGAATTTACGCAAGGTTCGATTCAAGACCGAACTGCAGAAAGAGCGAGCGAAAGCCTCGCAAAGGTTATGTTAAAGGTATTCCTGGACTCAGAATTCACCACTTCCACACTGGAAACAGGATGAGCAAATTTGATACAGAACTCTCACTGATTCCAGAAAACGATGTTCAGGTAAAGCACACAGCTCTTGAAGCAGCCCGTATTGGAGCTGGAAAAACACTTACAACTGCTCTTGGAGAGCAGAACTTTCATCTTTTAATCAGAACTTATCCGCACCATGTCCTGAGGGAGAACTCAATGGCTACTGGTGCTGGAGCTGACCGGTTTTCAAGTGGTATGAGCAAATCTTTTGGACGGCCTATTGGAATGGCTGCTCGCGTCAGACGCGGACAGAAAATTATGAGCTTGTTTGTTCCAAAAGCTTCTGAAGATGTTGCAAAAGACGCACTTCGAAGAGCTAAAATGAAATTTCCAGTGAAGTGCAGTACTAAGATTGAAAAGGTATTAGAGTAGATTTTTTGCAGAATAAATTGAGTTGTTGATGTTTTACTGAGGGGAGTGTAGAGTGTGGTGAATTAGAGTGTAGAACAATACTACATTCCACACTCTGGATAAATTTAACTAGACACTCAACACTCTAATAGCTACCCACTATTTATTTAAACCAACAGTAACTAGTCCGAGCAAGGAAGAATTATTAACTCGTATGAGTTAAAGAAAATTTATAAAAGCAACAACCAGAGGAGTAACAGATGAATATTTACATTCAAGAAGCCAACAATTTAGAACCCTATCTAGATTTATCTGAAATTTCTCCTAATAAAATTTTCACAAAAAGTGGAAATAAAACATATCAACTAAATGTTGCCACTCAAGGAGATGTTATAGTAACAAATCTTACGAAAGATAGACATAAAGGAACTTATTCAACAAATATTATTAAAATTCCGGATGGACACATTTGCTTATGGTACAAATGGAGAGCAGGAAGAAACCAGTATCAAAAAGATAACATTGGTTGGAGATTTAAGCATCTCATACTTCCGCAAAAAATACCACTAAATAAACAAACACTCAACACATTGGGGGTGTTACAGGCAGAAATGACTAAATACAGTAAAAGAGCTTGTTCGATTATTTTTACCAATGGAGAACCCAATTTGAACAAGATTGTTATGAAATTTTTCAAAAGATTTGGAGTATGTTTTAGAGCTTGGAGTTGGAACATTATTTTTAATTTTAAATTAAAAGAGAGAGAAACGAAAGATGGAACAAGAGTAAGAGAATGGCTATCAGAGAAATTTTGGCTTAATCGAGTTCAGATTAGCAGTAAAAGACGACAGAATGTGTTTATGACATATACAGGAAATAAACACTACAAAAATATGAGAGAAAGTACAAATAGACTTGGTAATCTTAGGATACTTTATTCAAACATAATTTTGTACCAATTGTCTTTAGAATTGCTTGAAAAAATAAAGAGAATTTTACCACAATTACCAGCTGAATTTACAAAATATTATCTGCAAGGATTAATGGCAGGAGAAGGAGACGTAAAACTAACTAAAACAAGAAGCGTGGATAGTATTCGGATAGGCTGTATGAACGATAAAGAGAAGAAATTTTATTCAGAATGCCTTAGCAGATTAGGAATTGTTTCACGTGTTGAGAAAAATGGTGTTACAATAAACAACCAAAGAAATTTTGTTAAGGTATATAAACATCAATTGCTTAGTTTGCACCAAAAAAGACAGGAAAAGTTTTTGGAAGGTATGAAACAGTTCAAACGTATACCAGCTGAGGTAAAAACTGTCTTAAATGAAATAAAGAACATTTAAAAGTGAGGAAAACAAAGAGCATAAAATGAACTATATCGTTTGGGCTAAAGATCTTAACAAAGAAAAGGTTGAGATAGCTGGTGGAAAAGGAGCACAACTAGGTGAATTAACAGCTGGTGGGCTTCCGGTTCCGGAATGTTTTGTAGTAACTGCTCAGACTTACAAGAAATTTGTTGATGACGCAGACATAATTGAGGATATAAACGAAATTCTGAAAGATCTGGATGTTGAGGATAATGATAAACTGCAGAAAGCTTCAAAAGACATAGGAAGCATGATAACCGGCTCTCCAATGCCTGAGGATATGCAGGAAGAAATCAAACAGGAGTATTTGAAAATCAAGTCCACAGATGATATTATAATTGCCGGTACAGGACAGGAGCAGGGCGAATATGTTGCTGTGCGCTCATCTGCAACAGCAGAAGACCTCCCAGGAGCCAGTTTTGCAGGCCAGCAGGCAACTTTCCTGAATATAAAAGGCGGGACAGATCTGATCACTGCTGTAAAGGAGTGCTGGGCCAGCCTTTTTACTGCCAGAGCAATTTATTATCGGGTTAAGAAAGGTTTTGACCATGAAAAAGTTCTGATTTCAGTTATCGTGCAGAAAATGGTGGATTCTGATAAATCCGGAGTTATGTTTACAGTAAATCCAGTTGATAATGACCGCTCAAAAATTTCAATTGATTCAGCTTGGGGACTGGGAGAAGCAATAGTAGGCGGGCAAGTCACTCCTGATCACTTTTTAATTGACAAGAACACTTTGGAAATTGCTGAGAAGAGAATTTCAAAAAAGAAATTCATGTACACTCGAAATATTGCAGCTGGAAAAACTGAGAAAATGGTTCTTACTGACGAAACAGCTAACAAGGAATCTGTTACAGATGAGGAAGTTAAGAGAATTGCAGAGCTTGGAAAGAAAATTGAAGAGCATTATGATTATCCGCAGGATATTGAGTGGGCTATAGATGGTGATAATTTGTATATTCTGCAGTCAAGGCCGGTTACTACTTTGGGTGATGGAGAAGAACAGAAGTCAGTAGTCAGCACTCAGCAGTCAGAAAAACCGACCACTGACAACCGACCACTGACCACTGAACCAACAGGCGACAGCCTTGTAAAAGGTTTCGGAGCCAGCCCTGGAATCGGCGGCGGGAAAGTCAAAATTATAGCCAGTTCTGAAGAACTGGACAAAGTTCAGAAAGGCAATGTGCTTGTAGCGAAAATGACAACTCCTGATATGGTTCCTGCAATGGAGAGAGCATCTGCAATTGTCACAAATGAGGGCGGAGTTACCTGCCATGCTGCAATTGTGTCTAGAGAACTAGGAATACCGTGTATTGTTGGTTCTGAAAATGCCACAACTGTTCTAAAAGACGAGCAGGAAGTTACAGTAGATGCAAATCAAGGCATTGTTTTCCCTGGAATAAAAGCAGGAGCAAGCACTGAACCAAAGAAACTGGAAACAGCTGAGAAAATTCCTACAAAGACAAAGGTTTATGTTAATCTTGGAATTCCAAGCAAGGCAGAAGAAGTTGCTGCACTGCCTGTTGACGGTGTTGGCCTGATGCGCGAGGAGTTCATAATTGCTTCGCAGATTGGAGAGCATCCACTTGCAATGATTGAGCGGGGTGCTGCACAAGAATTTATTGACAAATTAGCTGAAGGAATTCAGGAAGTTGCAGAAGCATTTAATCCAAGGCCGGTTGTTCTGCGGTTGAGTGATTTGAAAACTAATGAGTATCATGATTTGAAAGGCGGAGAGAAGTTCGAGAATCCTGAAGATAATCCAATGATTGGATGGAGGGGGTGCTCCAGATACACTTCTGACAAGTATAAAGAAGCTTTCAAGCTTGAGCTGAAAGCTGTAAAGAAGGTCAGGGATGCTGGTTTCAAGAATATTGTAATAATGCTGCCGTTTGTCAGGAAGCTTGAGGATGTTACTAAAGTTACTGAATTAATGAAAGAAGCGGGGCTTGAGCGAGGAGAGGATTTGAAACTCTGGATAATGGCTGAAGTGCCTTCTGTTGTTGTTCTTGCTGATGAATTTGCTAAATTAGTTGACGGATTTTCAATTGGAAGCAATGATTTGACTCAATTGACAATGGGTGCAGATCGTGATTCTGAATTGCTTGAAAAGCTCGGTTACTTTGATGAAAGAGATGAAGCTGTTTTGCGATCTATTGCTCGATTGATTAAATTAGGAAATGCTGCTGGAATTACTGTTTCAATTTGCGGACAGGCGCCAAGCACAAAGCCTGAGATTATCAAATTCTTAGTTGAGAAAGGAATTACATCCATAAGTGCTAATCCTGATGTTGCTGTGCAGACAATGAAAATGGTTGCAACTGAGGAGAGTAAGATTACACTTGCTAAGGATGAAGCTGAGAATGAACAGCCAGTTGCTCCTGTGCCAGCGCCGGTTACTCCTGCACCAGAACCTAAAGCCCAAAGCCTAACGCCTAACGCCCCTGAACAAGAAGGAATCTTAGAGAAAGTAGCAGATGCTGTTGGCGAAGTAGGGGAGAAGATTGGCGGGTTGTTTCATCACGAGAAAAAGGAAGAAGAACAGCAATAGCTAACATTTTTATACAAACCAACCAATAAGTATCATTATGGGATTATTTCGTAAGAAAAAGAAAAAAGAAGAGCCAATAAAAGATAATGAGAGTGATGATAGCAAGCTTGTAAGACACTTTATCTGGGTTTCAGAAGAAACACAAGAAGAGGTTGATAGTGGACGAGTTGAGACAAATCAAGAGAAAGATGAAACACCAGTTACATGGGTGAAAAAAGAAGATGAATTAAAAGATGAAGATGTGTCTAAATTACTGAAAAAAAGCCATGAATTTTACAAAAACAAAGATTGGAAGAGTGCAATGAATTGTCTAGATAGAATACTGGAACTGGACGAGAACAATACCATTGCACTATTGAACAAGGGTGTAATATACTCAAAAAAAGAAGAGTATAAAAAAGCTATAACACATTATGAAAAAACAGAAAAACAATTAAGATTGAAGAAAAAGAAAACCGCACGTCTTTACTTTAACTGGGCAGCTGCTCTTTATAAATTAGGTGATATTGAAGGTGCAATTGAGAAAAATGAAAAACTTATAAAGGAAGACCCAAACTTTAAAAGCGCATTACATAATAGAAGCGCGTTTAGAATAAAATTAAAACAACAACAGGAGAACAGCAATAGCTAACCTTTTTATACCAAAACTTAGAGCAATTTATTATGCAAGAACAGATTTTACAAGCAGTTCAGGAAAAAGGAGCAAAGACAGTAGGACTGCAGGTGCCTGAAGGCCTGAAGAAAGAGGCTGGAGAGTGGATGCAGGAACTGGAAAAGAATGGAATCCAGGTTTACACATTCATTTCACCATGTTTTGGAGCATGCGACTTGTGCCACGAAGATGCTAAAGAGCTTGGCTGTGAAGTTTTAATTCACGTCGGCCACTCAGATATTGGTGTTGAAACTGATATTCCAGTGCTTTATGTTGAATACCAGTCTGAATTAGATATTTCTAAAATCACAGAGAAGGCAGGGAAAGAAATTAAAGAAACAATAATCTGCTTAACCACAACTCTGCAGCATATTAAACAGCTCAGCAAAGCTAAAGAAATCCTGGAAGAAGCTGGAAAAGAAGTTGTAATTGCAGAATCTGGAACACGGGCAAAATATCCTGGTCAAATTCTCGGATGCGATCCAGGAGCTGCTCTGAACCAGGAAGCAGAAGCATATCTGCATATCGGAACCGGAAACTTTCACCCTTTGGAAATCGCGCTTGCAACTGGAAAGAAAGTTTATGTTGCTGACCCTGAACTTGGAGAAGTAAGGATTTTTGAGGATGAAAAAGACAAATTCCTCAGAAAACGATTTGCGAAAATTGAAAATTCAAAAGAAGCAAAGAAAATTGGAATTCTGCTCAGCACAAAAACCGGCCAGAACCGAAAGGAGCTGGCAGAGAAGCTAAAGGAAATGTGCAAAGAGCACGGGAAAGAAGCACAGATTCTGGTTACAAATCATATTAGCCCGGACAACCTGCTCGGATATGGTTTTGATGCTTATGTCAGTACAGCTTGCCCCCGAATTGCAATTGACGATGCTGACAATTACGACAAGCCGCTTCTGACACCGCAGGAACTTGAAGTTGTGCTTGGAATTAGGGAATGGGAAAATTATAAATTGGATAGATTCTAGGCCCCCAGGCTCCTATGCCCCTATGCCCCTAAAACTTATAAACACCCAAAAACTCTGAAATAACCTAATAAAATGGATATCAACATTACTAAAGACGAGAAAGAACACATTGAACTAGAAATTGTTGGGGAAACTCACACTCTAGTAAATGCTCTAAAAGATGAATGCTACGAAGACAAGAAAGTTAGAAGCGCAGCTTACATGATTGCTCACCCATTAACATCCAGCCCAAAACTGATAGTCCGCACAAAAGGCGAGACTGCAAAAACTGCTGTGAAGAGTGCTGCATCAAGACTGGAAAAAGCTGCTGCTGAATTTGGAACCAAGTTCAAAAAGGCTTTATAATCAAATAACTAATTATTTCTGAAGAACTGTGAAAAAAAGAACACGTGACATATTAGAAATTGTAGCATATGTTTTTCTAGGTTATCTAATAGCTGTTGGTGCTAACAAGGGTCTTGCTTTTGCAATGGATACAAACTACCCTGTTGTTGCAGTTGTTTCATCCAGCATGGAGCATCACGAGGAAGTCACTTACAAAACCTGGTTCCTAGACCGCAAGTACGATGCTGAGGAAATGGGGAAATGGCCTTTTGAAGGAGGAATCAACAAAGGAGATATTGTTTTTGTTAAAGGACTTGAAAAAGATGAGGTGAAGCTTGGGGATGTTATTGTTTACAAATTCCAGACCACAGAACCAATAATTCACAGAGTTATCAAGGAGGAAGACGGAACTCTGCAGACCAAGGGCGATAATAATATGGATGTTGATCAGGATGACAGCATACCACCAATTAAGTCTGAGGATCTGCAAGGCAGAGCACTGTTCCGAGTTCCATTTTTAGGTTATGTTAAAATTGCTTTTATGAAAATTATGGGAGGTCTATAACAAAAAAATCAGCATGAATAGCAAGACCGAACCAATGTCAAATCAGGGCTTCGCCGAAGGCGAACGCCCTCGCGCTACACTCCGGAGCGCCACTCAAGAACCAGAGGATAAAATTGAAAGGAGGAGGTATTAGCGGAGATGCAGTTCTGTCCGAAATGTAAAGCAATGATGGCGCCAAAAGAGATTAAAGGCACAGATGATGTTGAAATGGTGTGTCCTAGTTGCGGTTTCAAAGAAGGCGCAGAGGAAGAATTGAACAGCACAGTTCAAGAGCAAGAGAAGCCAGATGATGTTGCTGTTATTGATGAAAAAAATGTTTCTCTGCCAACAGCTGAAAATGAATGCCCAAAATGCGGGAACAAGAAAGCTTACTGGTGGATAGAGCAGACAAGGTCTGCAGATGAAGCTCCTACTCGTTTTTACAGATGCACTAAGTGCAGACATACTTGGAGAGAGTACGGCTGAATATTCTGATATAGGGGGCTAGGCAAGTAGGGAGCTAGGGTGCTAAGGATTATAACAACACCTAGCCCCCTTGCACCTTAGTCCCCTAGCCCCCATAACATTTATAAGTTCGTCAACATTACCGCTGTTGAGGTTACTAACATGGCTATGGTTAAACACTCAAAAGTTTGGGAATCAATGCTGGTAGCAGGCGGAATAATCTTCGCCTTTGGCATGATCTGGGGAGCATTTCTTCTTGCAAAGACCTTCTCAGAAGCGCAGGGCGCACTCGTGCTAGTGGTTATCGGTATAGTACTTCTTGTACTTTCAGAGTCAGTTCTTATCAGTTTCAAGAAATAATGGAAAAACCTAGAAAAGCGCCTGCGATTGAAAAGACTATTCCAGAAATTAATGAGTCTGACATTAAGGTCAGAATCATTGGAACTGTGAAAAAACCTGATAAAAGCGGGTTTACACTCGAACGTGAGAATAACACTATTAGAGTGGAGTCGCAGGACAATGTTGATGATGGTGCGCTTGTTCGTGTTTTCGGGCGCCCAACAAACGTAAATGGGAACTTAGTTTTGAGCTCAGAACTAGTTCAGGACGTAAATTGCCTAAATGAAAAGGTATATAAGAAAATTAAAACACAAGGGTTATAATGAAAAAGCAATATGCATTAATATTGATTGCAGCATTTGTGCTGATGGTGTCAATAAGCGCAGTTTACGCTAGAGGCGCTAGCGATGATGAAGAGAACTGCATTACAAAACCAGCAAGCGCATTCAGCTTGGCAATGGTTACAGAAAGTGCAGTCTTCTTGTTCGCAGGCGGACTTGGACCTATCTTAATAGTCGCACTTGTAGCTGTTATCGCTGCTATTGTATCACACCTGATCTGGGGCGGATTCTAGAAAACTTTTTAAAGACTAGACCCCCATCAGACATGTTAGCCCAATGGGAATGGGCTGTTAGAATTAAGTAATTAGGGGAGAGATTAATGGCAAAGAAGTTCAAAGCAGTAATACAGGATTCAGAGTTACTAAAGGACAGTATAAATGCTGTTTCAAGTTTGTTAAACGAAGGTGTTTTCAAAGTTACTAAGAATGGTTTAGAGCTTGTGAGCATGGACTCTGCAAATGTAGCAATGGTTGATATGAAACTGTTGTCAAGTGCATTTACAGAGTTTGAAGTAACTGAAGAAGTTGGAATCGGTGTTAATATTATTGAATTCACTAATATTTTGAAAAGAGCAAAAGCTACTGACACAATTACACTTGAATTAGAAGATAATATGCTTCACATTAGGTTTGCTGGAGGATTTAGTCGTGCGTTCAATGTACCACTTCTGGACTTGAAACACGAAGCAAAGAATCCTAAACTTGAATTCCCAGTTGATATTCAGCTAAAGAGTACAATTCTCGAGGACGGAATTAGCGATGCTGAACTGATTTCAGATGCAGTAACACTTGAAGCTGATCCTGATAATTTCACAATGCGAACTGAGGGTGATTCAAGGCGAGCAGAATTGAAACTGGAAAAAGGAAATGAGTCGCTTGTTACTTTGAATGCAAAAGATCATGTTAAGAGCACTTTCCCGCTTGATTATTTAAGAAAAATGTCAAAAGCTGCTAAGCTGGCTGATGATGTTACTATTAAACTTGGTAATGATTATCCAATGAGAATGGACTTTACAGTTGTTGATAAAGTTCAGTTGGGATTTGTGCTTGCTCCGAGAATAGAGAGTGAGTAAAATATGGAAATACCGCACAACTTTCTTGGCCTTCCTGAAGAATTTTCTCACTGGAAAGGCTCAAAAATAGTAGTTCTGCCTGTTGCTTATGGCGGAGAGCCTGTCTGGGGAGCTGGAGCTGAGAAAGGTCCGTCTGCTATGATTGAAGCTAGCAAGAACATGGATCCCTATGACGAAATTCTAAAGCAGAACACTGCAATGAATATTATTCACACAGGCCACACAATTGAAGGCACAAAACCTGAAGATGTTATCCGAAAAGTCAGGGACAAAGTAACTCTGGTTGCAGGTGCTAAAAAGTTCCCAGTGATTTTGGGTGGTGACCATTCAATAACTCCTGGAGCTGTTTCTGCTCTGAAAGAATATTATCCAGATATGAGTGTGCTTCAATTAGATGCACATGCAGATTTGTGGGACAAATACAAAGATAGTGTGAATTCGCCAGCATGCGTAATGACTCGAATTAGGGAAATGAAACTTCAGGCTGTTCAGGTTGGTATCAGGAGCTTGTCAGAAGATGAGAAAGAACTGATTGAAAAGCACAAATATGATGTTTTCTATATGGCCGAGATGAAAAAAGACAAGTCTTGGCAGGAGAAAGCTCTGAAAGGGCTTGGAAATGATGTTTACATTACTCTTGATTTGGATGTGCTAGATCCTAGTATTATGCCTGCAACTGGAACTCCAGAGCCAGGGGGAATGTTGTGGGATGAGATTCTTGAGTTTTTGGAACTTGTGTTTAAGAGAAGGAATGTAATTGGTGTTGATATTACTGAGTTGAGCCCGATTAAAGGAATGATTGCTCCTGATTATTTAGCTGCTAAATTGGCTTACAGAATTATGGGTTTGAAGTTTAGAAATTAACCCAGTATAGAACAATTTTAAGAAACAGTTAAATACTCTACAGAGAAGAGAAAAAGCTATTGGCTGTTAGCTATTAGTTTTTAGTATAAATAGCCAAGAGCTAAAAGCCAAAAGCCGAACCAATAGGACAAACAAATGACTAAAACAACTATTTCAGTAATTAAAGCAGATGTGGGCAGTTTGCCTGGTCACATTGAAGCACCTGAACAGCTTATACAGGTTTGCGACGAGCACTTAAACAAGGCTGTTGAGGATGGTATAATTAATGATTATTACCTGACACGCTGTGGTGACGACATTGAATTTATTATGACACACTTCAAGGGTGTTGACAACAAGGAAGTTCACAAGCTTGCCTGGGACGGATTCAAGAAAGCTGCAGACAAAGCAAAAGAATTGAAACTTTATGGAGCTGGACAGGATTTACTAAAAGACTCTTTTTCAGGAAATGTTAAGGGAATGGGCCCTGGAGTTGCTGAAATGGAATTTGAAGAGCGGGGTTCTGACCCAATTATTGTTTTCTGCGCTGACAAAACAGAGCCAGCTGCATTCAACTTGCCAATGTACAAGATTTTTGCTGATGCATTCAACACAGCAGGGCTTGTAATTGACCCAAATTGCCATGAAGGTTTCACATTTGAAGTTCATGACATTAAAAAAGGCAAGAAAATCATGATTAACACTCCAGAAGAAGTTTATGATTTGCTTTCACTGATCGGAACAACTCCAACTTATGTTGTTAAGAGAGTTTTCAGAAAAAGTGATAAGGAAATCGCTGCAGTAGTCTGTACTGAAAAACTGTCGCATATTGCCGGAAAGTATGTTGGAAAAGATGATCCAGTTGCAATTGTGCGATGTCAGAGCGGATTCCCAGCTGTTGGAGAAGTTCTTGAACCATTCACATTCCCGCACTTGGTTGCAGGATTTATGCGAGGTTCGCACAGAGGACCTTTAATGCCTGTTTCTGAAGCAGATGCAGTAATTGGTCGTTTTGATGGACCACCACGAATTATTGCACTTGGTTTCCAAGTTTGCAATGGAAAACTTGTCGGACCAAAAGACTTGTTTGCAGATATTTCTTTTGATAATGCAAGGCAGAAAGCTAATGACATTTCTGATTATATGCGAAGGCACGGTCCTTTTGAACCGCACAGGTTGTCAGCAGAGGAATTAGAATATTCCACTTTGCCTGATATTGTTGAGAAAATGAAGGATAGGTTTAAGGATATTTAGCTCGTGGCTTGTAGCTTGTGGCTTGTACCTTTTTGTGCAAAAAAGGATTAACTCAATAAACTCATTAGAGTTAACAAAATTTTATAAACGAAAGAAAAAGCCATCAAGTATGCAGAATTATAGAAATTTAGAAGTATATCAAAGAACTGAACAACTTACAGAAGATATTTATGATATTACTAAAAAATTTCCAAGAGAAGAATTATACAATATAACACAACACATACGAAAAACTGTACTTTCTATAGGAGCTAACATTTCAGAAGGAACTGGAAGACAAAGTGATGCTGAGTTTTTAAGATTTTTATATATCTCGATGGGATCACTGAAAGAATTGGATCATTTTTTGAATATTGCAAATAAATTAAGCTATATTACAAAAGAAGAATATGATTTGATTTTGATTAAAGTTAATGTTATTGGGAAAAAATTAAGCAGTTTGATAAATAAGATAAAAACAGACAAAAATCGAGCCACAAGCCACTAGCTTTAACAAATTTAACCAGACAAGCCACAAGCAAATATTTATACACCAACTTCAAAGAATAAACGGGAGAAATGTATCGCGAACAAATTGAGAAGTATTATTCTCAGCCAGAAATTTTGAAAGCAATGACGCAAATCGCTGAAGACCGCGAGGTAGTTCAATCACTCCCGAATGGCGGTTTTGGGAAGCGACCAAATACTGTTTTTTATGAACAAGATCTTCTTCAGATGGTAAAAAGCAATGCAATTTCATTTCACTGCTCAGTTGAGCGCTGGAAAAACCCGCTTGGCCTGAGCACAAGCATGCAGAAATCGGATTTGGATGCAAACAGAGCAGGCTGGGACTTGATTATTGATATTGACTGCGACCACGGCTTGGAATATTCCCAAAAAGCTGCAATTATAATTTGCGACACTCTGGAGAAATTCGGAATCAAGAATTATGGAATAAAATTCTCAGGAAACAGAGGATTCCATATTGGAGTGCCGTTTGAAGCATTTCCTGAAAGCATAACCGGAATCGGGAACATTGAAAAGCAGTATCCGCGGGTTCCGAAAATCATTATTGAATACCTTTCATTTTTCATTGAAAAGGACTTGCGATCTGCTTTTGGAAAAGAACCAAAAGATATTCTAAAGTTGGATGCAGCTGTTGCAGCAAGCAGGCACATGTTCAGGATGCCGTATTCACTTCACCAGAAAACCTGGCTCACAAGCTGTGTTATTACAAGACAAGAATTAGAAAATTTCAAGCCTGAAGATGCAAAACCTGAGAATTTGAAAGAAATCAGATTGTTCTTACCAGTTGATGTTGAAAAAAACGAAGCTCTGGAGCTTCTGAGAAGCGCAATTTTCTGGGATTCAAGACGCGAGAAAGCAAAACCAAGTGATAATTTAGGAGAATTCAAGGTTCCTGAGAATGCAATACCGCCTGCATACTTCCCTCCGTGCATTAAGAAGATTTTGACTGGCCTGGATGACGGGAAAAAACGAAGTATTTTTGTCCTGTCTGCTTTCCTGCAGAATATTGGCTGGAAACACGACGATGTGCTGAAAATGGCACTTGAGTGGAACACCAAAAACAAGCCTCAGCTAAATGAAAACATTGTAACAGCTGGAGTAAAGCACCATTTCTCAAAACCAAGAGCTCAGATGGCTCCGAACTGCAAAAATCCCGGCTTTTACACTGATTATGGAGTTTGCGAACCTGATGATTTCTGCAAAACCATACAGAATCCAGTAACTTACACTCTTGCGCGAGCTAAGCGGGCTGCAAAGAAAAGACGTACCAAGAAAAGTGTTAAAAAGGAGAGCGTACAGAAAAAATGACAGTGGGAGAAATGACTGAAGTATTGACTTACGATGCATTGAGAGAGATTCAGTATAATGAGAAGCGGAGCGAAAAGCTTTACGAGCTAAATAATGATTTTTACGGGAATGTTGAAGAGTATTTTAACAGAAAAGGACCAAAGGATGATTTAACTGAAATTGAGATGAGGAACGCCAAAAACATTCTAAAAGATATTATGGATAGGCGTGAGAGGAAGATTCTAAGCCAGGCGTTGACTGCAGTCAGAAGCGGGATGAGAATAGACACAAATGTAATGACTAGCAGAGAGGAAGAGCTATTCAAGAGCCTGGTTACAATTATCAAAGATCATAGGGACATTGTTTCCAAACCAGTTAAAAAGAAATTAGGAGCGAAGCGGGGACGGGGTGAAGGGGCGACGAAAGCGAAAGATGAAGAACCGACCACTGACAACCGACAACTGACCACTGAGCTTCCTGAACCAGAAGAAACAGAGGAAGCTGAACCAACCACAACCTATATAAGAGTTAAAATTCTCCAAGAACTACCGGAAATGCTCGGATCAGATTTCAAGACTTATGGACCATTCACTGAGGGAGAAGTTGTTGAAATTCCTGAAAAGAATGCTGAGATTTTCATAGAGAAAAAGAAAGCGGAAATAGTAACTTAACCAGCTAACCAATCGGAAAACAGGGCTTCGCCCGTAGGCGAATGCCCTCGGCGGACACTCCGGACGCCCACTCAAGAACCGGAGAACAAACTGAAACAGAGGAGATAACAGCGGAGAATGAAAGTACCTAGAACAAGAAACATGTTTTGCAAGAAGTGCCAGAAGCACACCAAGCACACTATGGAGGTTGCAAAGAAAAGGCAAACTAGAAAAAATTCTCTTGGACAAAGACGTTTCAGAAGGAAAATGGAGGGATATGGATCCTTCCCAAAACCTATGCCATCCGGCAAGAAGCCAACGCAGAGGCAGGATCTCAGATACAAATGCGAAGACTGCAATCTTTCAATAACACGTTCTAAAACTTACAGAGTAAAGAAATTCGAGGTTACAGAATAATGGAAACAAAAAGCAAATTCATACAAGTAAAATGCAAATGTGGCAGCGAACAAGTTATTTTTGGAAGCGCTGCAAGTGTTGTAAAATGCACAAACTGCGATGCAATATTAGCAAGGCCAACTGGCGGAAAAGCTGATATCAAAACCAAAATTACTAAAGTTCTTGAGTAAACTGATTTTTATTATACAAACATTTAATTAGTGGACAGTATAGATGAGTACTATGCAGAAACCTAAAAAATCTATGAAAATGCCCGAAGAAGGGGAGTTCTTAATGGGAACAGTGAGCAAGGTCTTTCCATACGGCGCTTTTGTAAAGCTAGATGACTACGCAGGAGTGGAGGGAATGATTCATGTTTCTGAAATTTCTGCAAAATGGGTGAAAAACATTCGAGATCATGTTAAAGAAAGCGAAACAATTGTTGTAAAAGTTTTGAGAGTGGATGCGAGCAAAGGTCATGTTGATTTGTCTTTGAAGAGTGTGAAAGCTAACCAGAAAAAGATGATAGTTGAGCAGAGGAAACAGGATCAGAAAGCAAAGAAACTGGTTGAATTAGCTGGAAAGAATTTGAAAAAAGAAGGAGAAACTGAAGATATTGTCAAAAAACTAGAAAAGAATTTCAGAAGTGCTTACGATGCACTTGAGCAGATTAAAAAAGACGGAAAAGATGTTTTGAAAGGCGCTGAAATTGATGAAAAGTGGATGAAAGAGCTTGGCAAGATTGCTGATGAACATGTTACTATTCCAAAAGTTGGCATAAAAGTTGTTATGAAATTGAATGCTCCAGGACCGGATGGTGTTGATACAATAAAAAGCGCACTTGCAAAAGCAAAGGAGCAGGTTACTGGAGAAGTTGAAGCTGTTTTCAAATATGTTGGCGCACCAAAATATAAGGTTGAGTTGACTGGTCTTGATTACAAAACTCTGGAAACATGTCTGGAGAATATTACTAAAGTAGTTACTGCTGAAATGACTGGGAAGAGCGGTACTGTTGAAATTGAAAGGCAGAAATAATGGCTAAAATAAAAAAGTGCCCAAAATGCGAGAACTACACTATGGAGAAAACTTGTTCTAAATGCAAAGTTGATACTGTTACTGTTGAACCTGCTAAATTTAGGATTGATGATAAATACGCTAAATACAGGCGTATGAATAAGTAAACTCATCTGAGTTAGAAAGATTTTATATACCCCCAACGCTTACCTCGTTTTGATACAAAATGGACACTTTTATCAAGTACAAAGGGAAAAAACCGAAACTCAATAATCCAGTTCTAATTGAAGGACTGCCAGGTTTCGGACAAGTTGGAAGATTAGTTGCAGAGCATCTAGTAAAAGAATTTGGCGGAAAGATGTTTGCAGAGCTTTACAGCCCACACTTCCCACCACAAGTTATGATTAAGAACGATGGTGGAATAGACATGATTACAAATAATTTCTTCTATATTCCAAAAATGGGCGGAAAGCGGGATGTTCTGCTTGTTATTGGAGAAGCTCAAGCAGCAACAATTACTGGACAATACGAAATCTGCGAAAAGATTCTGGATGTTGCAAAAGAATATGGAGTAAAGGACCTGGTCACAATTGGCGGGTATGCTACAGGCCGATTACTGAAAGAGCCAAAGGTTTTTGGAGCAGCAAATAATGATGCTTACATTAAGGAATTCGCAAAACATAATGTTATTTTCAAAACAAAAGGAAACAGAGGAGGCATTGTCGGAGCTTCCGGTCTTCTTGTAGGACTGAGCAAGCTGAGAGATATTAATTCACTCTGTTTAATGGGAGAAACACCAGGTCATCCGCTTCTGATTGATGCAAAAGCTGCTGAGAAAGTGCTAGATGTGCTTGGAAAATGGCTCAAAGTTAAAATCGAGATGGGAGCTCTTGACAAAAGAGCAAAAGAATTGGAGAAGTTCCGCCTGAACCTGGAGAAAATGATGAAGAAGATGATGAAAAAAGAACAGGCAGAGAAAATGGGTGAAGAAGATCCTGGCTCAGACGAAGAACTGAAATATATTGGTTAATGTTTTATGAAAATATATGCAGATTTGCATATTCATTCCAGATTCAGCCGGGCTACAAGCAAGAATCTTACTATTGAGAATTTGGAAAAGTATGCAAGAATTAAGGGCGTTAATCTTCTTGGAACTGGAGATTTCACTCATCCAAAATGGCTGGAGGAGCTGAAAGAAAATCTGACAGAAGATTCTGGATTTCTGAAAACTAAAACTGGATTCAAATTTGTTCTGCAAGCTGAATTGTCAAACATGTTCAGGCAGGACGATAAAGGCAGGCGAGTTCACAATATCATTTTAGCACCAAGTTTTGAAATTGTAGACCAAATTAATGAATTTTTAGCTCCAAAAGGCAAATTAGCAAGTGATGGAAGGCCGATTTTCGGCAAAATGAGCTGTATTGAGCTGTGCACGGGGCTATTCAGCATTTCAGATAAGATTGAAGTGATACCTGCTCATATTTGGACACCTTGGTTCTCTGTACTGGGTTCTAAGAGCGGTTTTGACTCGATTAAGGAGTGTTACGGCCCCTTTACAGACAAGATTCATGCCCTGGAAACAGGGTTATCTAGTGATCCTGAGATGAATTGGCGGCTTTCGCAATTAGACAGATTCACATTGGTTTCAAACTCAGATACTCACTCTTTCTGGCCATGGAGAATGGGTAGGGAGTGCAATGTTCTTGATATTGAACCAAATTACAATTCTCTTCTGAATTCTTTGAAAACTCAGAAAGGTTTTGAATACACAATCGAAGTTGATCCTTCTTATGGCAAATA